>Ga0182466_16301_pt1 | contig 12918 bp, 10 predicted proteins | sample TergutMp193P3_FD_120795 | JGI IMG/M metagenome (GOLD analysis project Ga0182466, IMG submission 120795) | reverse complement strand
GCCGCAAATACGAACACGGGCGTGATGTTCCAAAACGCCTGAATCTCTTTTATGCCCTAAGAAAAATTGATATGGCAAGCGTTTTGTTCTTTGCCGGCATCCTGCTTGCGGTTGGAGTTTTGGGCACAACCGGCCAGCTCGCGGCTTTTGCCGCAATATTGGAGGAGGATATAAGCAGCGATACTCGCGTAATAGTTTTTCTTATAGGCATTTTCTCGGCAATAGTTGATAACGTGCCTTTGGTAGCGGCTACAATGAAAATGTACAGTTTGGAGGTTTTCCCTCAAGACCATTTTCTGTGGGAGTTTATAGCCTACTGCGCAGGCACGGGCGGAAGCCTGCTGATAATAGGCTCTGCGGCAGGTGTTGCCGCTATGGGCATAGACAGGAACCTGACTTTTGGCTGGTTTCTCAGAAAGATAACTCCGCTGGCCGCTCTGGGATATGCGGCAGGAGCTATAGCCTATTTGGTTATAAAGGGGGCTTTGTCTTAATAGTGAGACGATCAATACATCACACTCTCCAGCACCAAGCCATGCGGCGGCGCCCACGTCCTTTCTCCCTTGAATTCCCCTCTGAAAATCCTACCTGATACCCCCGGCTCAAAACGGCCCCTGCCTATATCAAAAAGCAAACCCACCATTGAACGAACCTGTTTGTGCAAAAAACGGTTGCCGCGAATATGCAAGCGCAGCAGATGCGGCTGAGTTTCCAAACTAAATTCCGTTATCGTACATTCCGTGCTTTTGCCATCGTTCCTCGGAATTGAAAATGCGCTGAAGTCGTGCAAACCCAAAAAATTTTTCGCTTCTTCTTCAATAAGCTCGGCGTTTAACTCATATCCGCACTCCCAAACCTGTTCCTTTCCCAAAACCACGGGTTCCGTACAAAGCGTGTATTGATAGTATCTCTCCTTTGCGCTGTAACGTGCGTGAAAATCCTCCGGGCAAGGCTCCAAACCCCTTATGCAAACATTTTTATCACTTATGGCGTTTACCGAATTTTCCAAAATGCGGCGGTTAAACGGTTCGGCACCCTCGCTTTCGAAGTCAAAATGCGCGACCTGCCCTCTGGCATGTACCCCTGCATCGGTTCTGCCGGCTCCCACAATGCCGATTTTTTGCCTTAAAGCTATAAAAAAAGCTCTTTCCAGCTCGCTTTGCACGGTTTTTTCGCAAATTTCGCCATTTTTTAATTGTTTTTGCCATCCGCAAAAGGCCAAACCGTTATATTCGCAAATAAATTTGTAACGCATATGGAAAAAAAATATATATTAAGCTACATAATTTACTATATTTCAGGAGGTTAGTGTTATGAAGCATGCTTTACAGTTAGGTCGTCGTCCAAAAAGCGGTGGAGATGGTTTTCTGTCTGTATCCGACCACGATGATGATTTGGATGAATTTGATGAGCTTGGTGAGGAAGAAGATGATTTTGTTGAAGAAGAAGATGCTTTGGATGAAGAGCTTAACTTTGATAAACCGCATTTTCGCCGCTTAGGGCTTGATTACGAAGAAGAGGAAGAAGAGTGATTTTTTTTAGGACTTTCGGCATTTTGTTACCAGCATTTTCGCTTTTTGCTGGTTCGGTAGCGTATACACAGGAACTAAAAGAAGCGGCTGATAAAGCCTCTTGGCTAGAGTACAAGTCTGGTATGCAGGCTCTTGATACGGACCCCTTAACCGCCATGCATTATTTTGACCTTGCCTTAGAGGAAATTTATTTCGAGCAGCAACAAGATTCCCTTAAACTACCGGAAGATTCCGTCTATTTCGCCACAATGCCAATGCGTATAATATTAGCTTTAGAGAGCCTTTATCCAAAGCTCATCAATAATGCGAATTTTGAACAAGCGTACTCTATATATAACGATTACGAAAGTTTTGACGATTTTGAAGAAACCCCGCTGGACAGCACAGAAAAAAAAGCCATTGAAAATTTCTTAGATACAATGGATTTGTCCAAATTTTCCCTGCCTGTTGTAATAAACGACAGAGTGATGCGGGAAATTCATTTTCTAACCGTGAATGTCAGAAAATTTACCAGTTCATCTCTCTCTCGCAAAACCGCCCTGGACAGCATGATTTATTCCAAGCTCCGTGAACGCGGTATGCCGGAAGATTTGATTTATCTGGCTTTGGTGGAAAGCGGTTTTAAAGTGAGTGCCTACAGCAAGGCGAAGGCCGCCGGTGTGTGGCAATTTATACCCAGCACCGGTAAACGCTACGGCTTGTCCGTGGATTTTTGGCTGGACAAGCGTCATGACCCCGAAGCTTCAACGGATGCGGCTTTGGACTACCTATCGGCTTTATATAAAGAATTCGACGATTGGCACCTTGCAATGGCAGCTTATAACTGCGGAGAGGGTAAAATCAGAAAACTTGTCAGAGAAGAGCTGGCTATAGATATTACTAAAAAAGTTTCCTATTGGGATTTGCAGTTGCCCAGCGAAACCATGCACTATGTTCCGCGAATTCTGGCGGCAACCATTATAGGGCACTTCCCGGAGCATTATTCGTTCAAAATTGAAAAACAGAGTTTTATTCCTTTTGATACGGTCACGGTTAAAGACTGCCTTCCTCTTGATAAAGTGGGTTCGGCTGTTGGCGCAAGCGTTAATACCATACGTGATTTGAATCCAGAGCTCACTCGCTGGTGTACGCCGCCAAACCTCAAAACCTACACGATGAAAGTACCTGAGGGTACCAGGGACAAATTTCTGAAGGCTTATGCCAAAATGGATAAGTCACAGCTTGTGCGCTGGCAACAGTACAAAGTGCAAAAGGGAAACAGTCTCGGCTACATAGCCGGAGCGTTCGGTTTAAAAGTCTCGGACATTCAAGCTGCGAATAATTTAAAGAATTCAAAGCTCAGTGTCGGGCAGGTTCTCATTATTCCCATGCAACCCGGTGCAACAGCACCTTTAGCAAAAAAAACGTCCATCACCTCTCCAAACATTGAAAAAACTGATAACCAAAAAGCCGATAGCCAAAAAAATGATAATATACGTGTCTACACTGTTCGCAAGGGAGATAAGCTGAATTCTATTTCCAAAAAATTCGGAGTGTCTTCGCAAAATCTTATGACCTGGAACAATTTGCGGAGCAGCAAGATTGCAGCGGGGCAAAAACTTTACCTGCAAGACCCTTCCAAAAAAAACTCAAAGAAAAATATAACTCTGGCAAAGAACATTCCTGCTGGCGTTAGTTACGAAATAAAATCCGGCGATAGCTTGTGGGATATAGCTCGCAACCACAACGTGACCATCCAGCAACTTTTGGACTGGAATCCGGGTCTGGATAAAAAAATACATCCCGGGATGAAGATAAAGGTAGGGGAATAGCTGTTTAATGCCCCATTATATTTTCCTGCTTATATTCCTCACCCTTTTCTCTCAGACGGTACTTTCCGCAGACTTAGCCAAAAACATCGGAGGCTCCGCTTACATTAAAATTAACGCCGGGCTTTGGGGTGCGCCAACCGCAGACGTGTTTGCTGTGGATACAATGGAAAATTTCGGCGGCAACTGGCGAGCCTTGAGAGTCCCCCTGCAAACCGGGCGGTATTTTGAAACCCTGCCGCCTTTCTTTGTTCTTGGGCTGGGTGCAAATTACAAGGATGATTTTTTGATTCATTCGGAATTTCCATTGAGGCGGGATATTGAGGCTTGGTATCAGGATTCCTATAAACGTGCTTATACCTTTGCGCCGTCGGAACTGGATTTGAATGTGCCGACAGAAGCGTGGGGGCAGTGGAATAATCCTGTAGGTTTTGTGAAGTTCGGGCGGTTCAAGCCGGAAATCGCTCCAACTCCAAACTCAATAATTCTGGGCGGCGCACCTCACCATGATGCAATTCACTGGAAATTTGCCGCAGGAATTGCGAGATATGATTTTTTAATCGTTTCCTTAAATGCATGGCTTTCAAAGGATGAAGATACCTTGCAGGCACAAGTTACCATCCCGAATGCGAGAGGGCGCACTTACACGGAACATACCAAAAACCTGCTTTTGCACAGGGTTGGAATAGATGGCGGTTTTGGCTATATCTCCATTGCGGAGCAAAGTTTAATAGGCGGCAAGAATCTGGAGTTCAGGGACTTTTCCCCGTTCACCGCCTGGCACAACAATTTCAGTTACGGTTATAGCAAAATGAGCACCGCTTTTGAAGCGGGGCTTAGGCCTATAAAGAATTCCGAATTTTACTGGCAGTTTGTGATGGAAGATATTCAAAGCCCGGTCGGCGAGGTTGAGGGGGACAAGGGTTACACAACATTTGCGTTTTTGGCCGGCTACAAACAAAAAATACCTCTTGGGGATTTTGGCGAAATTGAAAGCAGAATAGATGCGGTTCGCACAGACCCTCAGTATAACAACAACAAAGTTCCTCTGCAAAAAATGACAAGCAGAAAAATTTACAACAGCAATTTCAGGGAACAGGGAAAACCTAATTTTGCGGATATGTACATAGTAGATTATCCGCTGGGCTATCGCAGGGGGCCTGATGCCATAGACTTATGGTGGAACTTGAAATATATTTCCGCAAACAAAAAATTCAATGCCGAACTTGAAACCGCCTATTTAAGGCAAGGCGATTGCGAAATTTACTCCGACCATAAAGAATGCAGCGAGCGCAAAATTTTAGGCGGAATAGAGGAAAAATTATTTCTGTTTGATTTTTTGGCAAATTATTTTTATAACAAAAATTTTAGCTTTTACGCCGGAGCGGGATTTTATGATAAAAACGATACATGGGTAAAGGCAGGGGTCAATATATGCTTTACGACAAAACAAGAGAAAAATCTGTGATGCAAACTCCAGAGGAACTTGTCAGGCAAACACTGGTCAACTGGCTAATTGAAAAATTAAAAGTGCCGGAGTCTTTAATAAAAACGGAGTTCGCTCTTTCGCAGTTAGTTCCAAGCGAAAAAGGCCGTTTGGATATTATAGTTGCAAATCCAAACAGCGCAGACTTGAGAGAACCCTGGCTTTTAGCCGAGTGCAAAGCAGACAAGGCAAATTTACAAAGCCTAGAAGCGCAGGTAAACAAATATTTGCGAATTGTGTACCCTCTGTACATTGTGCTAGCAATGGGCAGCGAATGGCATTTTTTGTCTAAAAGCGGAAAGAGCTACAGGATTGTTAGCGAAATTCCAATATTTTCAAACACGCATTTGCAGCACCGTAAAGGCTAATGGAATAATCTTTTATCAGGTAAACAGGTACTTGCAACAAAAGCGGTTTAATGTTTTTGTTGTAAGCCATTTCGTAATATTTCATAAACAGATCATCGCCTGTGAGCCAGTGAATTTCCTTTTGCGCAACGCCACCCGCCAAATATAAACCTCCAAAAGGCAAAAGCAGCGTGGAGATATCACTGGCGTAGCGAGCCAGCATTTTAACGAATAAACGGAGCATGGAAGCTGCTACAAGGTTGGAATTGGAGAGTTTGGAAATGAGACGTGGCCTGTCGGTTGGTTTTGCGTTTTCAATTTCCGCCCAAGCTTCATTTTCAGGCACGCCTTTTGTATCTCGCCACCACTCGTAAAGATTTTGAATACCCGAACCAGAAACTAGCACTTCAACATCTGGAACAGCATTTAATCGTTTTTCCATATAGTTTCTAAAGGATTGGCTTTCCTCATCAAAAGGAGCAAAAGTCAAATGCCCGCCTTCGGAAGAATTCGGAACGTAGTCCGTGCCGTTCCATGTTAAAAATCCGGCACCCAAGCCCGTTCCAGGGCCTATAACCGCTTTGGTCGTCAAACTAGGTTCTGGAATGGAACCGTTCGTATGCTTAAAGGCAAAAATCTGCTCCGGATTATTTACATCCAAAGTTGGAATGCCATAACTTATGCCCAAAAAATCATTTATTACACGTATTTCCATGCCCAGTTCTCTTGAAAGCTCATTGCCGTCAATATCCCAGTCCAGATTTGTGAGCTTGCAGCAATTCTGCGAAACAGGTCCCGCTGCGCACACACAGCCGCAACGGGTAACCAAATCCAGACGCTCTTCCTTTGCCGTATGCAAAAGTTCCTTTATTGGTTCGGTTAGACCTGTAATTTCTCGAGAGGGAAAAACTGCTTCTACTACAATGGTGAATTTACCGTTTTTTACGCCAACTAGGGCCAAATTGGTATTGGTTCCGCCAATGTCTCCCGCTAAAATTAAACGCTCAAAATCAGCATCTTTATTTAGCCATTTGAGCTTCATATTTTCCTTACAATTTTTTTCTGCTGTCATGTATAAACCTCTTTATTTCGAGAAAGATAGAAATTTTTTTCTACATTCCATCCATGTCTCAGCCCGACCTGCAAAAAAAACCAAAGCCGCCGCAAATGCCGCAGATGCGTTCAAAAAATTTTTTCTTTTTGGTAGCGATGTGCTTGCTTGCCCTTGTGATGCTAAAATTGTATTCCGATGACCCGGTAAAAGAAGTTTCCCGTACGCAGTTTTTGGAGTGGATGGCGGATTCCACCGTTAAAATTGATTCTCTTAGCCTCCGCACCACTGCAGACGGAATAGAAATAATCGGTAAACGCAGGCTTTCCACAAACGAAAAACCGGTTGCTATAAAACCCAGTCTCTTAGGCAAAGAACAAATACCTCTGAATGTTGAACCGTTTCGTTCCTATATGCTCTATGTTCCGGATTCCGTTATTGCGAAATGGGAAAAAGCAGGTAAAAAAGTGCGAGTTCTGCACGACGATAGCACTTGGCTAAATCACCTGTTTGCATTTTTGCCTTTAATTCTGATTATGGTTTTGTTCTGGGTTATGATGGCAAGGCAAGCGGGTGGTTTTGGCGGACGAGGTTTGTTCTCTTTTGGCAGAAGCAAGGCGATTTTGATAAACAACGATAAAAACAAAACCACATTCAAGGATGTAGCCGGCTGTGACGAGGCAAAGGCCGATTTGGAGGAATTAGTTTCTTTCTTGAAAGACCCTAAAAAATTTGACAAACTGGGCGGACGCATTCCAAAAGGGGTATTGCTCGTGGGGCCGCCCGGAACGGGAAAAACGCTCTTGGCAAGAGCTGTGGCAGGCGAAGCCAGCGTTAATTTTTATAGCATGAGCGGCTCCGATTTTGTTGAGATGTTTGTGGGCGTTGGCGCAAGCCGTGTTCGTGATTTGTTTGAGACGGGAAAAAAAAACGCTCCCTGTATTTTATTTATAGATGAAATAGACGCGGTTGGCAGGCAGCGCGGCGCAGGGCTTGGCGGCGGACATGATGAGCGAGAGCAAACTTTGAATCAGTTACTGGTTGAAATGGATGGTTTTGCGCCTAACGAGGGAGTTATTCTGGTTGCCGCCACGAACCGCCCCGACGTTTTGGATAAAGCCCTGCTTCGCCCGGGGCGCTTTGACAGGCAGGTTGTTGTGGGCCTGCCGGACCTGGTTGGGCGAGAAGCCATTCTGAGAGTGCATTTGGAAAAACGCAAAGTTCCTCTTGATAAAGAAGTTAATGTGAAGGATGTAGCAAAAGGAACGCCAGGACTTGCCGGCGCAGACCTGGAAAATCTGGTGAACGAAGCGGCTCTTATGGCGGCGCGTTTCGGTAATCCGACGGTTACGCAACTTGATTTTGAAGAGGCGAGGGACAAGCTTTGGATGGGCGCAGAAAGAAAATCTCTTTTGATGACAGAAGAGGATAAAAGAATGGTGGCCTGCCACGAGGCGGGGCACGCTCTTATAAATCTCCTTTGCAAGAACGCAGACCCCCTGCACAAATTGACCATAATCCCGCGAGGCCGCGCCCTCGGTGTAACTCTATCACTCCCTGAAAACGACAAAGTTTCTATGAGCAAAGAAGCAGCGGAAGACCAAATTGCAATTTTAATGGCGGGCCGCCTTGCGCAAATTCTGGTGTTCGACAAGCAAACCACCGGTGCTTCAAACGATATTTTCAGGGCAACCGAACTCGCACGCAAAATGGTAACCGAATGGGGCTTTTGCGAAAAGCTAGGGCCAATAGCTTACAGCAAAAACAACGATGAGATTTTCCTAGGCAGGGAAATCAGCAAACCCAAAGAGATGAGCGAAAAAACCGCCGAGATGATAGATGATGCGGTCAATGAAATCATTCAGACTCAGGTGAACAGGGTTAACGCAATACTGGCGGAAAACCGTGAGAAACTGGATACTTTGAGTGAGGCTCTTTTTGAGCACGAAGTTTTGAACAGAGAAGAAATAGACAAAGTTATGTCCGGCGAATCCCTTGCCAGTACCCAAAAGAGCCGCCAATACCAGCAGAGAAAAGAACGCGAGACCCAAGAACTGAAAAAGGTTGAACCGCCGCCTGAACCTTAGATGAAAACGTAATAGGCATACATAAAATCACAAAATAAAAGTTCTTTCTTTGTGCAAAAATATTCTGCGTTCTAACCAAAGTTTTAGAGCATAAAGCAAAGTGCGTTTTTCTACTTCCTTGCCTATTTGAATAAACTGTTCTATGCTCCCCGTGTCTGCAACCTGCTGAACACTCTGCCAAATTATGGGCCCTTGATCTAAATCCGCTGTTGCAAAATGCGCTGTTGCTCCGATTATTTTAACACCCTTTGCCCATGCCTGATGGTACGGTTTTGCACCCTTAAACGCAGGTAAAAATCCGTGATGGATATTTATTATTTTGTATTTCCAAACCTCCGTAAACTCCTCGCTCAAAATTTGCATGTAGCGGGCAAGCACAATTCCCTCTGTTTGCGAAGCGTGTAAAATTTCATTGAATTTTTTATCCTGTTCGGATTTTGGAATGTTGCTGGGAACCAAAAAGAAAGGTAAATTAAAAGTTCTAGCCAAAGGTTCCAAAACCGTGTGATTTGAAATTATGCAAGTCCATTCGCAGGGCAAAGCTCCGTCCCTATGAGAAAGTAAAAGTTCGTAAAAACAATGGTCAGTGGTTGAACCGAACAATGCAAGTTTAGTTCTGTGCTCGGCATCGTACAGTTGCCACTCTAGATTTTTTTCCTTTTCCATTTTGGAAAAATGTTCTTTTATCTTAGGAAATGCGTTACCTTCGCATTCAACGAGAGCACGTAAAAAAAATGTGTTTATGTCTTCTGCGGTGTGCTGGGTTAAATCCAAAATATTTGCGCCTGTTTGCGCAATGCCATGAGTGAACGCGGCTATTAGCCCGTTTTGGTCGGGGCATAAAATTTGTAAAATGAATTTTTTAAAATTATTCACAAATATCTCTTTGCTCCAAGATATAAAGGTTTCCAATAACTGTTATCAAGGGAAGTTACCGTAACACCCTCCGATGTACTTGCGTGGATAAATTTTTCGTTACCGACATAAATCCCAACATGATTTACTTTTTTTTCATTTCCTTTTTTCCCGAAAAATACCAAATCCCCAATGATTAAATTTGCCCTATTGACGGATTTTCCTATTTCAAATTCCTCTTTGGTGGTTCTGGGAATACGCATCCCTTCCTTTTCCAAATATACATTAGATACAAAACCGCTGCAATCCACGCCGCTTTTGGTATTTCCGCCATACAGATACGGGGTACCCAGCCACGGAGAGAGAACATTATCCCATTCGGCTATTCCTGTTATGTTGGCGGAATTTTGTTGTTTTTCGGAACTCTGTTGCTGTTTTTGGGAACCTTGTTGTTGCTTTTCGGAGCTTTGCGGAGCGAGCGGTCTCAACGGAGCACAGGAGACGAAGAATAGCAACGCGGCGCATAACAGCAGTTGAGAGTTATTTTTCATTTTCGGTTTTCAGTTCCTTGGCGAGTATTTCTCTGTTTTGCATTACTTTTTTTTTCATTTCCGTGGAAGGTGTTTTTGCAAGGCATTTATCCAGGGCCTCAATAGCTTCGGTTAATAATGCGGCCGCTTTTGCTCTGTTTTTGCGAGATGCGGCAAATTTATCCGTGGCGATTTTTCTCTGCTCTTCGCAAAAGGAATCGGAACTTTCATATTGAGACGGTATCTGTTTTTCCAGCCATCTCAGAACTGAATCGCCGGGAGCAAGGGAACGAAGGCTATCTGCCAGGTCTATTATTAAAATAGGATTCGCATTTGTGCTTTTCAAGCCCCGAATTTGCGCGGTTAAGGAATTTATTGTTTCCAATCTTGCCGGGTCTATTTGTGCTTTGTCGCCTTTGCTTGTTGTCGTAATTTTATCGTATAGAGTATTTGCGCTGTCTATCCAGGAGTTTATGGCGGGTTTATACACGGCAAAACTCTCTAAAATAGCAAGGGCCTCTGCACTATGCCCTGTTTGATAGAGTAAATTTGCAAGCTGCAAGGTTCGAAAGCCCAGTTGATCCGGATTGTTGTGGTATTGAATCTGAATTTTCAACAGTTCTATGGCGTTTTCCGTTTCTTTTCTTGCGATTAAAGAGTCTATGTTTTTTTGCAAGTCTTTGAAGGATGGGATTTCCTTTATAAAAATGCTGTCGGTTATTTTAAGGGTGTCTATAATTACATTGTGAACGGTGTCCTTTACCGTTGCGGCAGTTTGCTGTTCGGTTTGCGGTATGTTGCTCGCGCAGGAAACCAGCATAATTGCAAAAATGGCAAAAATAAAACGAAGCATTTAAAACCTCTCCAATTCTTTTGCGTTTATTATTAGCATTTGCAGGCGATTTTCTATGTTGGCAAAACTCGTGTCCGGGTCATAATCCAAACTCAAAACCTGAATATGCGGAAATTTTGACTTCATGGCTTTTGTGAGACCCCGGCCTGAAATGTGGTTCGCGAGGCAGGCAAAAGGCTGAACTATAACAAAGCTGTTAACACCGTGTTCTGCCAAAGAAAGAACTTCGCCCGGAATCAACCAGCCCTCGCCTGTGATGTAGGTTTTGTCCAGCATTCCGGTTTTTTCTATTATGTCTGCCATCTCGTAGCAGGTTGCGTGATGTTCATAAAATTTGAATTTCTTAAACCTTTTTTCAATATCATTTGCCGCTTTTGAATAAAACTTTGCAGAAATGCCGCCTATCAGCCAGTTCACAAATGGGTTTACTATAAGCCCTCGCCGGACTTTTTCCATCCTTACAAGCTCGCCGACCCTGAAAAAATCCAGCATTCCGGGCTGCACAACTTCCATTCCGTGCTCAAACAGATATTCCTCAACAAAGCCGTTTGCGCTCGGATGATATTTCATCAAAATTTCGCCGAGTACGGCTACCCTCGGTTTGCGAACAGACATATCGGCTTCTATGCTGTTAAATGCCTCAATTGCCTGTTCAAATTTTTTCAAAGCGCCTCTGATATTGCCGGCCGCCTCCTGCATGGTTTCTTTAATCCAGTAATTATAGGTTCTCAACGCTTCGCCGTGATTTTTTTCGTAAGGGCGAATGGTTCTGAACATTATTTCTATGCCATCCATCATCGCCATTCCCCAGAGCATGTGCAGGCGAAAATCTATACCCGCATTGAAACCCGGGTGCATATTTTTATTGTCTGCGCCCGTTGTCAAAATAGGCACTTTCGGATAGCCCGCTTCATCCAGGGCTTTGCGGCACATAACGGCGTATTGACCCGCTCGGCAATTTTCGCAGTTTTTTGCCAGGCCCATGCACACTTCGTCCTGGCTGACTTCCGGGTGCTGCTCAAGCCAGCGCAAGCCTTCACCTATATTCACCTGCGCAGGAAAGCAAATATCGTTATGCACATATTTTTTGCCGAGTTCAAAAGCTTTTTTATCCGCCAAGGGTAAAAGTTCGGTTCTAAAGCCCTCCCTTTCCATAACCTTTGCACACAAAAAACTAAAGGCCGGACTCAAGTTCGGAATCAGCACAACGCGTTTTTTGCCGTCTCCTTTTGCGTAAGGCACAGGGAAAAGGGGCGGGAACGCATTATTGCCGATAATCCGCATTTTTGCATTTTCCGTTTTGCGCCGCACCTTGACCGTTTCAATAAAACTTTTAATGCGAATGCTCACCGGCCCCCTTACATCACCCTCGTCCAATTTTAACATGAGCAATTCCTTGTTTGAGCGCTCATGCAAAATTCGCATCATTTCATCGGATAGAATGGCATCGTGCCCGCAGCCAAAGCTCACTATTTGCACCAGTTCTATGCTTGGGTCTTTTGTCGCCAAAAGCGTGGCACCGAGCATTCTCATGTGGAAGGAATTCAGGGTTTCCATTCTGGTATTCGGAGGAATGTCCTGTTCAAAGGTTCCGGGCAAGGCTTCTAAGGGTAAAACCGGTATTCCCATTTGTGTAAAATGGTTTGCCACCAAATGATTCACCAGAGGGTCCAGATGATAGGGTCTGCCGGCAACCACAACGGCAAATTCGCCCCTCGCCCTGACACTGTCCAAAACGCGCTGTCCTTCGCTTTGCAGGGTATCAATGTATTTTTGCAGGGCTATCTCACCCTCGTTAACGGCAGCATCTATAACCTTTTTCGGAATATGCCAGTTTTTACCGAACCAGTCTATGCACTGGCTGCGGCGTAAATCTTCATTGAACCAGTGGAATGTAGGCTGGTCTACCGGAATATTGTGTTTTTTTTCAGGGTCATCTATGTTTCTAACCACCGCAGGAGTACCCTGCACAACGGGGCAAACCGCTGTCGCCTTGAATTTTTTATGGTCGCTTGGAATTGCAATCATAACGGGCAGAAATATTCTGTCCACATTCTTTTTTACCAAATCGGCAACATGCCCATGCAATAGCTTTGCGGGAAAGCATATAGTATCGCTGGGTACGGAGCGCAAACCCTCTTCAAACAAATTATAATCGCTTTGCCTGGAAACCACAACTTCAAAACCGAGCGAAGTAAAAAACGCCTTCCAAAACGGCAGGGAAACAAAAAATTCCAGAGCGCGGGGGATGCCTATTTTTTTTCCGAGTTGGAAGTTTATTTTTGGGGCATAATCCCTGACCAAAAGCTGATTTGCCCTTCTGAGCATATCCGGGACGGAGTTCATTTTGCGGCTGATTTCTGCGACTG
>Ga0182466_11631_pt1 | contig 12969 bp, 8 predicted proteins | sample TergutMp193P3_FD_120795 | JGI IMG/M metagenome (GOLD analysis project Ga0182466, IMG submission 120795) | reverse complement strand
TACAGATTGGATTCCACATCGTCAACAATCAGCACCTTGCCGTAGGGCATGTATTCCCGCATGAACTGCGCAGCCCGGGTTTTTGTTGTATCCAGCATTCGCAACTGCATCAGCTTCTCCGCCTGGTCCTTGCCAAGCAGGGAAGAATTGGCTTTCTTTTGCGGCAAATGCACGGTGAATGTTGTTCCCTTGCCGAGTTTGCTTTCCACGGAAATATTGCCTTCCATCATTTGCAGCAAGTGGTAGGTAATGCTCATACCAAGGCCCGTGCCTTCAACGGAACGGTTCGCTTCCAGATTAAAGCGGATATATTCGTTTGTGAAGAGTTTGTTCGCCTGCTCTTCCGTCATGCCGTGACCCGTGTCGCTCACGCTGAAAATAAGGATTATTTCGGATTCGTCGCTTCCATTTTCATAGGAAACCGAGAGTTTAACCTTGCCCGCCTCCGTGTATTTAAAGGCATTGGAAAGCAGGTTGTTTATAATCTGCCTTATGCGAATTTCGTCGCCTGTAAGTTGCCCCGGCACATTTTCGTCAACATAAACCTGGAATTCTATCTTCTTGCTGTTTCTCATTACGTTCAGTTGAATAACATCGTTTATCAGGCTGGCAAGTTCGTATTTAACGGTTGCTATTTCCATTTTGCCCGCTTCTATCTTGGACAGGTCAAGTATGTTGTTGATAATGCCGAGCAGCAGATTGCTTGAATTGTAAATCATCACAAAGGCTTCCCTTGTGTGGGATGCAATAGATTCGTTTTGCAGTTCAATTTCGGTTACGCCAAGAATAGCGTTCATGGGCGTGCGGATTTCGTGGCTCATTCTCGCAAGGAAAACCGATTTGGCCCTGTTGGCGCTTTCGGCAACCGTCTTTGCGGTTTGCTCTATTTTTGTAATATCCTGAATCACGTCTATATAGCCTTTGACTACGCCGTCCAAATCCTTGAGTATTTCCACATTAATCTGGTATGATGCGCCGTTATGCATGAAATTTATTTGCCTTAGCCCGCGCTTTGCGCAGTTCATGGCGCAGTCCTCGGTTTTGCATATACTGAAACCCCAGTTACTGCACTGCAGGCCCTTTGCCTCTTCCCGTTTTTTCCCCAGAAAGTTCTCGGCAGCCCTGTTGATAAATGTCCATTTGCCATTCGTATCGTGAACAGAAATAAAGAAGGGTATAACATCAAGCATGGATTCATACCAGTGGTTTATCTCCTTTAATTCACGGGTTTTGTCGTAAATATCCTGAAGCATTGCCTTGTGTTCGCGCAAGTCGCGTACGTAGGAAATCAAATATTCGTCCTTTAAGTTGACGCGGATCAGTGTAACCTCGCAGGGTATTTGTTCCTTATCGTTCAATCTCTGATGCATCCATTCAAAACGGCAGTAACCTTCGTTAAATGCCTTGCTGAATAATTCGTATGCCTTGTCCCTTGACGGAACTCCGTCGGATTGATGCTCGGGCGAAGTATCGAAAAAATGCTTGTCGTATTCCTTTACGTTTGGCACATTGAATATGTTCAGGATTTCCTTGTTGCAGTCCACAATCTTCATGTCCCTGTCAAAGAAAACTATGCCGAAAGGAGCCGAGTTGAGCATGATAGCCATGCGCTTGTCCATATTATCCTTGATTTTAATAATGCGGCTCAAGATAACGCTGAGTATCAAGGCGAGTACTCCGGCTATTATGCCGAGTTTTTTCGCTATGTTCTTTACATTCTGATAGTATTTAGTTTCGGGTGAAACTGCCCCGAGATACCAGCCGTTTTCCAGGTTTTTAAAATAAAGAATGGACTCTTCGCTTCTATAGTTTACAAATCTGCGTTCTATAATATCCTTTCTCTGGAGAAAATCGTCTTTAAATGCAAGAAGAGGGATATTCGTGTTTTCTATGTATTTGCCCACATATTCCGGATTGGGGTGAACTATGATTTCCAGATTCTTGTTGAACAGTATTCCAAAGCCGCCCTCGGCAACCGCCATATTCAATATGTGATTTTCAAGAAAGTCGCTCACTTTCATATCCATGCAGATAATGCCCATAGGCTTGCCGGAATTGTCAAAGATGCGGCGGGCGTATGTAAGAACAGCCGTACCCAGCTTTTCATCGAAATTCGGGCCAATGACCGCTACTTTGCCTTCTGCCGCTTCTGCCTGCCTGTACCATTGGCTTTCGGAAGGCTTATCTTTTTCCGGTTCGGCATTGGTGTTGAGGAAGCTCCCGCCAAAGACATCAAAAACTCCGTAAATATTAATGATGCTGGACAAAAACCGCTTGTCTTTGAGAAGATGTTCGCCGATATCCATCATGTATTTTTTCACCTTTTCGGAGCCTTCGCCGCTGATAATCATTACACGGATTGTTTCCGAAATCTGGTCCAGCGTGTTTTCCGCCCTCATCAAATCCGATTCTATGCTGGTTTGCGTATAGGACAGAGTTGTTTTGGCATCTTTCCTCAGATGTTCCTCTTCAATTTTGCTCATAAAGGAATAGCTGGAAATAACCATCAGGATAAAAGCCAGCAATACAAGCAGCACCTGTGCATAAGTTCTGAACATTTTCAATATCATCCGCATAAACTCACCGCTCTGAATTTTTCTCTTATATCGTAGAAAACATCCGTTATTTTAGGGTCAAACTGCTTGCTGGCGCCTTCCATGATTATTTTCATGGAGTCATCGTGCGAAAAGGCCTTTTTGTAGGGGCGTTCGGAAGTGAGCGCATCGTAAACATCCGCAACCGCCATTATGCGTCCCTGCAACGGAATATCCTCACCCTTAAGCCCGTAGGGATAGCCCAGGCCGTCCCAGCGTTCATGGTGATAACCCGCAAACATCTTTGCATGGCTCAAAAAGACATCCTCATCCGTTTGCTTGATGATCTTGTCTATTATGTTTTCACCTTCCTTTGCGTGGGTTTTTATAATTTCAAATTCTTCAGGATTCAGGGCACCCGGCTTGTTCAGTATCAAATCGGGAATGGTTATTTTCCCTACATCGTGCAGCCTGGACGAGGAAACCACCAGGTTCAGGTCCCAGGAGTGCATTTTATCGGAATACAGGCCGCGAGCCATTGTTTCGGTTAGGAGCATTTTGACGTAGGAAGTCGTGCGTTCTATATGCCCGCCGGTAACCTCGTCCCGGCTTTCCACCATGTCTGCCAGAACGGATATTATGCTGTTTTGCAGGCGTTCAATCTGCTTGGTGCGTTCCTTTATAAGATCTGCAATGTGCAGGTGGCTTGATATTCTGTTTTGCAATACGGGTTCGGAAAAGGGTTTGGTCACAAAATCTACCGCGCCCATTTCAAAGCCGCGGGCTTCAATGGCAGCATCCGTTTGCGCCGTTAAAAAAATAACGGGTATTCCGGCGGTTTGCTTGTTCAGCATCAGTTTTTCCAGTGCAACAAAGCCGTTCATTTCCGGCATTTCAATGTCCAGTAAAATCAAATCCGGCCTGATTTTTTCCAAAAGATTGAACATTTTAGCCGCAGAAGGCATTGTTAGCACACGGTACCGGCTTTCCAGGGCTTGTTTGGCCTTGGTCAGGTTGGTATCCGCATCATCTACTATAAAAATTGTTCTCGTATATACCTCCGTTATGCCTGAGGGCGGTTTAGGTGCTAATATAGAAAAAAATTTACTATATTCTAGGCAAAACGAGGATTATATATGGCGTATTTAAACAAGGTAATGCTAATGGGCAATCTAGGCAAGGATGCCGAGGTTCGCATGACCCAGAACAACAAAAAAAGGGTTTCTTTTTCCCTTGCCACCACGCGCAGGTTTCGCAACCCCAATACCGGCGAAATGCAGGACGATACCGCCTGGCATAACATTGTGGCATGGGACAGGCTTGCCGAGCGCATAGAGAAACTGGGAATAAAAAAGGGAACTCCGCTTTTTGTAGAAGGCAGAGTCTCCTACCGCCAGTGGAACGACCCGCAAACGGGGCAAAAACACAACATGACCGAAATTTTAATGGATAATTTTGAATTTTTAGCCCCGAGGCAAGGCTATGCAGGTAGTGACGAGCGCCCAACAAGCAGCTACGAAGCCATGCCGCCTCCGCCACCCGGCGATGCCGACTCCGACGACCAGTTGCCGTTTTAAGGACTTGCCATTAAAATCATGTTTAGCATAGATTTAATACAGATTGCCATTCTCTGGAGTATTGCAGGCCTGGGCTTTATATGCGCTATAAATGCCAGAGGCTTCTTCAGGCAGGTCATTTCCTGGCTCATAGTCATTTCCATGGCTGTAATAGCGGTATTCTTTTCCTACATAAAGTTTGAAACGGTCAAGCAGGAAACGGGTTTTAGCGAAAAGGAAAGTTCAAGTTCAAGCACGGTTTCCAGTTCCAGTTCAACTTCAAATTCGGCGGAGGCATCCGAGATGGATTCCATAAGCGCAAGTTTTTTTGCCGCCAGAAGGCAACTGATTCAGGATGCAATTGTTATTTCGGATTTGGTTATGTCTTTTCCCAACTGGAAAAGCATATATTCGCAGGGCATTGAGAATCGCGAGGGCTTTGAGAGCAAGGCTCTTTCCCTTAGAAACAGGAGCGCTAATTCCTACAGGCAAATCAGAGCGCTTGTTCCGCCGGAGGCGGAAAAGCAATCCTACGATTCCCTGCTTGCGGCTACGGACAATCTGCGGCTTGCGGGTTATGAGATTCATTCTCAGTTTGGGATGGAAGCGGATACCCTGGGTGAAAACATAAGCCGGGCCCGTGAGCGGGCAAAGCAGGCGAAATTAGTATTTTATACCATCATAAACGAGGAGTAATCATGAAGAATGTTGCCATAGCAGGCGCAACAGGTGCAGTAGGGCAAGAGTTATTGACTCTTTTGGCGGAGCGGAATTTTCCGCTCAAGTCCCTGAAGTTGCTGGCTTCTTCCAGAAGCGCAGGCAAAAAAATAAAGTTCAACGGCGAAGACATAACCGTGCAGGAACTTCGCCATGATTCCTTTGAGGGCGTGGATCTGGTTCTGTCTTCCGCAGGCGGTTCAATTTCAAAGGAATATATGCCGTCTGCTGTTAAGGCCGGAGCGGTGGTGGTGGATAACACCTCCTATTTCAGGATGAATCCGGATGTTCCGCTTGTGGTACCGGAAATAAATCCGCTGGATATAAAAAAGCACAAGGGCATAATAGCGAACCCCAACTGCAGTACAATAATAATGCTCCTGCCTCTGTTTCCCCTGTACAAGGCCTTTGGCATTGAGAGGGTTCATGCCTGCACCTATCAGGCTGCAAGCGGCGCAGGCGCAATGGCTATGGAAGAACTCCGTTTGGAAAGCGTTGCCCTTGCGGAGGGAAAGCCCTTTAAGCGCACCGTTATACCTTACCAGTACGCATTTAACCTGTTTCCGCACAATTCCCCCTACAACGACGGCAGTCCGGAAAAGTCGGCTTCTCAAGCACCAACAGGCTATTGCGAAGAGGAATGGAAAATGGTAGCCGAAACCCACAAGATTTTTGGAGACAGCAATTTGCGGGTGAATGCCACCTGTGTGAGAGTTCCGGTTTTAAGGGCACATTCAGAGGCCTTGAATATCAGGCTTTCCAAAAAAACAAATGTTGCCGCAATCTACAGCGTTCTGGGCAAGGCTCCGGGAGTTGAAATTCTGGAAGAGCCGGCAAAAAATCGCTGGCCCATGCCAATAGACGCAAGCGGCCGCAACCCTGTGCTGGTAGGCAGAGTTCGTGTGGATCAGTCCCAGGACAATACTTTTGATTTGTGGGTTGTAGGCGACCAGATTCGCAAGGGCGCCGCGCTGAATGCAATACAGATAGCGGAACTTCTCTAATGCTGTTCTCCCTTATACTCGGTCTTGCGCTCTTTGCGGTTGCCTGCTATCTTGTGCTTTTGTTTTTTCAGGTGTACAGGGTAGAAAAGCAAATAGCGGATTTGGTCCTGATAGTTGAGGTTCACCTGCTCAACAAATACGGGCACAATCCAAACAAGAACGTGAGTCTTATTGATGCAAAGAAGGCGATGGAAGAAGAGGAATAATGCAAGTTCCGCATCCTAACTGGATTGAAATAAACCTGGATAATTTACAGGGCAATATTCGCTATGCCAAAAGTTTGCTGCCCGCCGGAGTTAAACTGCTTTTCCCCGTAAAAGCCGATGCCTACGGGCACGGCGTGCTTCCCGTTTCTATTGCGGCAATGGAGGCAGGAGTTGACTTTCTGGGCGTAGCGCATTTGTTTGAAGGAATAACCCTGCGAAAAAACGGAATCAATGCCAGAACTCTTATTCTGGGCCCGTGCCAGGAAAGCGAATTTCCCTTTTTAACAGAAAACAACCTGACCCCATCCATCCCGGATTTTGAAACCGCAAAAAAACTCTCCGACTTCCTGCAAAAAAACTCTCAACTCAAAGTCCACATCCAAATAGACACCGGCATGCACCGCTTTGGAATAAGGCACAATAATCTTGACGAGATAAAAAAAATATGCGAACTTCCCAATTTGGAAATTGAAGGGATGTATTCGCACCTTGCCACAGCCGATATGCCGGAACACTCCGCCATGAAAAAGCAGGTTTCGCGATTTGACGCTTTGGTCAGGGAACTGGAAAAGGAAGGAAAAAAACCGCCGCTCTGCCACATAGCAAATTCTGCCGCAACGTTTTTATTTCCCAAAACCCATTACGACATGGTTCGCCCCGGCATTGCCCTTTACGGCTACGACCCGCTTGGAAAATTCCCATCCGAATTCCCCATAAAACCCGTGCTTAAACTCCGTTCAACGGTGCGTTCTCTGCGGCAAGTTGAGGCCGGCGAGGGAATTTCCTACGGGCATTTTTTTACCGCGAAAAAGAACATGCTGGTTGCAACCATTGCCATAGGTTATGGGGATGGATATTTGCGAGGCGAGCCGAGCAAGGGAGTGATTTTTATACACGGCAAGCCCTGCCCGATTTTAGGGCGTGTGTGCATGGATGCCTGCATGGTGGATGTGAGCGATGTTCCTAATGTGAAAGCAGGCGATATTGCGGAGTGCATTAACGGGGAACTTTCCGGGCAAATTTCAGTTGAGGCATTTGCCGCAGAGCACAAAACAATCTCTTACGAAATTACAACCCGCATGGCAAACAGGCTTTTCAAGATTTACCTTCCGTCAAACGAGCGTACCTGATTCCTGCCGTTTTCCTTTGCGGTGTAAAGGGCCTTGTCTGCGCCGGAAATAAAACCGTCCAGAGAACTTTCCTGTTCCGGTTTTACGGTATTAACGCCTATGCTTAAAGTAAGTCTTGTTGTGCCGCCTCCGGTGCAAATAATATCCGTATCTACGGCTTTTGCACGGATAATTTCGGCCATTCCCAGGGCGCCGTTCAAATTGGTATTGGGCAGCAGGATAACAAATTCCTCGCCGCCCCAGCGCGCAACAAAATCCACGGAACGCTTGAGCGTTTGCCTGAAAATATCCGCTATGGACTTTAACGCAATATCCCCCTGCTGATGCCCGTACTTGTCATTGTAATTCTTGAAAAAGTCTATGTCTATCATCAGCAAACTTATAAAGGCTCCGTTTCTTATGGCATGTTCCCATTCCATTCGCAGCCGGCTGTCGAAATTACGCCTGTTTGGAAGGTCGGTTAGCTGATCCATCATGCTCAAATACTTTATCACGCTGATTTGATTCAGCATCTGCATTTGATTGTGAACCCTCAATTTTACAATAGACGCGCTAAAAGGCTTGCTGATATAATCTACCGCTCCCAGAGAAAGCCCCTTTTCCTCTTCTTCCACGCCGGTAAGCCCCGTAATAAAAATCACGGGAATCTCATTTGTCTTGTTCCCTTTTTTCAAGCGGGAAATAACTTCATAGCCGTCCATCCCCGGCATAAGAATATCAAGCAGAATCACATCCGGTAAAAATTTTTCCGCAAGCTCTATTGCATCCGGCCCGTTTTTGGCAAAGTAAACCGTGTATTCGGCGCTTAGAATATGCGTTAGGGCAATTATATTTGATTTTTCATCATCTACAATCAGTACACTATTCTTTTTTGTTGCCGTCATGTTTACTCCATTTTTTTCTAAGTTCGGAAAGTATTCTAAGAGCAGGCTTAAAATCAAAGTCTTCTATATATTTTGCCAGTTCATCCGTCCCTGGTATTGAACGGATTTCATCCATGAGATTTATGCTTTCCGGATTCATGTTTGCAAGCATTGGCTTTAACCTGTTCAGCAGATTCAACGCTTCGCTTGCATTAAAATCCTTGTTTTGAACGGGAGCCTCGTTTAGCAAAGGCTCAAGTTCTTTCAAAACCTGATTCAATTCTTCTTCCAGATTGTTCAAGGCACTGTCGGTAACAGCGTTAGTTTCACCTTTGAGCATGGATTCAACATCAGCGGCCGCCTTTTGCAAAAAGGACTCGCCGATCAATCCGGCATTGCTTTTTAAGGTATGCGCCAGCCTGTTGGCGAGTTTTATGTCGTTTTTATCTATTGCATCGCGGATTTCCTGAAATTTTCCCTGATTGTCCTTGACAAAGGTTAATTGCAGTCGTTTTTGCAACTTGTCGTCTTCGCTGTTTTTTTTACCGGTTTTTGAAGGACTCGGGGTTAAATATTTTGCCAGGCACTGCCATAATTCCTGCGTTGTGAAAGGCTTGCCGATACAGTCCGGCATACCATGCGCCTTATATATTTCCACGTCGTTAGACATAACATTCGCGGTCATGGCTATAATGGGCGTTTCGGTATGGAGCAGAATTATTTTGGATGCGGCCTCCAATCCGTCCATAACAGGCATTTGAACATCCATAAAAATCAGGTCAAAGGGCTTTGCTCCCTTTTGCACGCGGGAAGAAACCATATCCAGGCCTATCTTGCCGTTTTCCGCTATAACGGGTTTTAGCCCTACTCTCTCCAGATGCTCCGAAATAACCATTTGATTCATGCGATTGTCTTCGCAAATCAGCACTTCGCCCTTGAAGTTGGGTTTTTCCGATATGTCTATTACTATTTCCTTTGTTGGTACATCGGAGAGAGCGTCTATGGTATCAAAGGTCAGTTCAAAACTGAATTTGCTTCCGACCTTGGGTATGCTCTCCACATTCAGGTGCCCGCCCATCAGTTCAATAATATTCTTGGTGATGGTTAGCCCCAGCCCTGTTCCGCCGTATTTGCGGGTAACGCTGTTGTCTGCCTGCACAAAGGGTTCAAAAATCCTTTCTATCTGCTCCTTGGTTATGCCAATACCGCTGTCCTTTACCTCAAAGTAAATGGTTGTATTGTTATCGGTTGAGTGTTTAATTGATGAATACAGTTTAACCGTGCCCACGTTGGTAAACTTTACGGCATTGGAAAGAAGGTTGATAAGCACCTGACGGAGCCTCATGGGATCGCCCATCAGTTTTTTGCCTACGGAAGGTTCTGCATAGCAGTAAAGCGAAATTCCCTTTTCATAAGTTTTAGGCGCGATGACCGTTTGGCAACGTGCAAAAATGCTGTGCAGTTCAAAGGGAATTTTTTCCAGCGTCATCTGGCCGGCTTCAATCTTGGAAATATCCAGAATATCATTTATAATATGCAAAAGCCATTCGGCGTTCTCCAGAATCTTGTTCAGATAATCCTTGGTTTTCAAGGAAACACTGTCGCTCAGGGCGAGTTCGGAAAAACCTACGATGCTGTTCATGGGAGTTCTTATTTCATGGCTCATATTGGCGAGGAATGCCGACTTGGAATGTGATGCGGCAAGGGCAGCTTCTTCTATCGCCTTGCGTTTGGTTATGTCGTAAGCTACGCCTACAAGCCCTATAATAACGCCGTTAAATATATGGGGAACAAGGGAGATCTCAAACAGATATTTTGTTCCGTCAAGGTGCGAAATCGGGAATTCAATCTCAATCGTTATGTTTTCGTCAATAACCTTGCGGTTTAACATGTTGAATTTTTCCAGATCTTCCGGCAAAAAGCCCAGGACAGCTTCATCCTTGCCGATTATATCCTCTTCCCGAACCTTAAAATATTTCTTTATGCTGGCATTGCACTGCGTGAATTTCAGGTTCAAATCCTTGCAAAACACAAAACTCGGAATGGAATCCATAACCGTTGTGAGCATATTGGACTTTAATTCCAGTTCTTCGGTTCGTTTTTTTACCAGATGATCCAGTTGCAGCTTCTTCTTTCTGTTTTGAACAAATACAAACGTAATCAGGAACAGGCAGACAATCAGCGTGCTTATGCCTATTATCCATGGAATCTGCATTTTGGCAAATTTCAGCCGGTAATCGTAAGTCTTGCGCATCCAGCGGTCGGAAATTTCCTCTACATTCATCATGGCAAGCGTTTTATCCATAATCGAGCGCAAAGTCTGGTCCTTATTGGAAATTCCAAAGGTTATTTCAAAGGGATGGTCAAACATGAAGTTCACCTTGTAATCCATAAGTTCAAGATAGTTTGTGATTCTCAGAAATTGATTGTGGGTTGTCATAACCAGATCTATCTTGCCGTCCTTTAAGTCGGCTATGGCGTCCTTTGTGTCTTCGTAAATAACGGTATTGCTGTGATTCGGAAACCACCTTTGAAACTGCAAAAAGCTGGCTTTTCCCTTTGTAAGGCCTATCTTTAAATACAGTACCTCGTTCAGGCTGATATTGCGATAATCGGCTCTGGAAAGCAATACGTAATAATCCTTTAGAATCGGGGTTTTAAAATAAATAAAACGTTCGTCCCTGTCTTCTTCCGGAACAAATCCGGAAATCAAGTAGGTTTTGCCGGTATCAGGCGTTTTTACCTGTTTAAAGGACAGGCCTGTGAGTTCCTCAACATCATTCAGTACCTCAAAGGCTATTCCCTGCCATTGCTTTTCATAGGAATTATAGAAGCTGATAGGGTATTCGTCTTGCCGCGCAACAAAGGTGATTACGGGATTTTTACGCATATATTCACGCTCTTCATCGCTAAACCGCATGGACAGTTTATGCTTGATATATTCCTGCTGCCCCAGGCCATGCAGTTTTGACAGATATTCTATGCCGCCGTTTCTCAATATTTTTTGTGCAACGGAAATAACGGGTTTCATGGACTCGGTTTGCGTTGTTAATGAAACTTCTCCGTAAATCAACGGGAGAAAATTCTCGACAATCACATCATTGTATGTATCAAAAACCGCTTCCGCAGTGCCTTCTTCAAAAAAAGCGTCCACCTTTTTCTGTTCAAGCATTTTATAGGCCTCTTCGTAGTCACCCACAAAAAAAGCCTCAAAGTCCTTTGAATTTGCCCTTACCTGCTCAACGGTTATGGCACCGTCCAGAAACGCATACCTAAGCGGGCGCTCCGCCTCAATATATTTGAGAGACGGATTGCCGGCCAAACGGAAGGTTTTTATGAAACGGATAGAGATTGGGTCTGTCATGGAATAGACATTCCTGCGTTCCTCGGTAGCAGTAAGTTCTCCCGTAAAGGCTATTTCATGGCTCTCAAGCCCTGCAATTAAATCGTCCCATTCGTAAAATTTGGGTACAAAGGGAATATCAAAAAGATTTGAGAACCATTCGCAAAAAAAGGCGGTAAAGCCCCTGACTTTGCCTTCGTTGTCTATAAAAGATTCCGTACTCAGCATGGTTCCGTAATTCAAATATTTTACCTGCCCCCTGAGTTCTTCTATTGCCCGAATTTCATCATCTGTTATGCCCGGAACATCCTTGTAAGAAACAATAGGCGGGGGTTCCACAGCATTTCCCTGGTGCGCAAGCATTAAGCACAGGAGCGCGGCAAGATTCAAACCCCGTAAGCATTCTTTTAGGATGTCCATGGGGGAAAGATAGAAAAGTTGAGCGAGGCCTGCTTTACTGTTTATACACCGGCGTTTTTAAACATTTTTACCGCGCTTTCCGGTGAATCTTCGCCACTTGCGTTTTTTATAGGGGCAAACTCCTCTTCCCGCAAAACTCCGGTTAAATACATTGTTTTTAGCATTGGGAAGGCATCAAACAGGAGCTGCTCAAACTTAAAGGAGCCGTCCTTGCCGCAAACCCGCTTTATAGCCAGGTGCCAGGGCAAGGATTCGCTTTCCAGCTTTTTGAGGGATTCCATTGTGAATAGATGGGCCAGTATGTTTCCGCCGTCAAGTTTCTTTGCCATTTCGGGCGAAATTTCGCTGTATTCTATAACTCCGGGCAAGCCGTTTTTCAGGGCAAATACACCCATTTTTTCTTCGTGGTGCTTCTTTTTCACAACCTTGGATGCCGCTGCCATTTTTGAATCCTTAAAGGCACCTATAAAAGGCGGGTCGCAGGGTTTGGCCAGAATATTGTCAACTCCGTAGAGGAAAACATATTCCACTCCCTGCTCTTGCAGCCAAGCCAAGCCTCCGCTTTCGGAAAGCGCTCTGAAACAGCCGCCGTTTCCATCGGGAACCAAAAACAGTTCTCCTTCGCTGTTTAATATGAGTTCTCCGTTTGGGTCTATTGCATAAATTGTGCCCTGTTCTATGAATTTAATTTTTTCCCTGTTCAAGCCAAAATAATTTGCCTGCTCAAAATGCTCCAGAGTTTCTCTTTTGTTAAGCGGGCTTGTCATTATAACCCAGGGAATATCTTTTCCGCAGAGTTTTTTCAAGTTCAGCATGTTTTCCGCGTGTATTTGAAAAATGGATTTGCCAAGTTCTTCCAGTTTAAAAACCCCTTTTGGCCCATCAAAACCGAGCCTTGAACCCTGCCCGCCCGCGATCAAAAATGCCGCCGCCTTGCCCTGCCCCAGAATTTCAATTCCGGTCTTTTCAAATTCCTTATACTTAGGATTGTCTCGCAGCATTTCAAAATTTATCGGTGCAACGCTTTCATGCACGTGTTTCAGTTCGCCGGCTACTTGCTTTTTTACGATTTCGCTTAACTCGGCAAAGAGTTTTGAACCCGTAATTTTCCAGAGTTCCAGAATTTTTACGCACTTGTTGCTCAAATCTTCCGCTTCGGCCAAGGTTTTGCTCTCCGTGTAGCAACGGAATTCCGG
>Ga0182466_10008_pt1 | contig 13066 bp, 10 predicted proteins | sample TergutMp193P3_FD_120795 | JGI IMG/M metagenome (GOLD analysis project Ga0182466, IMG submission 120795) | reverse complement strand
CCCCCCCCCCCCCCCCCCCCCCCCCCCCTAGGAGCTGAACAACCCCTATTCCCCAATCTACCCCGCCATGCTTCGCAGAGAACGCGAGAGTTGCAGAATGTTGATTCCGGGCTGACATTCAATCTGTTACGTTACTCATTCGGTGCGAATCTCATTGTGCAGGGTGCCGGTTTGGAGGTTGTGCGGCAGAGGATGCGGCTTGCGCTGCTTTGCGAGGTGGTTAATTTGTATGGGGGGTTGCTGAGGTGAAGATAGCCCAAGTCGTAGGTTACAGCATTATAGGCAACGGAGCATTACGAGCCGCAAAGGAATACTGCCGGAATATTGAGCGTGGCAAATTTGAATTCCATTTCATCATTTATCGAAATTCTCCGTATTCGTTTGAGAGAGAAATATTGGAGTTCGGCGGAAAACAGATAAAGGCGAGTTTATGGGAATTGTTCGGAGTTTTCAAAAAAGAAAAATACGATATTGTCCATAGCCATTTGAATACTTTGAATGTCTTTGTTATGTTTTTTGCATGGCTTGCCGGAGTTAAAGTTAGGATTTCACATAGCCATAGCACAATGGGAAAAGGTGAACCGCTGAAAAATTTAATTAAATCAACATTAAAGCCTTTTACGAAAATTTTTGTTACGATTTTTTTTGCATGTTCGAAACATGCTGGGAAATGGCTTTTTGGCAATTCTCAATTCGTTGTGTTCAAAAACGCTATAGATACCGAAAATTTTGCATTCAGTCAAACGGCAAGAAATGAGGTTCGGCAGGAACTTGGTATTTTGGAAGGACAGTTTGTTCTCGGTCATGTTGGACGTTTTGAGCCACAGAAGAACCATAGGTTTTTGCTACGGATTTTCGAGGAAATTCTGAAGATAAAGCCTGATTCGGTTTTGCTTTTGGTTGGCGAGGGCAGTTTGCAGGAGGAAATCCGGAAAATTGCGAATAGCAATGTGAAGTTTTTAAACGCTAGAAATGATGTGCATAGGATTTATAACGCAATGGATGCTTTTGTTTTGCCCAGCATATACGAGGGTTTGGGCATAGTTGGTGTGGAGGCACAGGCTAATGGTTTGCCATGTTTCTTCTCAAAAGAAGTTCCCAATGAGGCTGGAATAACCGATTGTACGAGTTTTATCGGCTTGGATGAATCTGCCAAGAAATGGGCACAAGATATTTTAACGAAGAAAAATACAGATAGGGTAGGTTATTCACAGAATGTTATGGATGCGGGTTACGATATAAAAATAGAAGCTAAAAAGCTGGAGAAATTTTACGAGGGGGTTGTTAGATGCTAAACTCTTGCTGTTTGTTTCAGTGCTATTATCTGCTCCAGAAGAAATTTTGTGCAACGAGCCACAGTACAAGGCTTGAATCATTCGTTAGGGTTAGAAATTGTCTGAACCCAGATTTACTGGATACAGGAGTTTTCAGAATTGTTGAAAGTGATGCTGGAAAATCTGGTAAATCCTTTAATCTAGGTTCAGACAGAGGAATGCAATTCTTCTTTGAGTATACTGTAAATTTCCTGCCAAGGTTTCTGCCAGAACAGATTGTCGGTGTTGGAAAGAATTTCGTAAGATTTGGAAGAGTAGAAAGTTTTTATGGCAGCAGATACCGTCATTTTAAAATCTACTACCATTGCCTCAAGGATGGCTTCAGTTATGTCGTCTACGGCGGAATGGAATTCATCTTCATCTGCAAGTTCCAAAGCATAAAGAGAAGCAAGAGTGCAAAAGCAAATTTGGTGAGTTGGTTCTCTGTGTGTAAGTTTTTTAATCAACTTTTCTATAGAAATTTTTCCTTGCTCATACAGTCTAATTTGAGCAACCATCTTATCGTCTGCAATAGGTCCTTCTACAATGTCAAAAGTATGTGCCGGATGGGAAATATGCTTGTTTCTGTTGAGCATTATGAATTTTACCCATTCTTTGGAAACATTTTCAAATTTTTTGATATTCATTCCAACTGTAACAGGATATGCTTCTGCATATTTAAATTCCGTAACAATTGGCTTGCCGGAATTATGTCTTTTGGAAACGTCCACGGCTCGCAAGTATGCGTGTTCACGGATATTGGTAACATAAAAGCCTCTGCCAAAATCTTTAAAAAATTCGCTTTTGGCCAAATCTATTTTTTCAATTCTCACATCGCTGCCGTGAAATACTTGCATTTAAAGCCATCCCCCGTTATTCCTGCAAACTTCCAAAAGTGCCATGTGGGTATGATATTCAGATTGAGTATGTTCATATTCATAATTGTCAAGAAGGAACTGCAATCCCCCGTATTCGTCCAAATATTTCACAACCTCATCTACAGGTCTTTTGAATCCATATGCAAAGGTTCTGATTATGAAATTAGCATAACTAACCATCTTTTTCCGTTCTTCAATTTCAGACATAGCTTGAACCTCAATTTAATTGCCTGTATAAGTAATATAGAAAATTGTCTGAACCCCGATTTACAGGATTTAAGGATTTTCGGGATTGTTGAAAGCGATGCTGGAAAATCGGGAAAATCCTTTAATCGGGATAATCGGGGTTCAGACAGAAGGGAGGCAGCATAATGAATTTTGCAATCAACGGGAAATTTTTGACTCAAAGAGTAACCGGCACTCAAAGATACGCTTTTGAAATTATTAAGTCATTGGATAGAATATCGGGAAACTTGGATATAAGTCTTGTAATCCCCAAGAATACAAAAAACATTCCAAATATGATAAATATAAAAATTATTCGCTACGGAATTTTTAGCGGATTTTTGTGGGAGCAGCTTAGTTTTGTTTTCTATTTATTCTTGAACAAGTCTATATCTATAAATTTATGCTGTGTTTGTCCTATTTTAAAACCAAATGCAATTACCGTTTTGCACGACATCAGAGATTATGTACACAAAGAATGGATACCCGGAAAAACACAAGCAAAATTTGCTGCTTATTGGCATATTTTTCAATCCTGGATAATTTGCAAGTTTTCCAGAAAAATAATCACTTCTAGTGAATTTTCGAGAAATGAAATGATAAAATATTACAATGCAGAAGCAAAAAAAATTTCCATTATCCCAAGTGGCTGGCAGCATATCCAAAACTTATGGACAAATCTACGTGATTACCAATCGTCACCCGATAAACCGTTTTTTTTCGCAATGTCCAGTATAGCTAAACATAAAAATTTCAAATGGATTTTAGAAATAGCAAAGAGAAATCCGAATTTGCATTTTAAAATAGCAGGAAGTTTTAATCCCAATAGATTTGAAGAAAAATTGGATCTTGAAGAATTACCGAATGTGGAATTTTTAGATTATGTCAGCGATGAGGAAGCAAAGATTTTAATGCAGAATGCTAAGGCATTTTTATTTCCAAGTTTTTACGAGGGTTTTGGCATTCCGCCGATGGAATCTCTTGTGCTTGGAACTCCGATTGTTATTAGCGATATTCCTGTTATGCATGAGATTTATGGGAATTCTGCGCATTACATTGACCCTTATAATTACGAAGTTGATTTGGAAAAAATTTTAGCGGAAGAGATTGAGCCTGCGGAAAAAGTGCTGAAAAAATACAGTTGGGAAAGGAGTGCAAATTTACTTAAGGAATTGCTTAAATGACAGAGTTATTGAAAAGTTTTACTTTATACGGAACGGTATTTACTACTTCTTGTCTTTTAATTTATATAGGTCTAAAAGGCCAGAAACAGCTTATTCCAAGTTGGTGCATATTTTTAATTGCTCTTTTGATACCATCAGTTATTGCTGGCTTGCGAAGTGAAATTGTTGGTACAGATGTTAAGGTATATGTTGCTCCAACATATTATGAAATGTCGAATATAAAATCCATTGACGAAATGGAAGTGAACAATTTATCTATAGGAATTTCCAATACGGGAAACATAGAAGTGGGATTCGTTTATTTGGCTTATTTTGCAAATAAATATTTAGGGCATATAGGATTTTTCTTTGGCTTAATAGCATTTATACAAAGTTTGTTCATATTTCTCTCCTTGTATTCTTATCGCAAGAATATTCCAATTTATTTCGGGATGTTTTTATATTACAGTTTTTATTTTCTTGATTTTGGCTTTAATACTATTAGGCAAGGATTAGCAGAGTCTATTGGTGTTTTTGCCATAGTAGCATGCCTATTCAAAAAGAAAATACTGAAATTCTGCGTTTTTATGTTTTTAGCTGTTTTATTTCAAAGAACATCTATAATTATGTTTGCTCTCTTGTTTTTATTTTGGTATTCACTCAAATTTAATTTACTAAGGTATAAGATTATATTATTGGGAGTTTTTTTAGGAACAATAATTTTTATATCTGCTAACTTTGGATACTATCTGGAGTTGCTGGGATACATGGATAAATATTCGGGCTATTTTGATGGTCTTCCTTGGGATACAGATGAGAGATTTAATTTTTTTTCAATGTTAGTTTATATTCCTATCGTGGCATTGATATTCGATAGAAGAAAATATTTATTTACCGAATTCAAGGAGTTTAATTTTTTAAGTTATACATTAATTTTTACAATCCTTACCCCTTTCTTAGCACTTTTGGGAAGTTTCTACATGAGAAGAATAGGTATGTATTTTTATCTTTTTGTTCCTTTAATTGTTGCTATGACAATGTCGGAGTATAAATTGTATGCCAAAAAAGCATATATAAATTTATTCATTATTACATATAGTCTTTTAAAATTATTCATTTTGGTTAAAAGTTCCGAAGATTACCTTTTTCGTTCTGATATTTTGAAGGCGGTGATATGAAAATTCTCGTTATTAGCAACCGTTATTTTCCAAATAATGCTGGCGGTGCAGAATTTGTTGCGCAGAACATTGCGGAATCTCTGTATAAAAAAGGACATAGTGTCAGTGTACTTACAACTGCAGAAGAAAATTACATGGATAAAATAAACGGATTGACAGTTTATAGAATTGTCATAGAAAATGTTTATCAATTAGGTCAAAAAAAAAATAGATTTTTACGGTTGTTTTGGCATTTGCGAGACATTTACAATAGCAAAACAAAAAAACATATAAGAGATGTAATGGAAAAAGAAAAACCGCAAATAGCTCTTTGTCACAATTTAGCGGGCTTTTCAATTTCCGTTTGGGATGAATTAAAAAGATTCAACATTCCAATAGTCCAGGTTTTGCATGACCAATATTTACTTTGCCCCAAAACTATTATGCTTAAAAAAGGCAAAATTTGCAAAAAACAATGTTTTATATGTCGCTTAATGCGATTAATACACGTTAAAAAATCTATGCAGGTAAGCGCAGTTATTGGAGTTAGCGAATTTATGATCAATAAAATAAAAGAGTATGGGTATTTTAGAAATGTTCCTAGTTTTATCATTTACAATGCCGTAAAAATTCCAAGGTTAGAGTGTAAGGTTTGGGATGGAACCGGCGAATTGAAAATTGGATTTATAGGTTCTCTTGGGCTATATAAAGGTATTGAGTGGCTGATAAAAGAATTTATTAAGTTGAAAATTAATGCAAGTTTAACAATTGCCGGCAAATGCAGTAGCGAATATGAAATTTATCTTAAAAATTTATCAAAGGGCGACAGCAGGATAGTATTTAACGGTCCTATGAAAAATACAGAGCATTTTTCAAAAATTCATTTGTCTATTGTTCCAAGCCTGTGTAACGAATCTTTTGGTTTAGTTGTTGTTGAATCCCTTGCCTGCAATGTTCCTGTTATTGCGAGCATGGTTGGTGGTATACCGGAAATTATTAAGGAAAATATTAATGGTTTGTTTTGCTTTCCTGAAAATCCAAATTCTCTGAGTGAATGTATTATGAAATTTTACAATAATCCAGAATTGCTCGCACAAATGAGTGTCAATGCAAGAGAATCAGTTAGTGAATTTCTGAATGTTGATGAATGGATAGAGAAGTATGAGAAAATTCTTGAATTGGTAATTGGAGGCAAAGATGCAAAAACATATTAAATTGGAGATATTATGTCTGAAATTGATATAAAAACTTGCACAGTTACCGTCTATCGTGGAAATTATGGAGCTTTTTTGCAAGCTTGGGCTTTGCAACAATTTTTAGGAGAACAAAATTTTCTTCTTCGTATAGAAAAAAGACTTGATTTAAATTTATATGTGGGTGCAAAGGGCAAGAAACGGTTGCCTTTTTTCTGGCGATTTATTGCTTTTTTGCGTTATTTATTCCGCAAGAAGAAACCTTTTGATGAGCTGAATATGCTAAAATGTTCTCGTCGATATTATTCTCAAAAGGATATAACAGAAAATCCGCCTGTAGCAGACGCTTATATAGCAGGTTCTGATCAGATATGGAATAATGAATTAATGTTTGTTAATTATAAACTTCCTTGGAAAATCCATTTTTTGGAATTCGGCATTCCTAATGCAAAGAGAATAGCATATGCGGCGAGTATGGGTGCAAAAGAATGGCCTGTTGCTTTCACTCAGAAAGTTTTGCCTTATCTTAAAAAATTCCATGCCATCAGTGTCAGGGAAGAATCCTCTGTACCTTTTTTGAATTCCATAGGTTTAAAAAATGTTGTAGTTACTTGCGATCCGACAATTTTACATACTGCCGATTTCTACCGTTCTAATTTTCATTATGCAGAAGACAAATGTTCTGACTGTATATTTATATATAGCCTCGGTATCAAATTTTCATTATCTATGCAACTATTTCTCGGAGGAAAAAATATGGTTTTATTCGATCCTAATAAGAGTTACGAATTTATTTCTATTGCTCAATGGTTGTATAATATTGAAATGGCTGAGGGCGTGGTAACGAATTCTTTCCATGGTACAGTCTTCTCCATTTTATTTCATAAGCCCTTTCTTACTTTGCCCATTTTTTTTACTGAACATCCTAGAAATGAAAGGTTAACATCGTTACTTAAAAAAGTAAAACTGGAATATCGTTTATTAAACGGAGATGAAACAGAAGAAGAAATAAAAGAGATTCTTTACCGCCCTGTTGACTGGGAACAGGTAGATAGAATTTTGGAAGAATGGCGAACTTATTCGGCTAACTGGCTTAAGGATGCGTTAGCAAGTAAAAATGTACAGTAAATGGAGGCATAAATATGTACACCGATGACAAAAATGCGCAAATTGTTCTGGCATTGTTCAAGAAATACAACATCAGAAAAATCGTAATCTCTCCCGGTACCTGTAATGTTCCTATTGCCGGGAGTGTTCAAATAGATTCATTTTTTGAGGTTTTTTCTATTTTGGATGAACGTTCTGCCGCCTATTTCGCCACTGGCCTGGCTTTTGAATCAGGCGAACCCGTTGTGATTTCCTGCACTGGCGCAACTGCAAGTCGCAATTACTTGTCTGCGTTAACTGAGGCGTATTACAGAAACCTGCCGATTATTGCCTTGACATCTCAAAGCTGCGATGGAGATTACAACAGCCTGAAACCACAACAAACAAATAGAACCGTTTCACAACTTGATATAAAACGTATATCAGTTAACCTGCCTTCTATCAAAGACAAAGAAGATGAAAAGAACTGCATTTTATCCGTTAACAAAGCCCTGACTTTTGCAACCAAAGACAGTGGCTGTCCTGTCCATATAAATTTAATAGTTCGTTCCCTTTCTTTTAATACGATGAATCTGCCCGATATTCCCAAAATAGATTACTATCAGACAGAGGATTTGCTTAATGGTCAATATGCTTCGCAATTGAAAAATTACCTTCGCTGCAAGAAGATTGGATTACTTATAGGTTCTCATAGAAAGTTTTCATTAAAGGAAGCGAAAGTGATTGAAAAATTTATCAGTACCTATGATGTAGTAGTTTTTTATGACCATACTTCAAGTTACCATGGGAAAAATAAAGTGCTGATTTCGGTTGCATTTGATCTAAAATGCATTGAAATAAAACCGGACATAATAATAGATATTGGTGGTATCATAGGAGATTATTCTGTTGAGAATATCAGATGTAGGGAGTATTGGCGTATTTCTGAAGATGGAGAATTCCACCAGCGTCATTTTGGAAATTTGCGTAAACAATTTGATTGTCCTGAATATATTTTTTTTGACTTGCTTGCAGATGATAAATGCAAAAGCGAAAATAAATACTACAACGCAGTTATGCAAGAAGCCGGAAAAATAACTATTCCTGACTTACCGCTTTCCAATACTTTTATTTCACAGCAAATAGCTGAAAAACTTCCCGAAGGTTGTTCCCTGCATTTGGGCATCTTGAACAGCCTTCGCAATATGAATTTCTTTGAGCTTCATGATTCCGTTGACAGCAGTTGCAATGTGGGTGGCTTTGGTATTGACGGTCCGGTTTCCACTCTTATTGGGCAATCTATGGTAAATAGAAATAAATTATATTTCGGTCAGCTCGGTGATTTGGCGTTTTTCTACGACATGAACGCCTTGGGAATTCGTCACATTGGCAATAATCTGAGGATTTTGCTTGTAAACAACGGACGAGGCGTTGAATTCAGACTTAATCCTGCCATTGAACCCTATTTTAATGATGAACTTGATAAATTTATTGCGGCTGCCGGGCATTATAAGAATGGAGCGAAAGCGTATGCGGAATCAATGGGCTTTGAATATTTTTCAGCAAACTGCAAAGGCGAATTTATATCGTTAGTAGATGATTTTTGCTCGCCTGACATTAACAAATTCTGCAAACCCGTTTTGTTTGAAGTGTTTACAACCGTGAAAGACGAACAAGACGGCTTGAAATTAATCAGGACGGTGAACAGACCTAAAAGTGAAATTATGTTAGGTGAAGCAAAAAGTTTTGCTAAAAAAGTTCTGCCTAAAAAGGCACAGAAGATGATAAAAATATTAATGGAGAAATGACAATGGCTAAAATCTTACTGCTAGGCGGCACTGGCGCAATGGGTGTTTATCTTGCACCGGAATTGATAAGATTGGGACACGATGTGTTTGTTACTTCCCGCTTCTCAAGAAAATCCGATTGCCGCAAACTTACCTATATAAAAGGAAATGCTCGTGACAATTCGTTTTTTATGAAAATACTCGCAGACAAATACGATGCTGTTGTTGATTTTATGGTTTATAACACGGGAGAATTCCGTCTCAGGAACGAATTGTTGCTCTCAAGCACCGGGCATTATATTTTTCTTTCCTCATACACGGTATTCGCTGAAAGTGATGTACCGATAACAGAGAATTCTTCTAGGCTGTTAGATGTTTCAAAAGATTCAGAGTTTTTGGAAACCGACGAATATGCTCTTACGAAAGCTCGTCAAGAGAATATACTGCAAGAAAGCAAATATAAGAATTGGACTATTGTTCGCCCTACAATCACTTATTCTAAAACTCGTTTTCAATTGGGAACATTGGAAGCAAACACTATTATTGTTCGTGCGCTTAATAAATGCCCGGTCATTTTACCACAAGAGATGCTTTGCAATCAGACTACTATGACATGGGCTGGAGATGTTGCAAAAATGATTGCGAGGCTTGCGTTGCACCAGAATACCTTTTGTGAAGATTATAATGTTTGCACGGCGGAACATCATTCGTGGGAAGAAGTCGCTGAATATTATAAAAAGCTCATAGAATTAAAAGTTGTACCGGTAAATCTTGACACTTATATAAAAGAAGCTATGGGTGGTAAATATCAAATATTGTATGACAGAATGTTTAATAGAATTATGGACAACTCAAAAATACTGAAGGCAGTTGGAATGCGTCAAGAAGAGCTTATGCCTCTTTTTGACGGATTAGCAAAAGAATTGGCAAATAAAAATCTGTTGAAATCCATTAAAATCGGTTATAGGATTAATCGTAGAATGGATAAAATTACACATTCTTCCATTCCTCCCCCAAAGTATTTTATTTGTCTGGTTTCATTGCTCCAAAAGAAGATACGAAAATATCTATTTTAACCTATGCTTCCTTCCCACCGCATACTTTTCAACACAATAGCGATGTATCTCAAAACAATCGTCACTATTTGTGTTAGCTTGTTTTCCACTCGCTATGTGCTGGAAGCATTGGGCGTGGAGGACTTTGGAATCTTCGGATTGGTTGGCAGCGTTATAGGCTTGCTCGGATTTTTGAACGAAACTATGGCTGGGGCAACGCAGCGGTTTTTATCCTACCATAGAAAACAAGGAAATTTGAATTCCGTATTCGTTGCAAGCGTAATTCTGCATTTTGCCATAGGCATTGCTGTTGTTTTTTTATTGGAAATCGGTGGCTTTTTGTTTTTAGACACGCTTAATATTTCTCCTGACCGTATGGTTATGGCTCATTTCGTATTTCATTGTGTTGTTGCGACAACTTTCTTTTCCATCATATCAACGCCTTATCAGGCATTGATAAACGCCAATGAAGATATGCCTTTTATCGCTGTTATTTCCATTATTGAAGTATTTGCCAGGCTGGGAATAGCTTTCTTTTTATTTGTCACTTCATATGACCGTCTTGGAACTTATGCCACAGCTATGATGGCTTTAGTTGTCATAATGCGAATCATCCAAAGGATCTTTTGTAAAATACGTTATCCGAAAATATTTTTTTCTCGCCAAGTCGTAAACAAAGCAGTTGCCGTGAAAATGCTTGCGTTTTCCGGTTGGAATTTTTTTGAAAGCGTTTGTTCTATATTCAGAATACAAGGTCTGCCTGTTATTGTAAACTTGTTTTTCGGCACGGCTGTCAATACAACATTTAGCCTTGCAAGTCAGGTCAACACAAGCATTTCTACTTTCTCCATGTCTTTGAAACTGGCTTCGGAGCCGCAAATAGCATCCGGAATGGCTGACAGAAATTGGGAGCGAACAGTGATATTGGGGATTTCTTCCTGCAAATTTCAATTTTTTCTGGTGTCACTGATGGGAATTCCTTTAATTTTGAATATAGATTACGTGCTATTACTGTGGTTGAAGCGAGTCCCTGAATATCTTGCTGTCTTTTGCTGCCTAGCAATAGTCTGTGAAATTGTAATTTGCGGTTCTAGAGGTTTGGACAGCTTGATAGTAGGTAGAGGATTTATTCGCGGATACAAAATTGCCATCGGTTTTTGCAACTTGACAATGCTGTTGATTACCTATATTCTATTGAAAACCGGCTGTTCGCCTTATTCAATTTACATAGGTGTATTGACAGGTCTTCTTTTTGGCAATATTTTCCGAGTCTATTTTTCCAAACGCCATGTTGGTTTGTCAATTGTACACTATCTGAAAGAAATATCCAAAGTCCTAGCCGTAGTTCTCATCACATTTTTCTGCACATGGCTTGCAGTTTCTCTGTCAGCCGCCAGCAAATGGCCGTTGGCCACACTGCTCATCTCAACAACTCTCTCTACCGCCCTGATGTGCTCCGGCTTATGGTTTGCCTTGAATGCAAAGGAGCGTGAATTTGCAAAGGGAGTGTGGGGGAAAGTGAAGGGGAAAATCTCAAAGCCATAATCTCACTGTTACATCATCAGCGATGTGCAGGTCGGGCGTTTCAAGAGTGAAATCACTATTATTGATTCCGTTTCGCTCAATTCCGATTTGTTTCAAGAAGTAGATGACATAATGGCGTTTATAAAAAAACACTTGCAGATAGAATACATTATTACCGGCGAGCCGCAACACAAAGAACGTTTTGATTATCCGTTGGATGCTATTCGCGAAATTGTTGTAAACATGATTGTTCATAGAGATTACAGAGATAGTTCCGCAAGCATTATTAAAATTTTTGACAATAAAATTGAATTTTATAATCCCGGAAAATTATATGGCGGAATAACCGTTCAGGATTTATTATCGGGCAATTATGTTTCAAAATCGCGTAATAAACTGATATCCCGAGCATTTAAGGAAGCCGGTATTATAGAGCGATATGGGTCAGGTATTATGCGGATATGCAAAATCTGTAGAGAATACGGCATAAAAGAACCGGATTTCAGTGAAATATCCAATGGTTTGTTAAGGTTATTCACCCAAACAAGTTTTCACGACTTAGTATTTTCTAAATTAACCCCAATGTCTTCTCTCATAATTTTAGACTGCGCATTTATACTGTTGCCGTTTTTGGTTCTGGCAATTGGCTTGTTTTCACAAAGAGGCTCTATAGCTTTGGCTAATACGGGTTCTGCGGCTTTGTTTTTGCTTTACGCAGTGTTTTCGTTCAGCGAACTTGAAAATGCAAGCATAAACGCGAGTTTGCTCACATGGCACGTGAGCGGTTTCGGAGTCTTGGTGAGAGAGCTTTTGCTGCTATCCTTCTTTTTTGCCTCTATTTTAAGCGGCAGCTATAATTTGAGGAATAAACCGGAATTTCTCGGGGCAATGCTATTTGTGGCTGTCGGGGGTATGCTTGTGGTTTCGGCTAGCGAACTCCTATCCCTGTTCATAGGCTTGGAGCTTGCAACAATGCCGATGTATTTTTTGGTCGCTTGGAACAAATTTTCATCTCAAGGCTCGGAAGCCGCCCTTAAATATGCTCTAATGGGCTCAATAGCCACTGCCGTGCTGCTATTCGGCGTCGGTTATTTATACGGTTTTGCCGGCTCGCTTTCTTTTGCAGACATTTCCAATGCGGTATATAATGCCGCCAGCACAGATTTAATATTGCTGATAGCGGTCTTTTTCATAATTGTAGGCGTGGGTTTTAAATTAACATTATTTCCCTTTCACACTTGGGCGCCGGACGTTTACGAAGGCGCGCCAACCCCGATAACCGCTTACCTTTCCGTCACCTCAAAAGCAGTTGCGCTTGTATTTTTAGGTGTTCTGGTATATGGGCCTTTGGCAGGCATGGGTTCTGCGTTCCAGCTCATATTTTCAGTACTTGCCATGGCAACCATATTCATCGGCAATTTGGGTGCGTTAAAACAGAGCAGATTGCGCAGGTTTATGGCATACAGTTCCATTGCGCAGGCGGGTTACATCTTAGTGGGTTTGTGCGGGAGCGCTCATCTTGGAGAATCTTCTTTTATCTATTATCTGTTCTTATACGCCTTTTCTAATTACCTCATGTTCTTTTTAATCGGCATAATAGGCAAAAACCGTTCGGAGAGTTTCGATTCTCTTAAAGGTCTTTCAAAAGAGAATCCCATGCTTGCCGTTTTGTTTGCAATCAGCGC
>Ga0182466_16299_pt1 | contig 13126 bp, 13 predicted proteins | sample TergutMp193P3_FD_120795 | JGI IMG/M metagenome (GOLD analysis project Ga0182466, IMG submission 120795) | reverse complement strand
GCAGATGCTCTTTTTCGCAGCATAGGATTAGATACGGCAACCGCAGTCCGCTTATTCTTTACGCAATCCCTGTTAAAAGGAACTATACCTTTTGAAATAATAGCAAATAATCACGAAGTTGCACCAAGAAAAGGCTGGGCTGAAGCCTTTTCAAAAGCAAAGAAAGAGCAAATGCTGATACCGGATACAATAGATAGCGATAATTTTAAATGGGAATGGTGAAAATGAAACAGTACAGCATTTGTCTAGTGAATTTAGATCCTACGGTTGGGCACGAAATAAAGAAAACCAGACCTTGCGTCGTTATATCTCCAAATGAGATGAACGAATTTTTGTCAACTATTATAATCGCTCCAATGACAACAAAATCTCATAATTATCCTACCAGAATAAAAATCAATTTTCAGAATAAAAGCGGTTGGATTGTCCTAGACCAAATTAGAGCTATAGATAAAGCAAGATTGGTAAAAACTTTAGGCAAATTGGACATTGATAAGATAAAAGATTTGAAAGATATGATAAATGAGATGTTGGTGAAATAACTCAATTTTTTTCTACCTTCCCCCACATGGCAAACTTAACCTTGGAATTCGCAAACGGAACTCCTCTTCGCTATGGCGAAAATTCGCATCAGCAGGCGATGTTCTACAAAGACCCGAACTGCACGGAAGCGAGTTTGGCAACCGCAGAGCAACTGCACGGCAAAGAACTCTCCTACAACAATATTGTTGACGCAGATGCCGCTCTTGAAATGATTCGGGAATTTTTGGATTCATATACGGTTGCCATAATTAAACACTTGAATCCCTGCGGGCTTGCTACCGGGGCTAACCTGGCAGAGGCCTTTTCTGCGGCGTGGGAAGGGGACCCCGTGAGCGCATTCGGCTCGGTGATTGCGGTTAGCAGAAAAGTTGACTTGAAAACTGCGGAATTGCTAAAGGGCAGATTCGTTGAAATTCTGCTTGCTCCTGATTTTGATGCGGATGCTTTGGAATTTTTGAAAAATAAATCAAAGGATATTCGCTTGCTAAAGGTTGGCGAAATCAAGCCTGCCAAAGCTTGCAAGGTTTATAAGCACGTGATTGGCGGAATGCTTGTTCAGGATAGAGATGTTGAGGTTTGGGAAAAATTCGAGTGTGTGACCAAGACGCAGTTTCCAAAAGAAAAAATAGAACTTGCAAAATTTTCATGGCTGGTTTGCAAATATACAAAATCCAACGCAATAGTTGTTTGCTATGAGTATAAGCCGGGTTATTTTATGATTTTGGGACTCGGGCCGGGGCAGCCCAACCGCATAGATTCAAATTTAAGGCTTTGCCAGCCAAGGGTTAAAGACAATATATCAAGAATGTCGCTTGCCAAAGAGCAAATTGGCGAAATGGTTATGGCCTCCGATGCCTTTTTCCCCTTTGCCGATAATATAGAAGCCTCTAACTCCGCAGGTATTAAGTACATCGTGCAGCCCGGCGGCTCCAAAAAAGACTCTGAGGTCATAGAAGCCTGCGATAAATACGGCATAGCAATGGCGTTTACGAGAACTAGGCATTTCAGACATTAAATTTTTCTATATTTGGGAACTATGAAATCCGTTAAACTCTCTTTGTTTTTTCTGTTCGTTTTCTTTGCTATCTTCGCCGCTTGCGGAAAGCCAACCGCAGATGCAAAGGCCTCCAGTGATTTTTATGAAGAACTTTCGCGTCTGAACAAGATTATTTCGGAAATAAATTTGAAATATGTGGAAGATGTTGACTCCAAAGAAGTAACGGAAGCCGCCATAAGCGGAATACGCTCTGTGTTAGACCCTAACACCGCAGTTTTGGACCCAAAAGCGAGCGATAACCTGAAACTCGCGACAGACGGTGAATTTGGCGGCATAGGCATACACATAGGCATAAGGGATAATTTGAAAACTGTAGTCTCTCCTATGGCTGGGACTCCAGCGTATAACCTCGGCATAATGGCAGGTGATAGAATAACTCATATAAACGGCAAACCCACCAAAGACCTGACTTTAGATGAGGTGATTGATAAACTTCGCGGCAAACCGGGAACGGACGTAACCATAACAATAGCGCGTGAAGGGACTGCTGCGCCATTTGACGTTACTATCACCAGGGCGAAAATAGTAGTGCATGCGGTTCCATATGCCGGCATGTTGGATAAAAATATCGGCTATATACAGCTTGCGACTTTTAACCAAAAAACCGCAAGCGAACTGGAAGATGCTATAAATAAACTCAAAAAACATGGTATGAAAAAGCTGATACTGGATTTGCGTTATAACCCCGGCGGGCTTTTGAATCAGGCGATAGAGGTTAGTGAATTGTTTTTGAAAAAAGGAAATCGCATAGTCAGTACCAAAGGGCGCGTTGTAAATTCGGAAAATAACGCTTCAAAAAATGGCACAATAGGCGAAGATACGCAAATTGCGGTACTTGTAAATCAGGGGACGGCAAGCGCGGCGGAAATAGTTTCGGGAGCCTTGCAGGATTGGGATAGGGCAATAGTAGTCGGAAAAACCACATTCGGCAAAGGAAGCGTTCAAACCGTTTTTCCGCTGGATTATGATGGCCGCGCTTTAAAACTCACGACAGCTTTTTATTACCTGCCGTTTGGCCGTTGCGTTAATAAACCGGAACAAGGAATAAGAGGGCACGGGTTGCGTTCCGCAAACGCTGCGGAAGATTCCGAAGAGTCTTCTGTGACAGATACCGCTATGCGCGACACGCAGGTTTTCTACACAGCCGCCGGCAGAAAAATGTTTGGCGGCGGCGGCATAACCCCCGATGTAGAAATAGAGCAAAGGCCAATTCCGTGGATTGCCCAGGTTCAAGAAAGAATGTCTTTATATTTTCGTTTTGCCGTTAAATATCGCTCTCAACTCGGTGATGCGGCTTCAAAAATAGATTCCAGTTGGCAAGCGCCGGATTCTCTGTTAAACGCATTTAGAGCATTCTGCGCGGCAGATACGAACTTTGCCAAAATAAAGAGCAATGCCCAAACAATAACAGACGCCGTGGAAGAGGCATTGGTTAAAGAACAAAATATCATTTACGGCGATACCTCCAAAATTTTGAAAGATACTTTGATTGCGGCAAGAATCGCAGATTTGCGCGCAGCCCTTGCGAAGCAAAATGAAGCACAAACTCTTGAAATAAAAAACTACAGCATAAACGCCATTAAAAGGGAATTAATAGCCGCTGCCCAAGGAGATGAAGCCCGCATAGCTTGGCTGCTCAAAGATGATATCCAATTGGAAGAAGCTTTAAAATATTTACGTAGCGATTCGCTTTACAAGGGTAAAATGAAAGCGCAGCCGAAAGACAGTAAAAAAACGCCGGCAAAAAAATAGCTGAGAGTTGAAAATTGAGAGTTGAGAGTTTGGAATGACGAATAACTCCGTGATAGTAGAGCCGCTTGGCAGAACTGTGCGACGTGGGTTTAACCATGCGTTTCGCTATATAGCATTTATTTTGGAAGCGCTGAGAAATGTTTTTGCCGCAATACAATGCAATCATTTAACTGTTGAACAAATGCATCGCATAGGTATAACCAGTATTCCGTTAGTGGCCACAACTTCCATTTTTACAGGCAGCATAATGAGCTGGCAGTTAGCTTACCAATTCGCAGACATGATTCCTCTGACATACGTTGGAATGGCTGTCGGAAAATCCGTTATGACAGAACTTGCCCCGATTTTAACCGCTATGGTTTTAGCCGGACGCATAGGTGCTTCAATGTGTTCCGAGCTTGGTACAATGGCTGTAACAGAACAGTTGGATGCTTACAATGTTTTAGGAATGAATCCTTACAAGTTTTTGATAGTCCCCCGTATTTCCGCTGCGACCATAATGCTCCCTGTTCTCACGGTGCTGAGCATTTTTGTTGGACTTATAGGCGGCTTTGTGGTTGCTTATCTCTACAGGGATGTGAGTTTTCACATGTTCTTTTCTGGGGTAAGGATAAGTTATAAAGATTGGGATTTTGCTGTCGGTTTAATAAAAGCCGCGCTTTTCGGATTCTTCATTTCCAGCTATGCCTGTTATTTTGGATATTATACCATAAACGGTGCAGAAGGCGTTGGCAAAAGCACAAAGGCGACCGTTGTGTTCAGCATGACTACCATTCTCATAGGCGGTTTCGCTTTGTCAAAAATTCTATTGATTTAAGGTTATAAATCGCACGATAAAATCGTTGCATCATCTACCAATTTCTTTCCTTCGCAAAAATCATCAACACTTTTTAAAAGAATTTCCACAAATTCTTTGCAGCTTTTATCGGCAGAAGTTTTCATAAGTTTATGAATACGTTCGTGGCCAAACTGCTCTTTAGCGTGATTCATAGCTTCATTTATTCCATCCGTGTAGAGATTTATGCGGTATTCTCCATCCAGTTTTAAAGTTTTGTCCTCTACCGTTATATCCGGCATAATGCCGATAAAAAGACCCGATGATTTTAATAGTTTTATTTCGCCGGTTTTTTTGTTCATAAGAGGTACTGGAATATGCCCTGCGTTTGTGTATATGAATTCCTTTTTGTCCTTTAGCCATATTGCATAAAAAACCGTTATAAACCTTCCGCTATCTATTTCGCTTACCAAAGTTTTATTTATGTTTTTTAATGTCAGCGCCGGGCTTATACTTTTCAACGCTGAAGATTTTAACATTATTTTGAACATACTCATCATCATTGCGGCTGCTGTTCCGTGTCCGGATACATCTGCAACTAAAAGAGCAATTATACCGTTTTCCAATTCAAAGCAATCGTAATAGTCCCCACCTACATCTAAATTGGCCTTGTAATCGGCAAATACATCCGATACACCTTTTGGAAAACTAATCGGCAGAAGCTGCTTCTGAATTAAACTTGCCTGTTGCAAATCCACTTTTAAAAGCCGATGAGCTTTTTGCAATTCATTGTAAGTGTCGTTCAATTTTTCATTTGTCTTTATCAGAGCCTCACGTACTCTGAAAGATTCCATTATTAATCCGGCTTGCGTAACCACCGAATAAATCATCGCGGTATCTTCGCCGGTTATTGCAACGCGGTCTGTTAAATCCAGCCAAAGCAAGCCTTCGCATTTAAACTGCTCGCATTTAACGCAAACACGCCGTCTGTCGTCTTCCGATTTGGTATTCGTAGCAAGACCGGCTTCCAGATTTGTCCAGCAATACTGGTTTTCCGAGTTGTAACAAATGCAATCCGTTCGCTGGCAATTTTTGATTTTCCAGCATTCATCGGTTATTTTTTTTTGCAAAGGAAAAACAATATAGGCTTTGCACTCAAGAATTGAGAAAGGGTCAGATTCTGAAATTGGGTCTGCCAGGATATGCTTGTTGCAAAAAATGGCATCGGCATATTCGCCTGCCGTAAAATTTATTTCTGCACGAAAATCTTTTAATTTTTCTTCATCAAAACCAACGCTGTGTAGAGGTTTCAGGCAAAATTCTTCCGTGTCTATATCCAAAACCATAACCCTATTGTAACCGGCTAAATCTCTAAAACCCAAACACAAGCTATTGAACAGAGCTTCAATATTTTGCGCCTGCATGGTTATTTTGCCGATTTCATTGGATATGGAATACGTAAGCAATTGGTTGCGGAAAACTTTTGCCAAATTAAAAGCATCTTCTGTTGTTAAAGTGTGCGAAATCATTTTGTTACGTAAAAAGATAGAATTTTTTTATACGCAATACAGCTCCCATAAAGCAAAACCAAAATTATTACTGTCGCAGGCAGGTTGTTAAAAGGATTGTACCGCCAAAGAGCGGCTTTGTCCAAATACAGGTGCAAAAATTGTATCGCAACGCTATGCAAAAGATAGGTGTAAAAAGACACCTTGCCAATAGCCCTGAGCCAGGATACGGAAAGAATTTTAACCGTAAAACCCCTGTTGTTTGCCAAAAAAAGCAGCAATGCGGAATACAAAATCGGCGAAACGATATGGTAGGCGATTCCTGAATTTATCTGCCTGAAGTAACGGACATTCACATATAGCAAAATTACGGAAAACAGTAGAAACAAATCGTTTAATACGGCTTTTTTCGGCAACGGAATAGCATTGCCTAAGAATAATTTTCCTAGCAACATTCCTGAAAAAAAATTAATGCCGCTAAAAACTCTCGGTAGTTCTTTGAAACCGATAAGAAACAAGATTGAAATTATCCATAAACCGAGAAAAAAAAAACAAAGCGTTTTTTTACTCTGCCTGTTCAAAAATTTTGAGAGAGCCGGAGTCAGCGCATAGCACAGGAAAAATACGGACAAGGCCCAGGAAGGCTGGTTCAGAGAATGGCCGAGCTGTGGAACAAAGGCCCACAATAGCGATATGTGCAGGGTCAGTGTTTTGATTGCGTAGGCGGTATTGTCCAAGTGATGCGTTCTGTAAAATATTATGGCAAAAATGAGCAAAGTACAAATTAGATGCAATGGGTAAAGCCGCCAAAAACGCTCTTTCATAAAGGATTTCAATTTCGGTATCCGTTTGTTGAATAGAATAGAATATATGAATCCGCTCAACAAAAAAAACACGCTTGTACTGAAAAAAGGCCCCTTTATTATCGGCTCAAAAGGCGTTCCATCCGAATAAGAGAGCAAACTCGATGATGATAAATGCAGCAAAACTATATTTGCTGAAGCAAAAAACCTTAGCGAATCAAGAGCTGGGAAATATGGTTTCATTTTTTCAGTAGCTCGTTAATCCCTTTTGCTGCTCTGCTGCCTTCTCCCATCGCGAGGATCACGGTTGCCGCTCCAAGCACAATATCGCCACCCGCAAAAACCCGCTCCATATATGTTGCATTTGTTTGTGTATTTGAAAGTTCAATATTGCCTCTTTTGTTCACTTTCAATTCCGGTGTTCCCTGGCTGATCATGGGATTAGAGCCGTTGCCTATGGCTACCAAAACCGTATCAACTGGCAATTCAAAAAAATCTCCTTCTATCTTTACGGGGCGTGGCCTGCCCTTTTCATCAGGTTCGCCGAGTTTATACCTGTCAACTTTTAAAGCGCGCACAAATCCATTTTCATCTCCTAAAATTTCGCTCGGATTTTGCAGGTAGCAGAACTCAATACCCTCTTCCATTGCGTGGTGAATTTCCTCCGCCCTTGCTGGCATTTCTGCAATTGTTCTGCGGTAAATTATGCGAACTTTTTCCGCACCCAGGCGAAGAGCCATTCTTGCGGCGTCCATAGCCACATTTCCGCCGCCCAAAACCGCCACCTGCTTTCCGTCCCAAATAGGCGTATCTGCGCCGTTTTCATAAGCGCGCATCAGGTTTGTCCGCGTCAAAAATTCATTTGCGGAAAATACTCCGTTCAAGTCTTCGCCCGGTATTCCCATAAAAAGCGGAAGCCCTGCGCCGCTACCGATGAACACGGCATCAAAACCGTCTTTTTGGAAAAGGTCTGCGAGTTTGCGCGTTTTGCCAATCACAAAATTTGTTTTAAATTCAACACCCATTTTTTTGAGAGTTTCAATTTCCTTGTCCACAATGGAATTCGGCAGGCGGAATTCCGGAATGCCGTAGCGCATAACTCCGCCCAATTTGTGAAATGCTTCAAATATTGTCACGCTGTGCCCTTCTCTGCGAGCATCCGCCGCAACAACCAGGCCCGCAGGGCCGGAACCTATAACAGCAACCTTTTTCCCGGTTTCCGTCTTAACGCCGGGGATTTTAACTTCTCCGTTTTCCCTTTCCCAGTCTGCAACAAATCTTTCCAGCCTGCCTATTGCAACGGCTTTTTCGACGTCTTTCAGGGAAATTCCCACTATGCACTTCTTTTGGCATTGCTTTTCCTGCGGGCAAACCCTGCCGCAAACAGCGGGCAAAAGCGATGTTTCCTTTATTGTATCTATTGCGCTTTGAAAATCGCTGTTTGCTATATATTTAATGAACACTGGAATATTTATGCGAACAGGGCAACCGTCTATGCAACTCGGTTTTTTACAATTCAGGCATCTTTTAGCTTCTGTGATTGCCTGCTCCTTGGAATAACCGATGGCAACCTCGCATAGATTTTTTGCCCGTATTTGAGGTTCCAGTTCCGGCATTTTCTGCGGAGGAATGGCAAGCCTTTCTTTGGTGGTCAAAGTTTCGTTTTGCATGAGAGGAACGTAGTAAATTTACTATCTTAATAGAATAGACCTTAACCCAGGAGCTCTTATGATTCTTTTCCGTTTAGCACTGCCAACGGTTTTAATGTTTGTTTTTTCCGTTAGCGTTTTTGGGCAAGACGATGACGACGAATTTGCGCCTAGAGGCGGTACCGGTACCGTCACTATTATCACAGACCCTCCTAACAGTGATGTATTTTTAGATAGCAAACCCTTGGGCAAAAGCCCCATAATCAAACGTGAATTCAGTTCAGGCCCGTTGAAACTCATCATTCAGGACCAAGGTAAGGAACTCGTAAATACGCGTTTTAATGTTTGGCCGGGCAAGGAAAATAAGTATGAGGTTAAAACCGTTATGCCGAACGGGACTATAAAAATCACAACAAATCCTGCAAAATGCCGAATTCTTTTGGATAAAGACGATGCAGACCGCACAGACGGCGGGGAATTAACGCTTAACAGTGTAGATGCCGGCGACCATACCATTGGGGCGGACTGCGGCGGCAGACTGTTCTTTGAAACGCTGGTTCCCGTAAAAGGCGAACAAACAACCGAAATTCATTTGGATGTTCAGAAGAAAAAGGCAAAGGTAACAATAAACGGGCAAGATGTTTCGGAAGAAACCAGAAGGTAAAATTCCTCACCACTTTGCAAGTGCATTTGCTACTATGATTTCTTGAAGCAATTTTATTGCGCGTTCTTGGCCATGTACTTCTTCGGACTCGTTTTTGAGTACATCGTAAGAACCTATGGCTTGAACGCTTTTACCTTCGTATATGGTTTTTTTGCGAACATTGTCATAAAAAGAAACCGAGATTCCCATTGTAACTCGGTATGTTTCCACTTCTGCGTTTGAGCTTTGCGTTTCGGGTCTATTGCTGTAGCTCAATAGCGTAACCGAAAAATCCGCATCTGCGTTGTCATTGACAATACGAACCGCAGGAGCATTTATCCTGAAAAGTTCAGTTACACCATCTTTGAGTCTATTGCCGAGCACAGGGTCGTAGCTACGGTAGTCTACATCTGCTATGTGCACGGTTTTTATGTGTGCCGGCAGAGTTGTGGCAGTGAAACTATAGCAAGAAAAGAGAAAGGAGGTTATAGCCGTGAAAAACAGGATTTTGAAGGGCATGGACTTAATTTAGAAATTTCTACATTGCCTACCCAAATGGATTTTGCCCATATATTAAAGCATGAAACCTGCGCAAGATGCAAAAATTGCTGTGTGTTTAAAAAAGAATCTCTTGTTTATGTTCCAAAAGGGATAGAGGTGAAAGAGCAAAAAGATGGAATGTTTGTCTGCGTTCATCGCTGTGAGAATGCGGGCTGTACTCTGGGGAAAGATAAACCTACGGAATGCGCGGCCTGGCCCTTTAGCGTTTCCAAACGAGGCAAAGAAATGCTCTTGGTTTTGGAACACAGTTGCCCGGAATTGAATAAAAAGGAAAAAACGGAGAGGGTAAAAAAATTCGCCCTGGAAATTATTGCGCCCGCATTGCTGGAATATTCAAAGCAACACTTGGATACGCTCAGGGAATATGATGAGAGGAACGAGGTGATTGCGGTTTTATAAAAATTTATCTACCGCGACTCCAAAATCTCCTTAATTTCCTTTGGCCCAATACAGCCATTCTCGCCAAGCCCATGTTCGCTCGTCAAGCCTCGCTCGGCAAATCTTTTGGAAATTTTTTCCGCAGCTTCTGCGGTATTTACTCCATAACCGCTCAGTTTTGTTGGCACTCCTAGCGACTCAAAAAATTCCTCGGTTTTTTCTATTGCCAAGTTTGCAATATCATCGTGGCCTTCCTGCCCGTGTTTTTTGGATAAAAGTCCCCAAACACGATGCCCGTATTGAGCTAGCTTTGCTTTCTTTTTTTCAAACTGGTTGCGCCACAAGCCCGGCATAACAACAGCCAAAGTTTGTCCGTGGTCTAATCCGTAAAATGCTGTTAATTCATGGCCTATGCCGTGGGTTGCCCAATCCTCAGGAACGCCTCTGCTGATTAAACCGTTGAGAGCCATTGTTGCAGTCCACATAAGGGTTGCCCGAACATCATAGTTGTTCGGTTCTTTAATGCCGAGATGTCCTTGTTCTGTGAGGGTTGTTAAAATGGATTCCGCCCAGCGGTCTTGAAGGGGTGCATATTCGGGGTAGGTCAAATACTGTTCCATTGTATGCACAAAAGCATCTACTATGCCATTTGCTGTTTGCTTTACAGGCAAGGTGTAAGTGGTTTCGGGGTCTAGAATGCTGAACTTGGGGTAAATCAGCGGAGACCAGCCGCCGAATTTTTCTTGCGTAGAGTTGCGGGAAACCACGAAGTTTGCGTTGCTTTCAGAGCCTGTTGCCGGGAGCGTTAAAATGCTCGCGAGGGGTAATGCCTCGTCTGGGGTTTTTGCCTTGCCGCACATAAAGTCCCAGGGGTCTTCACCTTTGTATTTTGCGGCGAGCGCGATGAATTTTGTACCGTCCAAAACGGAACCGCCACCCACGGAAAGCAAAAAGTCAATGCCCTCTTTCTTTATTATATCAAGGGTTTTAATGCAGGTTTCGTAGCGGGGATTCGGCTCAACGCCACCGAATTCAAAAACCGTCCTGCCGCTCAGGGCTTTTTTTGTAGTTTCGTAAACGCCATTCTTTTTTATGGAGCCGCCGCCGTAAGTTAAAAGAATTTTAGCGTTTTGGGGAATTTCATTTGCAAGCTCACCGATGGTATTTTTACCGAAGATGAGTTTGGTCGGATTTTGATAGGAAAAATTACGCATATTGAGAAATATAGTAAACGCCGATTAACTCTAGCGCAAAAACTTTCAACAGAAAAGGAACAATCCTTTTAGTTTAAGCAAAGCTTCTTCTGTTTTCCATTCGTTTTTTTTATACTCAGCAGCGTAATTGCTTATTGCACGTATTTGAACAGCTTGCACACCATACTCTTTGCAAGCGGCAAAAAACGCAGCGCCTTCCATTGTTTCCACCTGTGCAATTTCGCCTCTTCTATTTCCTATTTCCTCTGTTCTTGTGCAGTTTAAAACCGTTGCACCCCTAACGCACTTTAGCTTCTCTCCAAAAGGCAAAACACCGGAAGCGAAAAATGTATTAGGCTCTATCGGCAAAAATTCCGGCATACAATCGCTCTCCACCTCTACTACGTCGCAAATGCTCAAACCGCTGGAACGATATGCCCCCGCGATTCCTATTTGAATGGCATTTTTATAACTTCGTTTTTGAAACGCCTTGCTCAAGCCAAGAGCCGTTGACAAAATGCCAACACCGCTTACCAAACAATCACAACCCTGCGGAACTCCATTCGGAAAAACCCCATCTCTCTCCATCTCCGTTGCAAAAACAACTAAACAACTCTCAACTCTCAACTCTCAACTCTCAACTAAAAAACAATCAAAATTGTTCCAAAAATCTTTGGTCATTTGAGGTTAGCAAAGAAATTTCCGGAATGTGATGGCGAAGCATGGCTATGCGGTCAAGCCCAAAACCAAAAGCAAAACCGGTATATTTTTCCGGGTCTATTCCAACATTGTCAAACACGGCGGGGTCAACCGAACCGCAGCCGCCTATTTCCATCCAACCAGTGCCTTTGCACTTGCGGCACCCTTTGCCCTCGCAAAAAACACAGCTCACGTCTAATTCTGCGCTCGGCTCGGTGAATGGAAAAAAGCTCGGGCGGAATCTGGTTTTTGCATTTTCGCCGAACAGTTTTTGAGCGAACATGGCAAGCGTTCCTTTTAATTGCGCAAAAGTTATGTTTTCATCTACAACCAGACCTTCGCATTGCTGAAACATTGGGGCATGGGTGGCATCGGCATCTACCCGGAACACATGGCCAAGAGCTATCATTCTTATAGGTGGCTTGCGGTTTTCCATATAATGAATTTGCGTGCCGCTGGTATGGGTGCGGAGCACTGCGTTTTGCGAAAGATAAAAAGTATCTTGCATATCGCGGCTCGGGTGGTCTTTGGGCATGTTGAGAGCCTCAAAATTATACCAATCGGTTTCTATATCACGGCCCAAATCCACATGAAAGCCCATATTTGCAAAAAAGTCTATAATCTCCTCGCGAATATCGTAAAGCGGATGCGTACTTCCGTACCTGTAACCCTCACCCGGCAGGGAAATGTCAAGTTTGCCGATAGACAATTTTTTGTTCATCGCATTCAGGGCAGCTTTTTCCTTTGCCTGTTCTATCGCTTCTAAAACAGCCGCTTTTAGTTCATTTACCTGTTTTCCGAACACAGGCCTTTCTTCTGCGCTAAGGGCACCCATTCCCTTTAGCAGGTCAGTGAGCAGACCTTTTTTGCCCAGATATTTTAGACGCAGGTTTTCAACGGATTGCTCTTCGTTCAAATCCGTTTCCGAAAGTTCTCTCTGAAACTGCTCTTGAAGCTGTGAAATTTGAGATTGCATGGCAGGAATGTAGTAATTAAGCCAGCCTTGGGCTGTTAATTTCCCCGAAAAATTATCTATATTCAGCACATAATGACCATTACTCAAAGTACAGCAAGAGAGCTTGCGGTGCAGGCAGGGCATGTCTAGGCTTTGCCTAGACAGTGTCATAGAAACATATATATACTCGCTCACCCCCAACAGTCTGAACCTTGATTCACTTGATTTGAGGATTAACATGATTGATTTCAGAGGGTTCGGACAAAAGATTTTTTACCCAAAAATAAGGAGGACTTATGACAATGCATAAGTGCAGAAAATTGGCTTTTTTTCCAGTCATGCTAATCATGGCTTTGTCCTGCTCCGAGCCGTACCCTCCCATAGACCGCCTCACGGCAGAAGACTTGGCGGCGATGGCTGCAATGTCTTCAAGCAGCACGGAAAGCTCCTCCTCCGGCGGGGAACAGAAGATAACCGTTAGCGGGGTCTCCCAGAAGGGGCCTTTCATGAGCGGCACTCGCGTGACGATTTCCGAACTGGACAACAATCTCACGTTCACGGGGAGAAACTTCCCTAGCGTTATCACGGACGACAAAGGCTCTTTCGAAAT
>Ga0182466_11630_pt1 | contig 13215 bp, 10 predicted proteins | sample TergutMp193P3_FD_120795 | JGI IMG/M metagenome (GOLD analysis project Ga0182466, IMG submission 120795) | reverse complement strand
TTTCGCAATTGGAATCCAAATTGTCATAACATTTGCTGCCATCTGCGTTGTAATTCAAATTTTCCGCCATCCAAGTTTGAGTGCCTATAACCACATACACATATTTTTGACCGTCTCGCTCATCGCAAAACTGCTTTTTCATTTTTCCATAATGCTCCCTTCCGGTTCCATCTACAAAACCTGTACATAAACCACCACCCTGACCACCAGCGGAAGAACTAGAGCTACTGCTTTGACCGCCGCCAACACTGGAAGAAGAACCGCCAACCTGACCGACAACAGAAGAACTAGAGCTACTGTCTTGCCCGCCCACAATGCTAGAGGAAGAACCACCACCCTGACCGACAACGGAGGAACTAGAGTTACTGCCTTGACCGCCCACAATGCTAGAGGAAGAACTGCCACCCTGACCGACAATGGAAGAACTGGACTCGGCACCGCCGCCATTGGGACAGTTGTTACTCGGCATACCACCAAAAGAACTACAGGCATCTAAGGTATAAGGACCCTCATGGCAAAAATCGTCCTTAATGCAATAACTGAATTTCTCCTCCCCGCCCCCATTCTCGTCAGAGCAGGAAAAAGTGAAAACCATAGCAAGCACGATGCTTGCCGCCAATACGAATTTTGAGACTGTTTTGCTCATAAAAGAACTCCTATTTTGGGGTAAAAAGACATTTAAAGACCCTCCTGCGGACTTGCGGAGAGGGATAAAAAGGGTTTTAGTATATATATCTGTTTTGATGACATTGTTTAGACAAATCGGCCTAAACATGCCCTGCCTGCACCGCAGGCTTTTTCTGCCGAGCCTGCAATGCAAGCCCTTTTGCCGTGTGTTTGGTATTCATGGTAGGTAATGTAGAAAATGCGATTTTCCTGATTTTGCAGACAGGCAAACGAACGCTCGCATTACTGGCTCTTTTTTGCCCTGTCTGCGAGCAGGACTTCGTTTTTACGCCTTTTGAACATGTCTCTTAGAACAGTGGGTAGCTTGTTCACTTCGGTCTCGGGGATTTCCTTCAACTGTTCCGCCGTAAGATCCATAATCTGTTCCTTGGTAATGTATGTTAGCTGAATCATTGAATTGGATACATGGGTGCCCGATTTTTTGCCGGTATTGAATGCAACTCTGTTTCCACCGGCAAACTCGTCCTTTCTCAACAACTCTCTCATTGCCAAAAGCCAGATAATAATGCCAAACCCCATTACAACCGTGACTTCAATTGCTTCCGGATCCTTAAACATTATGTTTATAATTCCCATGGGAGTGCCGGAGCTACAAGGTTTCCACTCCACTTCCTTTAAGAACCGTATCCAGCATGTTTATGCAATCCAAATAGGCCTTTGCTTCCCATTGAAGCTCCAAATTCTCCGCATTATTTAGTTTAAGAACAAGCAGTTCCTTATATTTTTTCACGGCATTTTCCAGCATACAGTCTCCTTTTTGGGAAAAATATAGTAAAATATTCATGCAATTTATTATATTTACGCTCAGTGACCTTCCACGCCGTTAAAACCCTTATTTTGCTCCCTGTTGGCATATTCGCCCTTGAAATTCAGCGCGATAACCAAAGCGAGTTCGTTTTTACGGATAAAGTTGTGGCTCTAAGCGAACAGCCCTGCAAAAATGATGTCCTTTTTATGCCGGAAAACTCCTCTTTTTTCGGCAAGGCAGAAGCCCCCGGTGCTCCTTTCAGGGCATATACAATAGCATTGCCGAATTCCTCGCTTCCGGGCGTTAATCTGGAAAACCTTAAAAGCGAGAAATTAAACGGCAAGCCTTGCGGGGCAGAGCAAAATCCGAATTCCATAAAATTGGGCGAGCCTTACTTGAAAGATGGATTGTGGAGAGTCAAAATCAGTGTTCCCCTGCTTTATTCAAGCGGCAATTCGTGGAATTTGCGAAGGGATTTCAGGGTGAGAATAAATTTTGGCGGGAACGCAAACGGTTATATGCCCGGCAAAAGAGCACTCTCACAGGTTGAAAATAAAGGTGCCGCCGCAAGATTCGGAACAAGGCAGGTAAATTCAGGTTCCCGCACCGCCTTGAAAAGTTCCACGGATGGTATTGAATGGCTGCTCAGAATCGGAATCGGAAGCACGGATTTATCAACGCCTGCGGATGGAGTCTATGCAATTTCCTTTGACGATCTGGAAAAAAAAAATAGCGACCCCGGAATAAAAATCTCCGCCCTCAGGCTGTTCAGCGCATCGCCGGATACCCTGACGGAAAGGATCGGTGAAGAGGAAATTTTTCCAAATGCGGAAGAAATCCCGATTACGGTCAAGGATAAAAACGGCAACGGAATTTTTGACAGGGGCGATTCAATAGTATTTTTCGGGTATGGAACCGCAATCTGGAAAAAAAGCCATTCTCAAAGCGGAATGGACTATTACTTTTCCAGTTCGCCATACAGTTATTACCAGTATTTTTATCTGGGTGCAGGCGGAACAGGAAGCAGGCTGGAGGAAGGCGGAAAAAATGCAGGCGGTGCAAGGGACATAGTCTGGAAAAAATACGTCCGCTCGGAAAAGGATTCTATTTTGCGGGACAACTATCTCGGTGAAAATACAATTGAAGAAAATACGGGTAAGGAATGGTTTTGGGCATGGGGCATAAGAAATTCCACGGTTACGGTTAATCCGGCGGAATTTCAAAATTCAGTCAGAAATTTAAGCGGTATAGACGGAAAATCCATACTCATAGGCGCAACATTTTTTCCCGTGCGTTCTACCCCGAATAACTGGGACTTGCCCTGGAAAGAGAAAATGAAAGACATAAACTTTAATCTTTTCTTTCAGGAAGAAAAACTTGAGCCTGTAGACACGGTTTTCGGCGGAACATTTGTTTTTGCAAGCGAAAAGGCAGGGGAAACGAACAATTCATATAAAGTGGAAATTTCAAGTACCCGGCAAAACGACAGATTCGACGGCCTGTCAGTTGCCTACAGGTACAATATAACAAAAAGCCAGGGCAACGAGTGGCTGTTTCCGGGTTCCGAAAGCGGGTCGGTAAAAATTCCCGTGCCGGCGAATGTGGAAGTTGAAGTTATAAAAACGGTAAATTATATTCCGGTAGAAATTCTAACGGTGGCAAACGGCAACGCTTATGATATAATATCGGGCGAAGGAGATACAAAATATTTTTTGCACAGAAAAAACAGTTATAAAAAACCGGCCTTTGTTGAAGCTATTCCAAACAGATATTCCGTTTTGGATCCGCTGAAAATTTCCGATGATTGCCCCGAGTATTTGATTTTAACCTCGGAAGTTTTGCAGAGCAGCGCCGTTAGATTAAAGGATTTCAGAAAGGGAGGCACCGCTCCGGTGAAATTGAATACATCGGTAGTCCTTGTGGAAGATATTTACAGAAATCACGGGGCGCAAAAAAATTCACCCGTTGCAATCAGGGATTATTTGAGATATGCAAAAAACAAATGTCACAATTTAAAATATGTTCTGCTAGCCGGGCACGGCAATTATGACTACAGAAATATCAGGGCGAACTCAAGGGATAATTTAATTCCGCCTTATGAAACGGAAGAATTGTCCACGGATGATTTCTTTGCCGTTTTGGACCCTGGCGAGACAGTTAGGTTCGGAAAATATAACTTGTCCCTGCCTGTAGGGCGCCTTCCCGTTTCTAATATCGGCGAGTTTGACAATTACATTCAGAAAGTGAGGGATTATGAAGAAGTTTCTGCCATGAACAATGGAATCTGGCGAAATACAATCATACTTAATGCGGATGATGCAATGCAGGGAAACAGAATAGACAATATCAAGCACACAATGCAAATGGAAAGAACCGCTTCTCTTATAGATTCGCTTTCGCAAAGGGAAAACTTTACCATGGACATGCGAAAAATTTCACTGCTCCAATACGAAAAGGACGGTAACGGTAAAAAGCCGGAGGCCGCCAAGGAACTTTTGCTTCGCTTAAATCAAGGCGCTCTTTTCACAATGTATTACGGGCATGGAAATACCATTCAGTGGGCAGACGAGGACTTGCTGAACATATCTTCTCTGAACAATGTATATCTAGATTCCGGAAAATACACCATTCTGGGTTCTTTTTCCTGCTCGGTTGCCCGTTTTGACGATGCATCTTCCGTAGGTCTTTCCGAAGCATTTGTGACTGCAAAATCCAAAGGGGCTATAGCCGCAATCGGTGCCGCAAGGGAGGTTTATGCCACTGAAAACGTAAATTTCTCGGAGAAAATTCTGGAATATTCCCTGTTCAATTCCGATAATCTTTTGGGAGATGCTGTTTTCAAGGTAAAACAAAGCGTTGACTTTACTTCTTCCGGTCAGAGGTACAACAACACAAAATATGTGCTTTTGGGAGAACCGGTTTTGAGTATTCCAAGAAGGGGAATTTCACTGGAACTGAATGATACGCCTGCGCTAAAGACAATTCAGGCCTTGCAAAAACTGAAAATTTCCGGCGAGGCTTCCGTACAAACCGGACGTGTCCGCATGCAGGTTTTGGAAGGAGAAAAATCCCGAACCTTGATTGAGAAAAACTGCAATGACGGAAATTACTGTTCCGCAAGCATAAAAATACCGGGCAATCCAATTTACAGCGAGGAACTGGAAATAAAAAACGGCAGGTTTGAAACGGAGTTTATCACTCCCCGCAAATTATCATTCGGCGATACTTCCGCGCAAATAAGGCTTTGGGGTTACAAGTCCGGGACTGCCGGAATCGGAAGGATGGCGGTAAATGGCATTTTGCTGTCCGGAACCTCGTCTTATGCGGATTCAATTAACGACAATACCCCCCCGAGTATAAAGATTTATCCGTGCATGCGTTCCGGAATAGCCAATCCTTTTGCAGAAAATGCGCTGATAGGCCTGGAAATTCCGGCCTGCCTGGATGTTGTCATAGAAGACTCAACCGGCATAGATTACAGGGAAGAAGCGGATGAGGGAATAACCTTTGAAGTAAGTCCAGTTGAAGATGCCTGGCATCCCTGGCCATTATCGGAGCAAACGGGGAAACGGGCTGTTGCAAAAATGAATTTCGGAACATCCTACGATCCGGGCGAATATGTTTTTAAGGTGAACGCGCAGGATATTTTGGGCAATGCCGCATTCCGTTCCCTTAGAGTTTCGCTTAGTCAGGAAAACAGGGAAGGCTTGACGGATGTATTTAACGTGCCCAACCCCATGAAAAAAAACGGAACGGTCTTTTATTTCAAGAATTTATTCGGCGAAAGGCCAAGCAATGTCAGAATAATGATTTTTGACCAGAACGGGAAACCCGTTAAAACCATAAATAACGCGGTTTCAGGAACAACTCACTGGGACGGCAGGGATTCAAGGGGGCGTTTGCTCGCAAACGGGCTTTATCATTATGTAGTGCAAAGCACCGTACAGCCATCAGCGGAAAGCGGAAAGAAAAAAACCTTTGAAAAGAAACAGAAGCTCATCATCAGCCGTTAGCCGATTTCCAAAGTTTTGCCAGATAAATCTGCTCCGTTTGCCCGGGAGTTGGAATCAGAATGGCATTGGCCTTCAGCAGTTTCAAATCCATAAGAGTTGAATAGCCCGAACGGCAGAGAATTGTGCGGCTGGCCAGAATTTTTCTCCGCAAATCTGCGGCGAATAAATGATTGAAAACCTGAAAGGGCAAGTCGGGAATTTCCTTCTCATTCGGAAGCCCGCGAACCATGCAGTGATTGCCGGGATTTTCGGTCAGAAATTTAACGGCATATTTTTCAAGGAAAGTTCTGTGCGGTTCAGGGCCGGAGATTAGGGCGAGTATGTCTATTTCTTTGAGTTGGGAGTTGGAAGGAGTTGAGAGTTGGGAATTTGTTAAGCGGGATAGGGGGCCTATATATTTTATTTTTTTATCCGTGTAGGAAGGGTGGCTCAGTTTGCCGGCCAGTCCTGGAAATTCTTTGTAATCCGGGACCCATATTTCGTTGAAGTTTTTCATTATGCTTTTGTGCCACATTTCGCCGATTTTCTCAAAAGGAGTAAAGGGTTGCGGAAAGGCTATTCGCAGTTGGTGCGTTATGTAAATTGACTTTATCTTTTTATTATAAAACCCAAAGCGGTTATCGCTGATTATCTGCGTGAATTTTTGTTTTTCGCATAAATCGGCAAGCCATCTGTTTTCTTCATTCGTTGTTTTTTTTATATGCGGAATCTGAGCGAAAATCCAAAAGGGCATTTGCCAGCCGTGTTCGGGATATTTTATGTTGTATGCGGGTGCTTCGTGCCATGTAAGATTCGGGAATTCCCGGGCGAAAAAGTTTTTGTGGATTATTGCGCTTGCTATTTCAACCTCTGCGCCCTGCTCCAAGTGCGAGCGTATAATCGGAACGCATCTGGTTGCGTGCCCAAGGCCCCAGTCCAGCGGCGATACAATTATTTTTTCATTCATTCGCCTTCCAGAATAGAATTGAATTCGGCCTTTAGTTCCGCATTATCGGGATACAATTCCAGAATTTTTTGAACTGTTTGCTTTGCTTCGCTTATGCGCTTTTTTTGAATATACTCATACACTATGTTTTGCAAGCCGTAAAGGGCTTCGTTGTTCCCGCGCCGCCCGGCAAGCAGGTAAGCGGTTTCCGCTCTGTCCAGCCATTCCGTTTCAAAAGCCAGATTTCCCAAAAATATGGCGGCATCGGTAAAGCCGGGATCCATTTGCATGATTTGATTGAGCACATCCATCGCAAGATATGGCTTCTGGTCTTCTGCCAGGCAATCTGCAAGTTTGTAAAGCAATTCCTTGTCATTCGGCTTAACGGCAAGCGCTTCTCTGTAGGCTGCAACGCTCTCGGAAAAATTTTTATTCAACCGGTAAATATCGCCAAGATAAACGAGAAAATCCGTTTCTTCGGGATTTTTTGCATACCCCTCCCTGACCAGATTCGCCGCCGCCTCAAATTCTTCCATGGCAATATGCACTTCGCTTTGCTGGTAAACAAGAGAAACATCGGTAGAATCAATTCGCCTCGCTTTTTCAAGTGCTTGCAATGCTCCCGTATTGTCGCCGGTTTTTTGATAGGCCTCCGCAAGGTAAATCCACGCGGAAGCGTTGTCCGGGTCCAGACTTAGCGCTCTGCGATACACGGCGATGCTCTCCGCATATTCGCCGATTCTGTAAAGCACGGCTGCCAAATTTGCAAGGGCAGGCGCAAATTCGCCGTTTGAAAAATTCACCGCCTTGCGATACGCCGCCGCTGCTTCCGGAAATTTATTTAGCTGAAAAAGGCTGTTTGCCGTGTTGAAACTCGTTGCAACGGGATTTGCGCCTCTTTCTTCCGCTTTGCGATAGAGCAAAACCGCCTGTGCATAGCGACCATTACCGTACAATGAATTCGCCTGATTCAAAATCTGGTCTGCGGATTGGGTTTGCGAAAAAGCAAATGCCTGAATAAAAATTAAAATGCAAAAAGTGATTTTTCTCATGTCTATTCCCTGAATTTAATCTCAAAAGGCTGTTCCAATCCGCAAAAGGAAACTGCCGCCCCGCCTTTTTTTGCAGGAGTGAATTGCATTCCCATTATAGCGTCCCTGCCGGCATTTGCCAGGCCCTTCCCCGCAGGCGTTTCTTCTATTATGCGGATATCATAAGGCTTTCCGCTTGTATTTACGCAAAAGGAAATTCTAAGGACAGCGTTTATTTCGCCGTCTCTTATCGCTTGCGGGGGCTGGAATCTCGTTGAGCTTTTCAATGCCGGTTTTTCGTCCACATCTCCGCTGCCCAAATTTCCCGTTCCGCTTTTCATTGCAACCAGTTCGTTTGGCACAACAGCCCCTCCGCCCCCACCCACAACATCCAGATTCATGGCAAATCTGGGGCCGGCCTTTGGCGTTCTGCTGTTTGTATTTTGCCTGCTCGGTTTGCGGGTTGTCTCTTTTGGTTTTGGCGGCTCCGGCGGTTTTTCCTGATTGAGCATTTTTACTTCTGTTTTAGTGTAGGTTTTCTCGGTTATAAAATCCCCCTTGATTATCATATTCAAAACCGGAATCGAAAAAACCAGAAAGATGCTTGTTACAGCAGCAAGGATGAGGATGATTAGTTTGCGGAGCTTCTTCATCTAAAGCCGGCTTTTCCTGCCTGCCTGTTTTATGAAAGGCTTTGCTGTTCTACTGTTCATGGGGGTAAATGTAGAAAATGCTCGGAAGGAATGAGGGTGATTTCGAATATATTCAAAAAATCAATCAAGAATTTTTGCAATTTCGCAATGTAATTGCAGAATTGCAAAAAAAACCGGCGATTTTGTGAAAATTTTACTATATTTGCAATATGAGACAATTTGACAGGTCTTTGAAAAATGAACTTTTGCTTGCCGCAAGGGAGTTTCCTGCGGTAACCATATTCGGGCCAAGGCAATCCGGGAAAACAATTCTTGCGCAAATCGCTTTTCCTAAAAAACCTTACATATCTTTTGAATACCCGGATATTAGAAACATCGCATTGAGCGACCCGAGAGCATTTTTATCGCAATACAGAAACGGTGCCATCTTAGACGAAATTCAAAAGGCACCGGAATTACTGTCCTATTTGCAGGGAATTCTGGATAAAAAGAACAAAAACGGTCAGTTCATATTAACCGGAAGCCACCAGCCGGAACTCCGGGGAGCCGTAGCCCAAAGCCTTGCCGGAAGAACGGCCGTGCTTGAACTTTACCCCTTTTCCATTGAAGAAACCCTTAACATTCCGCGTATTTCAAGGAATATCTGGGAACTCATTTTCAACGGATTTTTTCCAAGGCTTCTGGCAAAGAAAATACGGGCGGAATCTTTTTACAGGTCTTATGTTGCAACTTATCTGGAGAGGGATTTGCAGAGCATTATTCAAATCAGCGACAAACCCAGATTTGAAAAATTTTTGATTCTGCTCGCTTCAAGGGTTGGGCAACTGATAGATTACAGTTCTCTTTCCAACGACGTAGGTGTTTCGCAAAACACGATTAAAAACTGGATAAACGCTTTGAAATCGCTTTATCTCATTTTTGAACTTATGCCCTGGCACAGCAATATTCGCAGAAGGCTTGTAAAAACTCCAAAACTTTATTTTACGGATACGGGACTGGCATCTTATTTAATGGGAATCAGGGACAGGCAAACTTTGGAAAGGCATCCGCTTAGGGGTTTGATTTTTGAAAATTTTGTCCTGATGGATTTGATAAAGCACGAATGGAACAGGGGGCGCAAGCCTTCGCTTTACTTTTTCAGAGATTCCATCGGAAACGAGGTTGATATTTTATGGGAGCAAAACGGGTTTTACATGCCAATAGAGGTAAAGAGCGCGGAAACTTTTAACGCCGATTTTGTCAAGGGAATTTTTGCTTTTCAAAAAATGCTGCACGAAACGAAATTTGAAAAGCAATTATTGCCGGGCATGGTTATTTGCAACGCAGAGCAGGCATTCACCTTTAAGGGGGTGAATGTCCGCAATCTGCTGTTGAGCGGCGGGAAGTGGCAGAGGTAAGCTTTAAAATGCAGGCATCGCTATCCGCTTCATTCAAACTCCAGCCCGAAAATCCTTATCTCGGAGATTGCAAAGTGCTTTTCCGATTCGTTATGCACGCTTTTCAGTATAAAAGTCAGTTCGGTTACTTCTACGGGTGTCCAGGTTATGTACTGATAGTCCATTCTGTCTGCAAGGGAAATTGTTTTTCTGTCGGTTTGCCTTGAGGTGTCTTCGTAGTGAATTGTCATCTCTTTTGGCCTGCTGTGCTTTTGGAAATTTTCCTTGCTGCTCTGGTCGCCTATTGCTATGCTTAAACCGTATATCAAGGTAGGCTTGGGAAATCTTATGGTCAACAGATTTCCTTCGCTTGCCTTTGCCGCTTCCCTGGTGATAATCCAGGCCGTGTTTTTATTCTTGTCAAAAAGCAACGAATCTATGTCCTTTGGTTTTTCCGGCTGAACCTTGTTTTCTATTATCCACGATTTTGCAGGGGTTAAATAACCTATTGAAGGCGGGCTTTTTGGAACATCCTTGAAAGTCAGGAGAAGTATCAGCGAAATCAGCAAAACAGGCAAAATGCACAGAATCAAGAATATTACGCGCTCCGATTTTGAGAGCTTGTTCACAATAGTGGTGTTTCTTTTGTCCGTGCCATGAACATCAACCGCTCTTAATTCCCTTATAAATTCGGCAAAATTTGCATAGCGGTCATCCATCTTTTTTTCAAGGCATTTATTGATTATCCTTTCCAAATCGGGTGGAACATCGGATCTTTTCAGGCGCGCCGGCTTTTCTTTCAGGTGCTTGTTCAAAATTGCAAGCGAGGCACCGCCGGAAAAGGGAGGATCGCCGGAAAGCATTTCGTAAAAAACTATTCCCAGGCTGTAAATATCGCTTTGCAGGGTTACATTTTTGCCCAGGCACTGTTCGGGAGACATATATTCCGGCGTTCCCATTGTCATGCCTGTGCTTGTGAGCCTTTGGGAACCCGGCCCCAGCGAAATTCCAAAATCTATTACACAGGGTTCAACATTCTCTATTATCATTATGTTGGATGGCTTTATATCCCTGTGTATAACGCCCCGTTTATGCGCGTATTCCAGGCCGCTCGCCACTTTATCCGCTATGTATGTGGCGGTTTTAACATCCAGAGTCTTTTTCATTTTTATCATGTCGGCAAGCGACTGCCCGTTTACGAATGTCATCGCTATGAATATTTTATCTTCCTGCGTTCCTATGTCAAAAATGCTCACGAGATTCTGGTGATTGAGTTCCTTCATAGCCTGGGCTTCGCTGTAAAAGCGTTTTTCCGCTTCCATATCGCCCATGGTGTCCAAAACTTTAAGAGCTACTATTCTGTCCAGTTTAATTTGCCTGGCTTTATACACATGGCTTCCCATGCCGCCTTTTCCGAGCAAGCCGAGAAGTTCGTAATCCGTGTTGAAAGGTCTTGGAAAAGTTTCGCTCATGTTAAAAAGATAGAAAACAAAAATGCCGGAGTTATAAAGTTACCCTGAAAAACGCCGCGCCCAATTCCATTACCCTCGGCAAAGCCAAGTCGCCGGTTTCATTTTCCGGCAATCCCTCGCAGAGATTCTTCAAGACCTTTCCCAAATTCTTGCCCTCATTTTCCTTTTCCCTGACAAAATTGCAAAGGATTTCCGCAATTCCCCTTTGAAGTTCCGCATGGCAAAAAGCGGGGAATTTTCGCAGGTCGGATTTCAGTTTGCCTATGGATATTTGCCCCGCTGCGGCTCTTATCTTCACATTTTTTTCCACGGCAGAATTAGGCTTTAACCCTTCCTGCAAATTTTCAATCCTTGCCAAACGGCTTTCCTTAAAATTTCCGAGCGGTGCCGGTTTCAATTCCTCTCCTGTCAATTTAAATTCCCTTGCCTTTTCCGTTAAACATTCCGCTCTGTATTCAATAAATGCAATCACAGTGTCTGCAAGGGAAAGATAATCTCCGCACGCGCCTGCCACTATTATAAAATTTATTCCCCTGCCTGCAAATTCCCTGATGCGGTCCGTCAAGGGTATGAGCGGCTCTCGCCTTGAATTTATGAGTTCCCTCATTCTCAAATCCCTGATCAAGAAATTCACCGCGGAAGCATCCTCATCAATTAAAATCGTGCTTGCCCCGAGTTCCAGTGCTTCAAGCAAATTTGCCGCCTGGCTCGTTGCGCCGCTCGCATTTTTTGTCGTAAAATTTTCCGTGCTCCCTTTCAAGGGCAGTTCCCTGACAAGAGGCGAGATATCTGTTCCGTTCACCACCCTGCCTTCTTCGGTTTTAACGGGAGTGGCGCTTTCGTCTATGACTATGAGTTCCCTGCCGTCTCCGGGGATATGCGGATAGACTGCATCTTCCAAGGCGTGCAAAAGCGTGGATTTCCCGTGAAAGCCGCCGCCGGCAATCACCGTTATTCCACACGGAATTCCCATGCCGGCTATCTGTTCCCCGCCCGGCAAATTCAAATTCACCAGCAATTCCGGTGGCGAAACAAAAGGGACGGCGTTTTGCATCGGCTCCTCCGAGACCCCGCTTTCTCTAGGCAAAATCGCTCCGTTTGGAACAAAGGCGGCAAGTTTTTTTTCTGCAAGCTGGGCCAGCAAAAAATTTCTTCTTGCAAGACATTCAAGATGAGCCTTGCATTTTTCCTTGTCCAGATTATTCCAGTACATCGCTGCCGTTACCCAGTCGGACAAAATTCCTATCAAAAGTTCGGATGCCTTTTCGCCTTCAATCCGCCTGCTTTCCCCCGGCAGGTTTACGCTGGCCAGAATACGGACAATTCCGTTTTCAATGCACAGGGAATTCCGCCGCATGATTTGGGAATGGGCTTTTACAATGCTGATGTTCTCGGCATCTTCAATGAACTGCCTGAGCAAAAAATCCGCAAGGGCAATTTCCCTTTCCCGATTGCAATGCAGTTCTTCGGGGAAACCGAGCGAACTCATCTTTGCGCTGAGCATCACTCTGGAAGGCTGGGCATGAGGGTCGCCCTGGATATGCGTGAATTTCAGGGTAAAATCGCCAAAGCCAAAGAACTGCCCCTGCAGGCTCTTATACACGCCATAAGGTTTGCCGTGCATTTTAAGCATTCGTTGGTGAAGTTCCCTCATTTTTCAATCATCTTTTCAATTACCGGCACAATTTCGCCGGATATTTTGTCTATGCAGCAAATCTGCTTGAATATGACCTGTTTTCTGTATGGCCCGGCATTGTCTTCTACCCAGTGGTTGAGGAACAGGCGGCGTTCTTCGGGATTGAGATTTTTTTTATGCGTTTTTAAGGCATCTTCGGCGAATATGCTCTGATTTGTCATGTATTCGGCCATGTCAAAAACCTTGTTGCAACTGAATATGAACATTTTCAGGGCAAAAGCCAAATCATTCTGCCCAAAGTCATTGTTTACCTTTTCTATAAAATGCCTTAACGATTCCAGATCTTTTTTCAAAAAGTCTATGGCAGAAGCCTTCATAGCTTCCAGATCTTTTTGAGTAAACTCGCTCTGCAACTGCTCAAATATGCAATGTTTTGAAGATTTAGGCACAGGGAAAATATAGAAAATAGCTGACCAAGTCAGACTTCTTCGCTTTGGGTTTGGGGTATAGGCAATTTGGTGGAGTGGCTGCTGAACTAATTTTCTATCTTTCCCCTTGCAGAGGATTATTTACTACCTACCTTTTACGACGCCTCAGCAAAACAAATTGCTTTGGAGGCTGTCTATGTCCAGGAAAACTGCTAAACTCTTCGATTTGATGTTCAAGAGCATCAT
>Ga0182466_11629_pt1 | contig 13258 bp, 7 predicted proteins | sample TergutMp193P3_FD_120795 | JGI IMG/M metagenome (GOLD analysis project Ga0182466, IMG submission 120795) | reverse complement strand
AAGTCATCGTGGCTGTTTTCAATAACGCTTGCCATTAAGCGGCCAACGCCTATGCCGTAGCAACCCATTATCGCAGGCTTAACCTCGCCGTTTGCATCCGTGAAAACGCACCCCATGTTCTCGCTGAATTTTGTGCCCAGTTTGAATATGTTGCCAAGCTCTATGCCACGGGTTTCGCTCAATGGCTTTTCGCACTTTGGGCAAAGGCAGTTTTCGGCTGCTTCTGCGATGTCTGCGGTTTCAAAATTTGCAAAGTCCCGTTTTGGAACGCAATGCTTAAAATGGTAGCCTTCCTCGTTTGCGCCAACGATTAAATCCGCGCTTTCGGCGGCTCCGATGTCCAATATAACCCTGCAATTTTTTGCATTTATCGGGCTTGCGTAGCCTGGTTCCATTCCGCTTGCCCTTATCAATTCTTCCGATGCCGGAATTAAAACCTTGCTCTTTAAATGATTTCTGAGTTTTGTTTCGCTTACTTCCAAATTTCCCTGAACTACAACGGTCACCAGTTTACCCTCAACATCAAAGAACACGCATTTGCCGGAACTTTCCGGGTTTGCGTTTAGGAATTGGCAAACTTCTTCTATGGTTTTTTTGTTGGGGGTTGCGATTTTTTCCAGGTTAACGTTTTCGGGGGGAGGAGGGCAGACACGTTTGAATTCGGCGATTTCCCTGTTCGCTTGGTAGCCGCAATGCTTGCAGATTATTAAATAATCTTCGCCGGTTGGTGTGCCTAGCATAAATTCGTGGGCTATTTTTCCGCCCATTATTCCGGTGTCGGATTGCACTATTACGGGTTCAATTCCAACCCTGCGGAAAATTTTTTGGTATGCCTTGTATTCAAGCTCGTAGTATTTGTCCAGGTCCTCGGCTGTGGCATGGAAGCTGTATGCGTCTTTCATTTCAAATTCGCGCACCCTTATCAGGCCGCCTCGCGCTCGTGCTTCGTCTCTGTACTTTGTTTTGAACTGGTAGAGCATAAAGGGTAGTTGCTTGTAGCTGGAGAGCACATAGCGTGCCATATCGGTAATCGCTTCTTCGTGGGTCATGGCGAGCACCATGTTGTGGGCGTTGCGGTCTTTGAAACGGAGCAGTTCATCGCCTATTGCTTGGTAGCGGCCAGCCTCGCTCCAAAGCTCGGCTGTTTGCACCACGGGCAGGTCTGCTTCCAAACCACCGATGGCGTTCATCTCTTCCCGAATAATATTTTCAATTTTGCGGATAACCCTTAACCCCAAGGGTAGAATGCTGTATATGCCTGTGGATAGAGGCTTTATGTAGCCGCCACGCATCAAAAATATATGGCTGGGCAACTGCGCATCGCTTGGAATTTCGCGAAGCGTTGTGTAAAAGAAATTTGAGAGCTTCATTTTTCTTCGTTGGTCACCACAGACAGCTTGTTTTGCTTAAATTTGTTCATGGCTATGGTAGTGGGCTTTTCTTCCAGTTGTATAAAGCCCTGATATGCCTGATTGTTTATGAACCGGGCTTCCTTGGACATCATAACCACAGCCTTAAAGGAAGAGCCTTCGCACTTTTTGCTGGCGTAAACATCGTCAAGATAAACTTTTTGGTCTAGCATTGCGCACCTCTTTTTATAAGGAATGTAATATAGAAAAATTATTCCCATACATAATCCCTCCTACAATATCCAAATGGTCACATCCAATATCCCCCAATCCATCCATCTCAAAAACCAATTGATTAATTCCGCTTAAAGAAATATCTGCCGAATATTCCTGGCCTTGCGCAAGTTTTCCCGTATCAGCTAACAAATTGCCATCGCCGAAAATTTTCACCTGCGCCCCATTGCTGCAAAATTCGTCTTCATCCAAGCCTATGATTGCGGTTAGCCTTTGATATTTACCGCCTAGGTCGTAGCGAAGCATTCCGTTTGCGTGAGTGCCAATTCCCTTTTTATAACGTTTTTTTGCAACAGTCAATGGCTTGCCGGTAACGGATTTGTCAATTTGCAAATTACCCCAATCCTGACGGTAATTGGAAGGAACCCCAAGCCACTCTGCGCTTTCCGGTAATTCAATATTAACCTCATGCGGCGCAAAAAGCTGAGTTCCCGCCTCGCCCTCTTTTAATTTTGCAATAACAAGCCGGTAATTATTTGTGATAACCGTATTGAAAACAATATCCATCGGGAAAATCTGCTCAAAACGGTCGCACACCGTGGCAATGCGACGTTCAACGGCTTTTTTGTGATAAGTTTGGCTATCCCAGCAATCCAAGCCCTTTATATAATAAACCTCGTTGTTATATTTTTGCAAAAGCTCGCGCAGTCTTTGCGGAGTTAAGGAATTGTAATGAATGCCGTTCATTCCATAGCCTATAAAATGCCAGGGTCTTGAATACACAAATAAGCGGTTTTTCTCTGGCTCTTTATCCAGCCATTTTAGAATCTCAGCTTCTTCCGTAGTTAAATGATTGCGCTTATACATTATGTTCTCTTTAAAACTATCATCATATCTCAAAGTGTTTCCCCACAAAATGGCAGCGCTTGCAAATACAAAAAACAGGCGATTATTTTTAGGCAAAAGCAAGCTCGCTTTTTCTATGGCAAATGCGCAGAAAAATGCCATTGCCGGGAATGCAACAAGAGTATATCTTTGATTGATTTCAATAGATAAATCACCAGACACATTTTCCAAAATCATAAAAATTTGCGGAAAATAGAGGAGAAAAAAGATAAGGATTGGGATATAAGCGAGTTGAGAGTTGAGAGTTAGGAATTGAGAATTGAGAATTGAGAATTGAGAATTTTTGGATTTGGATGCTTTTGCTTTTTTATCTTTAAATTCCAATGCTGCAAAAATTATCAGCAAAATTATTCCGCATAAGGTCAAAATACTGAACGAACTCAAAAACGGATTTCTTAATAAACCCTTTTCAAGCGGAGTGTTAACGCTTATGTTCCAAGCCTGCTTTATGTTTCCCAAAAAATGCCCGTGTGCGCTGAATTCGCCTCCCTGAAAATTGTAACCCTGATAATAGCTTATGGTTAAGAGAACGGGAATGCAGAAAAAGGAAATAGCGAACAGGAAAAGCGGGAATGGGGAGGATAGGATTTTTTTCAGTTGAGAGTTGAGAGTTGAGGGTTGAAAGTTGCACATTCTGAAAAAGGAGGGTATTACGAATGCCCCCAAACAAAATACCGTCTCCTGCCTTGTTTGCGCAAAAAATGCCAAAACCAATGCCAGCAAAATCCAATGCTTTATGGTATTTTTGTCCCATGCCCACTTCCACGCAAAAATACTTAAAGCGAAAAGAAAAGTGTAAAGGGGTTCTACCGAGGCGGAGCGAAACTGGAAAAGCGTTGTGGGCTGCGCGGCAAAAATCGCGGCTGTTAAGAATGCCAAATTATCGTTGGCTGTCCACGCGCGAACCGCAAAGTATAGCAAAAAGATTGTCGCTAAAAGCAAAAATATGTGCAAGGGGAAAACCCATCTTAAATTATGTCCTAAAACCGGTATGCCAAGCGCATATAAAAAAGACTCTCCTTTTGTTTTGAAATTATGTACGCTTTTTTGGCAGTTTAAATATCCGTTTTCGGAAAATTCACCCTCATCGCAGGAACCTGCTACCTGGTTTGCATACATATTTTGAGCGATGGATAAAAAAATGCTTTCATCGCTTTGAACCCTGTGCCTCGGGGCAACCCATGCCAAGCAGACGAAGATAGCCAGCGCAGCGGCTATACCCACAGGGACAATGGACATGAGGCCGGGGATATGGGGTTTTAGCCATTCCTTGAAGTCTTTTGCCAGGTTTATTGCTAACCATAAACCAAAGGCGAACTGAACAAGGTATAGCCAAAAGGGCAAGTTCAATTCCAAGTTTGAAATGAGTTCCTTTTGTCCAAGGTGCGGTGCGGCGTAAATCAGGAGCGGGATAGCAAGAGCAAAAAAAAATCCTAAAACGCCGTTCGCTGTATTCACTTAACCTCCTTTATAACAATATGTTCCTTTTCAATGAGGTTCTTCAGTTTGCTTGTCAGTTTTGCGTAGTCAAAAACATCTACGGCAAAGGGCAATCCCGATTCCGCCATGGAACGTTCTATGGCAATCATGCGTTCTAAGGAAATTACATGCCCGGCTATAATCGCCAAGTCCAAATCGGCTTCAGGGTTTGGCTCGCCTTCTGCAATGCGAGACCCAAAAGCATAAACTTTCACTTCGGGCAGTTCACGATTAAAAACTTGGAGTATCGTGTCTAAATTTGCGGCGTTTACATGAAGAGCCATCTTTTAAATCTCCGGTTGCTTTCCCGTTAACCTGACAAAAATTTCCAAATATTTATCAAGAGTATTTTTTACGACATCTTTGGGAATTTCCGGCCCGGGGTAATCCTTGTTCCAGTCAAGAGTTTCCAGCCAGTCGCGGATATACTGCTTGTCAAAGCTCTCCTGGTTTTGACCTTCCAGGTATTTTTCGGCAGGCCAGTACCTTGAAGAATCCGGAGTTAAAACTTCATCTATCAAAACGGTTTTGCCGTCTATTTCGCCAAACTCAAATTTTGTGTCTGCCAGAATTATGCCCTTGGTTGCGGCGTAATTCCTAGCTTTGCCGTAAATTTCAAGGGTTAAGTCCTTAAGCTCTGCGGCTATTTTTTCCCCTACAAGCGGAATTGTTTGCTCGTAGGGTATGTTTTCATCGTGCCCGGATTCGGCCTTGGTGCTTGGAGTGTAAATGGCAGGTTCTATTTTTGAGCAGAGCTTTAAGCCTGCGGGCAAAATATGTCCGCAGATTTTTCCGGTTTTTTGATAGTCCTTCCAGCCGGAACCTACTATGTAACCTCTCGCTATGCACTCAACGTCATGCCGTTTTGCTTTTTTAACGAGCATTGAACGCCCGCGTAGATAATCGGCGTATGGCTTTAGTACGGCAGGGTAGTCCTCTACATTTGCGGTAACCAAATGATTGGGCATTTCAAGCTGCTTAAACCAAAATAATGAAAGCTGGTTTAAAATTTTGCCCTTGCCGGGAATAGGCGTTGGAAGCACAACATCAAAAGCGGAAAGACGGTCGCTCGCTACCATTAAAAAATACTCGCCAAGGTCATGCATATCGCGTACTTTGCCTTGGTGAAACAACGGAACGGCGGTTATCGGAGTATCGAATTTTAAAGACATGATGTATAATATAGTAAAAAGCGTTGTTGAACAACAATGGCGTTTTTCTAATTTACCTTCCATGCCCTTCCGCATCGTCAAAATCCTTATCATGCTTCCTCTTGGTATTTTCGCCCTTGAAATGCAGCGCGATAACACCAGTGAATTTGTTTTCACGGATAATGTTGCGGCCTTAACCGATGCTCCTTGCAAAGACGGCTTATTCTTTATGCCATCAAATTCAACTTTTTTCGGCGAAGCCGATGCCCCCGGCATTCCCTTTAGAACTTATACAATAGCCTTGCCGAATTCCTCGCTGCCAAGCGTTAATGTGGAAAATATCGAAATCGAAAAATTGAACGGCAAACCGTGCGGAGCGCAGCAAAATCCGGCTTCAATAAGGGTAGGCAAGCCTTACTTGAAAGATAATTTATGGAGAGTTAAAATTAATGTTCCTCTTCTTTATTCAAACGGCAATTCATGGAATTTGCGGAAAAATTTCAGGGTAAGAATAAACTTTAACGGAAATGCAAGCGGCAATTCGGTCGGCAAAAGAGCGCTCTCCCTGGTTGAAAATAAAAATGCTGCCTCAAGATTTGGAACCAAGCGAATAAGTATAAGTTCCGGCATGGCATTGAAAAGTTCTACGGCAGGCGTTGACTGGCTGGTCAGAATCGGAATAGGCAGCATGGATTTGTCAACGCCGGCGGATGGAATGTATGCGGTTTCTTTTGATGATTTGAAAAGAACAATGCGTTCTGCAGGCAGAGATAGCTATATTGACGGAATAAGAATTCCCGCTTTAAAACTTTTCGGCGCATCGCCGGATACCTTGCCGGAATCCATGGGGAAAGAAATTATTTTCCCAAACGTAGATGAGATGCCAATTCAGGTAAAAGATAAAAACGGCAACGGAATTTTTGATGCCGGAGATTCAATAATATTCTTTGGCTATGGTACCGCGATTTGGAAAAAAAGCTATTCTCAAAGCGGAATGGATTATTATTTTTCCAATTCTCCATATAGTTTCTATCAATATTTCTACTTGGGAGCAGGTACCGGAGATGGAAAAAGATTAGGCGAAGATGTAAAAAACATAAGCGGAGCAAAAGACATAGCTTGGAAAAAATATGTACGCTCCGAAAAGGATTTGCTCTTGCGAGACACCTATTTTGGCGATAATTTTGTTGAAGATAATACGGGCAAGGAATGGTTTTGGGCATGGGGCGTAAAAAATCAAGTTGTTACGGTTAATTCAAATGAATTTCAAAATTCCGTGAGAAATTTAACGGGCTTGCAGGGAAATTCCGTTCTTATAGGCGTATCGTTTTTTCCGAGACGTTCGATGTATTATGGCGGCCAGAACATTTCTTCATTGCAGTGGAAAGAGAGGATGAAAAACATAAAATTTAATTTTTCTTTTCAAAACCAGCAATTGCAGAATATAAAAGACACTATTTTCGGCGGAACATTTGTTTTTGAAAGCGCAAACGCAAACGCTGCGAATAATTTATACAGGCTGGAACTTTTGAGCTTTGAGCAAAACGACAGGTTTGACGGTTTATCCGTTGCTTACAATTACAACATTATGCAAAGTTCCGGCGATGAATGGCTGTTCCCCGGACTTGAAACCGGAGGGGTAAAAATTCCCGTGCCGGCAAATATGGAACTAATCAAGACGAAAGATTTTATTCCCGTTGAAATTGTAGGAGCAGCAAATAATTATGCTAGCGATATAATATCAAGCGAAGGGGATACAAAATATTTTTTGCATAGAAAAGGCAGGTATAAAACTCCGGCTATTATTGAAGCCGTTCCCAATAAAGCTAATTCTGTTTCGGAACCAACGGCAATTCCCGTTCAAACCGAGTATTTAATTTTGACTTCGGAAATTTTGCAGAACAGTGCCGTTAAATTAAAACAATTTAGGGAAAGCGGGGCAGCCCCGATAAAATTAATTACGTCTGTGGTTTTGGTGGAAGATATTTACAGAAGTCATGGAGCGCAGAAAAATTCACCCGTTGCAATCAGGGATTATCTGAGATATGCAAAAGAGCGTTGCCAAAATTTAAAATACGTTCTGCTTGCCGGAAATGGAAATTATGACTATAGAAAAATCAGAACGAACGTAAAGAGCAATTTAATTCCGCCATATGAGGCGGAAGATATGTCAACAGATGATTTTTTTGCGGTTCTGGATTCAGGCGAGGCTGTGAGATTCGGAAGTTACGATTTAGCTTTGCGCATTGGCCGCCTTCCTGTTTCAAATGCAAGCGAATTTGAAAATTATATTCAAAAGGCAAAGGATTATGAAAGCGTTTCTGCAATGGATAACGGAATTTGGAGAAATACGATTATATTCAGCGCAGACGATGCTTTGCAGGGAACAACTCTTGATGGAATTGAACATACTAAACAAATGGAAAGAACTGTTGCCCATGCAGACTCAATTTCGCAAAAACACGGTTTTGCAATTAATTGGCGAAAAATCTCACTGCTGCAATATGAAAGAGACGGCAACAATAAAAAACCCGAGGCAACTAGAGAGCTTTTGCTCCGTTTAAACCAGGGCGCTCTTTTCGCTTTTTATTACGGGCATGGAAACGCCGTTCAATGGGCAGACGAAGATTTGCTGAATACATCATCTTTGAGCAATATTTCAAACATGGGCAAATACGCTATTTTGGGTTCTTTCTCATGCCTGGTAGCACGTTTTGACGATGTGGCCACCACCAGCCTTTCCGAAACTTTTGTATCTGCAAAATCCAAAGGGGCTATAGCTTCAATAGGTTCTCTTAGAGAGAGCATAGCCTATTTAAATGAAGTGATTGCTACGAGCATTTTGCTTCACTCCTTAGATACGAATGTTCTTTTGGGCGAGGCTATTTTAAAGGCAAAACAAAGTACATCTACTTCTTCCAGTACCCAGAGATACAATAACGAAAGATATGCGCTTTTGGGGGAGCCTGTTTTGAGCATGCCAAGGCAGGAAATTGCATTGGAACTGGAAAACCCGCTGGATACAATCCAGGCTTTGCAAAAACTGGAGATTTCCGGCAAGGCTTCCGTGCAAACCGGAGCGGTTAGAATGCAAATTTTGGAGGGTGAAAAACAAAAAACGCTTTCGCAAAATCTTGGAAACGGAACTTCTTACGAAACACAAATAAAAATTGATGGCAGTCCAATTCACAGCGAGGAATTGCAAATAAAAAACGGCAGATTTTCAACTGAATTTATCACTCCCCGCAAATTGTCGCTTGGCGATACTTCTGCGCAAATAAGGCTTTGGGGCTATAGACCCGGCTCCGCAGGGATAGGGAGAAGCGTAGTCCCGAAAATTACGTTGTCAGGAACTTCGCCTTATGCAGAATCAATTATAGACAATACTCCGCCGACAGTAAAAATTTATCCGTGCATGCGTTCCGGAATAGTCGCTCCTTATGCGGAAAACGCACAGGTGAGTTTGGAAATACCGGCTTGTTTGGATGTTGTTATAGAGGATTCCACCGGAATAGATTACAGGGAAGAAGCGGATGAAGGAATTTCTTTTGAAGTCAGCCCGCTTGTAAATTCCTGGCATCCTTGGCCGTTTTCGGAGCAAACAGGAAAACGGGCTGTCGCAAGGATGAATTTCGGAACCTCTTACGATCCGGGCGAATATGTTTTTAAGGTGAGCGCGCAGGATATTTTAGGCAACGTTGCATTTCGTTCCCTCAGGGTCTCGCTTAATCAGGAAATCAAAGAAGGCTTGGCGGATGTTTTCAATATACCAAATCCTATGAAAAGAAACGGAACAACTTTTTACTTCAAGGATTTATCCGGCGAGCGGCAAAGCAATATCAGAATAAAAATTTTTGACCAAAACGGAAAACTTGTCAAGATAATAAATAATGCAGTTTCCGGAGTAACTCGCTGGGATGGCCGGGATTCAAGAGGACGTTTGCTTGCAAACGGGCTTTATCACTATATTGTGCAAAGCACCGTGCAACCCTTAACGGAAAGCGGCAGCAAAAAAAACTTTGAGAAAAAACAGAAGCTGCTTATTTCAAGGTAGTTTCCGCTCCCCATTTACTAGATTTACCACCATGTCTGACTGCGCAGGCCTGCTCCCTTTGATTCTTCGCGCCGGCGATATTGCCCAAAGCGAAATCCTCAAGCATTGGAAAACAACGCTCAATGTTGACTGGAAGGCGGATGCAACGCCGGTTACCATAGCAGACAGAAAAGCGGAAGAACTGGTGAGAAGCTTTGCGCAAAAAGAAACTCCGGAATTCGGATTTATAGGCGAAGAGTTCGGGCAGGAAAATCCCAGTGCCGAGTACCAATGGGTGCTTGACCCCATAGATGGCACAAAATCGTTTATTTACGGTGTTCCTTTATTCGGAACCGTAATTGCGATTTTAAAAAAGGGAGTTCCTATTGCCGGCTTAATTCAGCTTCCCGCGCTGAACGGCAAAATCTGGGCTACGGCAGGCGGCGGCGCGTTTGCAGATGAAGGTAGGCCTATAAAAGTATCCGATATCCTTGAACTCAAAGATTCCCTGGTTCTTTCCGGCACCATAAACACAATGGAGAGCAAAGGCTATGGCGAGTGGTTTGAGGGTATTCGCAAAAATGCCAAACTCTACCGCGGCTGGGGGGATTGCTTTGGCTATTGCCAGGTTGCCTGCGGCAAGGCAGAAATAATGGCAGACCCTGTGGTGTCGCTTTGGGATATAGCTCCGTACCCGCTCATTTTTGCGGAAGCCGGAGGTGTATTTTCAACATTAAAAGGCGAAAAATCCCTGTTCTCCGCAAATGGAGAACCCTTGCACCCTATACATGAAGGTTACTCCGCAATAGCCGCCAATGGAAGATTTGAAGTCCCTTTGCCATTATAGTAAATTTTGATTTACTATATTTTCTCTACTTATGGGCTTATCTAAACAAATCCGTGGGCATTATTTGTGCTACGATGCCGGTCAGGAGTTTACTTCTGCTCAGGTGCTTAAGTATAAATTGTTCTTGATGGATGAAATTAAGGATTCCAAATTGGACATGGCTTTTGATATGCGCAATACCGAACGCATAGACGGTACGGCAATAATGTTTTTCAAAAACCTTTACGAGCAGTTGAGCAAGGGTGGCCGTAGAATCGCTTTTTTTGGCGGAATACCGGAAGTGCAAGAGCAATTGTCCAGCGTAAGCAATTTTTTGGTATATGCGACAATAGTGGAATTCGAACGTGACTTTCACGAAATAAATCCCGAATTGAACAGAACGTTCTTTAGGCTGTCGGAAGGCAAAGGTCATTTTCGTTCTTTGAAAATGATTTGTCCGCTTTGTTCTCATGATAATGTAACCGGTTTTATAATAGACGAGAATTATTACAAGCTGAAATGGAGCGAAAGCGAAATAGTTCCTATTTTCGAGCCGGATGAGCCGGATCCCAATGCTATAGATTTCTCCTGCTATCAGGTTGCCGTTTGCCCAAAATGTTTTTATGCTTCTACCAGGCTTGACTGGTTTACAATAGTGTTTCCCGAAGGACGCTATGAATCGAATTTAACGCAGGAGAACAGGGCCAAGCTTTCCAACACTACGCCTTTGCGCCGCAATCTGGCGATGAGCTATAACGGCGCAGCCGAAGAATCTTTTTTCAGGGTTCCCAGAGAAAAGAGCGCGGCTTACCTCTCGTGGCTATTGAATGAATTTAGCTTAAAACATATGGGCGAGCAGCGAACAACAGACGGTTTTGATATAGTTGTGAGCAATTTTATGATGTGTAAATTTGCTCTTAAGGAAATAGACATAGATAACCATATGTATACTGCTCTTGCATGGCTTTACGGAATAATGGAAAACAAGGCCAATTATTCAACTTTACGCCTAGCCAAGACTTATGTTTATTTAATAAGCGTTTTGCTTTCCCAAGACAAAACCGGCGAGGCCCGCAGATTTTACCGCGAGCTTGAAAATGAATACAAAAACATAGAGGATTGCAAATATTTAATAAACAGAGCGCAGCAGTTGATGTTGAATTAAGAGTTCTTGTAAATATGTTTTCTGTCGTTTTCCCGTTCCAATGGCTTGGAACGGGAAATTTATCGCACCAGCCTAATCAACGCTGTTCAGCAATTCCGCATAAGTGGGCAAAGCCCAATGCTTTCTTGCCACAAGCGTTTCAAGTTCATCCACAACAAGCCTAAGTTCCGACATAGCGGTAAAGACCTTGTCACGGTAGAAAGTAGAGAGAGCGAGAATTGGCTGTTCATCTTTTGCGTCTAAAATCGCATTCTCAAGGGCAGTGAGCTTTTTCAGCAAACCGGCGGAGAGTTTTGAAATCTTATCCAGCAAATATGTTTCAAGCGAAGCATCGTATTCCCCAACCGCTTTTTTCCTCTTAAGAAGACAGGCTAAATCGTTCTGGTAATCCAAGCTCGCAGGAATTACCTTCTCTTTCACTATGTTAACCATAGACAAGGCCTCAATATTGAGCGTTTTGCAATAGGCTTCCAAAAGAATCTCATAGCGGGAATGAATTTCTGACTCGGAGAAAACGTGGTGCTTTGTGAATATGTCTATGCTCTTTGGCGAAACAAAGGTAGGCAGCGCATCCACCGTGGTTTTGAGATTCAGCAAGCCGCGCTTCTGGGCTTCGGTAATCCACTCTTCGGCATAATTATTGCCGTTGAAGATAATCCGCTTGTGTTCGTGGAAGGTCTTTTTCACAAGCGCAGCCAAATCGCCCTTGAAATCCTTGGACTTTTCCAGGCTATCTGCGAACTGCCTCAAAATCTCGGCAACCACCGTGTTCAAAACGATATTAGGCCCTGCAATGGAGAATGCCGAACCGAGCATGCGGAACTCAAACTTATTGCCGGTAAATGCAAACGGCGAAGTGCGGTTGCGGTCGGTTGTATCTTTGGGGAAATGCGGAAGCACATTCACGCCTATTTCCATTTGAAGTTTTTCCTTATTCTGATATTTCGCGCCGGATTCAATCGCTTCGAGAATTTCCGTAAGCTCATCTCCGAGGAACATGGAGATAATAGCGGGAGGTGCCTCATTAGCGCCAAGCCGGTGGTCGTTGCCCGCGCTGGCCGCAGAAACTCTCAGCAAATCCTGATAGTCATCTACCGCCTTGATAACCGCAACAAGGAACAGCAAGAACTGCGCATTCTCATAAGGCGTTTCACCCGGTTCCAGCAAATTTGAGCCTGTATCGGTGGAAATAGACCAGTTATTATGCTTTCCGCTGCCGTTGATGCCAGCAAAGGGCTTCTCGTGAAGCAAGCAAGCAAGGCCGTGGCGGTTTGCAACGCTTCTCATCAGTTCCATGGTGAGCTGGTTATGGTCGGTAGCTATATTGGTAGTGGCGAAAACAGGTGCAAGCTCGTGCTGGGCCGGAGCCACCTCGTTGTGTTTGGTTTTAGCATAAATGCCGAGTTTCCAAAGTTCTTCATCAAGCTCTTTCATAAAAGCGGAAACCCTTGGTCTTAAACTTCCGAAATAATGGTCTTCAAGTTCCTGCCCTTTTGGCGGCTTTGCGCCGAACAGGGTTCTGCCGGTATAAATCAAATCAGGACGCTGCAAATACATTTTTTTATCGATAAGAAAATACTCCTGCTCCGGGCCTACGGTTGTAATCACGCGTTTCGCGGTTGTATTGCCAAAGAGTTTAAGTATGCGGAGTGCCTGCTTGTCCATGGCTTCCATTGAACGCAGGAGCGGGGTCTTTTTATCCAGGGCCTCGCCGCTATAAGAGCAAAACGCCGTGGGAATGCAAAAAGTTCCGTCTTTAATAAAAGCGTAGGAGGTAGCATCCCAAACCGTGTAGCCCCTAGCCTCAAAGGTAGCGCGCAAGCCACCGGAGGGGAAGCTGGAAGCATCAGGTTCTCCGCGAACAAGTTCTTTGCCGGAGAATTCCATTATCACTTCGCCGCCGCCAACGGGAGATATAAAACTATCATGTTTTTCCGCCGTAGTGCCGGTCATTGGCTGGAACCAATGCGTAAAATGCGTAGCGCCTTTTTCTATAGCCCATTCTTTCATAGCGTTAGCGACCACATTGGCAACGTCCAGTTCCAAATGTGTGCCCCGCGAGATGGTTTTTTTCAAGGCACGGTAAATATCCTTAGGCAAACGTGCCTGCATAAC
>Ga0182466_16298_pt1 | contig 13381 bp, 11 predicted proteins | sample TergutMp193P3_FD_120795 | JGI IMG/M metagenome (GOLD analysis project Ga0182466, IMG submission 120795) | reverse complement strand
TGCCTGGTTTTGCGAACTGCAACCGAACCGAAATAAACCGCTATTATATAAAATGTTGTATCCGTTGTGCCTTGAAATATGCAACTCAAACGACCGGCAAAACTGTCTGCGCCGTATTGCTGCATTGCGTCCACCATCATTCCCCTTGCACCGCTGCCGGAAAGAGGTTTCATGATTGCGGTTGGCAGGCTTGGCACAACATCCGCCGGAATGCCGAAAAGATTAAAGGCCGCAACAATTCCGCCCATTATAAAATCCATCGCGCCACTCGCCCTGAAAGCCGCCACTCCCACCAAAATGGCTATTAAATAAGGTATCACCATAACGGCTGTCGAAAAACCCTCTTTTGCTCCTTCAACAAAAGCATCAAAAGGCATAACTTTTTTTATGGCGGCTAAAATCAAAAAAAACATAACAATTGCGAATAAAATTATGCCACCCAAAAATGCGCTGGCTATTCCCATTTGCTCTGCCGAAAGCATGGAAAAATACCAGAGAGAACCGAACGCCGCCGCACAAAGCCCTATAAACCAGGATATGAAAATCGTATTTTTTATTTCAATTTTCTGAAAAAAAGCGGTGGTCAAAATACCGGCCACCGTGCTGAAAAAAGTAGCGAACAAAATCGGCAAAAAAATGTCTGCGGGGTTTGCTGCGCCGAGCTTTGCCCTATAGGTCATTATGCTTACGGGAATCAAGGTTAGGCCGCTTGCGTTCAAAACCAAAAATAAAATTTGAGCATCGCTTGCCGTATCTTTTTGGGGATTTATCTCCTGTAATTCCTTCATGGCTTTTAAGCCGATAGGGGTGGCAGCATTGTCCAGCCCGAGCATATTTGCGCTTATGTTCATCAACATGCTGCCCATTGCAGGGTGCTCTGCGGGAACACTGGGGAAAAGCCTTTTCATCAAAGGGGAAACGAGTTTGGCGAGAATTTGCACCGCACCGGCCTTTTCCCCTATTTTCATTATCCCCAGCCAAAAAGCGAGAATACCGGTCAAGCCGATGGCAATTTCAAAAGCGGTTTTTGACATATCAAAAACGCTCTGCATAACCGTATTGAAAATTCCGCTATTACCAGAATAAAGCCACTGGACAAGGCAGGCTACAAAAGCACCAGCAAAAAACAGAAGCCAGATAACATTGAGAAACACAGGAGCAATTTAGTAAATACGCTTCCCAAACAACGCTGTCCCTATCCTGACCATTGTCGAACCCTCCGCTATCGCCACTTCCAAATCGCCGGTCATGCCCATTGAGAGTTCGGTAAAGTTTGCAAATTTTGCGTGTGAATTAAAAATCCTGTCTCTCAGATTTCTCAAAAAAGCAAAGCACATTCCAGAGTCCTCCGGATTGTCGGTGTTTTTGCCGATGGTCATCAACCCCTTGTAAACAAGCCTTTTCGGTTCCGGCAAAGCGTTTAAAAAATCAAAAGCATCCTGCATGGAAAGCCCGCTTTTAGTGGATTCCTCCGAAGTATTAACCTGAAAGAGAATTTCCAAATTTTTATTCGCATCTTCGCACAGAGCTTCCAGTTTCAATACGCTTTCCAAATCTGCAACGGAATCTATAGCCTGCGCAACCTGCACGGCTTTTCTCAATTTATTTTTTTGCACCGGCCCGATTATTCTGCAAACAATGCCTTTTCTTTGCGGCAAAAATTTTTCCAAAGCCTCCTGCACCCTGTTTTCGCCGAATTCCCTTGCACCCAAGGCTATCGCCTCTTCTACCGCAGAAACGGACTGTGTTTTACTAACCCAAACAAGGCGAACTCCTGCCGAGTCTCTACCGGAGGCTTCGCACGCTTTTGATATTCGATTTAAAATTATCCGCTTATTATTTTCCAAATTTAAAACCCCAAAAATACTTGTATTGAATGGATAATAAAATACTTTCTTTCAAAGAATCTTTAAAAATATTATTCTTGCTGTTATTTGTACGCGTGAAAAATCCCGGGTTAAGGGATATATAAGACCTGCCATCATCAAATCTCCACAATGGACCTGTTGATATTATATAATAAGAGAGCGGCTCCTTGTCGTAGGCTTTAAAGGGGGCGTAAAACTTGAACTGCCTGCCTGATAACATAAGCAAAAAATTCATATTCCACGAAAGATTCTTGCCGAAATTATAAATTGTGGAAAATTCTTCAGAAAACACATAATCCCTGCTGTAGAGCGGGAAACCGAGCATATAGTCAAAGCTCTTTTTATCGTAGTCCGATGTTATATCTATAAGGGAAAAATGAAACATAAAAGAAAGGTATAGAATCCGCGAAACATACTCTCCGTTCAGTTGCAAGTCATAGCTCTGCACTTGCGAATACGATGAATATTTGTAAAATTTATCAAACATATATCCTGCATCCCAAATATCGCCTATTAGAGGATATTCACCCGGTTTCATAGGCATTTCCACATCGCTCCAAAACAGGTTTTCATTTGAATAGATAAAGCGAAATTCCAAAACGGCAAAAGGAGGAGGCAAAGGGGCGATGCCAATCCCTGCTTTGACTGTTCCGTAAAAAGGAGAAAGTTCCGCACCGGCCAAAAATTTTATGTAATTCGTTTTATTGGGCCTCCAAGTGCCGTAACCATCCGCACCCAAAGGCTCTAACCAAAAAAAATCAAGATTCGTATTAAACTGCGGAACAAAAGCCCCCTTAACATCTAGAGGGGCCGCAGCTCCGAACATTCCGAATTCAATGTTTGGCCCAAGCGTAGAATTAGGTGCGCCAAAGGCAAAACCTGAATAAAAAAGAGCAAAAATCAAAAAAAATTGTCGCACAGCCCTAAAAAATACTATTTTTAAAATATGAAAAAGATTATTTTGACCGTATTGGCAGCAAGCGCATTGATTTCCTGCGCCGGTAAACACCAATCGCCCGTTTTAATAGAAAGGAGCGGCATTAAGGAAGATGAGCGCGAATTCCACGTGGTGCAGGAAGGCTACGGCATAGATGCCAATCTTAAAAAAAGTTTTTTGGCCGGGTATGTAGCTCTAGGCATGAACAAAAATCTTGTGAGCCTTCTCTGGGGAACTCCAGATAGGGAGCTGGACAACGGCTTAACCTGGGAATACCTAAATTCCAAGACGGATGAGCTAATTACGCGCCTAAGATGGGAAGAGATGGACCCCACAAAATATACAGGCGTGGACTGGACAAACGCTTCAAAACTCATAAAAATTGAAGGAGATCCTTATGGCGGCTCTCCACCGCCTATCAATTTCGACGATGATTAACCGTACCTGATTTTGCGTTTTGGCACGGTTTTTGCATGTGTTCTTAACAGAAACACAAGAAGAGCTTTTGATTGGAGCTTTTCTAACATGCAAAGGAGTTTGTTATGCAAATCAATCACAACATTAATGCGATGATAACGCAACACGCGCTATCTCTGAACAACAACGCTATGGGCAAGAGTTTGGAAAAACTCTCTACCGGTTTAAAAATAAACCGTGCCCAAGACGACGCCGCAGGCCTCGCTATGAGCGAACAAATGCGAACCCAAATTCGCGCTTTGGGCAAGGCCAAGCAAAATTGTCAAGACGGTATTGCCGCATTGCAAATTGCGGAAGGCGGCTTGGCGGAAATAAGCAACATCATGCAACGCCAGCGTGAACTCGCTATTCAGTCTGCTAACGACACCCTTACAAGCACTGAGCGCAAATATCTGGATTTGGAGTTTCAGGAACTCACAAGAGAAATTGCCCGTATAGCAAAAACAACGGATTATAACGGCAAAAACATGCTGAATTATGTAGATGACCCGAATTTGAGCTTTGGCGCGGTAGACAGCAGTGGAAAAGCGGCTTCTTTCACCTTGCATGTAGGAGCAAATTATTCAGGAATGCTCGGAGCAGATGGTAAATACGCCAACGAAATGACCGTTACCTATACAACCATTACCGCTGACCCTAAAAGCGGAACTGTTATGGTAGCCGGCGTAACATTTGGCGGGGCAGACGGTTTAAAAATTACTAGCCAAACATTTGCCACCAATTCCATTGACGGGATAGATAAAGCTATCAAAAGCATAAGCGGAGTTAGGGCGAAAATAGGTACGTTCATCAACCGTCTGGAATACTCAATAAATAACATCGCAAGTTTGGAATTCAACACTCAGGATGCCGAAAGCCGCATCAGAGATACCGATTTTGCACAAGCCACAACCGACTTCACAAGGAATCAAATTTTAGTACAATCGGCGACCAGTATGCTTGCACAGGCAAATACTTTGCCGCAAACAGCTTTAACGCTCATAAACGGGTAATTGGTTTAGATTGGAACCTTTTACTCCTTTGGAGGTTCCCCCGTCTGGCGAAAGCCAGGCGGGTTTTTTGAGTTTGCCCTTGACGGCAAATCGGTTTTTTTCTATATTTTACAAGCACGCGGCGGTAACTCAGTAGGTAGAGTTTCAGCCTTCCAAGCTGACTGTCGCCGGTTCGAGCCCGGTCCGCCGCTTAAAATTCCCCATCAAACACAAATTCCGCAGGTCCTGTCATAATAACGTGGTTCGTTTCCCCATTCCATTCAATAGTCAAATTACCGCCCAGGAGTTCTACAGTTAAAATTCTCTCTGCGCTTTTTTTCAGCACGGCGGCAACAGCAGCAGCGCAAGCACCTGTTCCGCAGGCAAGCGTTTCGCCTGCGCCGCGCTCCCAAACCCGCATTTTAATACGACTTGCATCCATAAATTCTACAAACTCAATATTTGACTTTCTTGGAAATTCCCTGTCCGTTTCCAAAATAGGCCCTTCTGTTAAAACAGGAGCGTTTGCAACCGAATCCACGAAAGTAACGGCATGTGGATTCCCCATCGAAATTTTTATAAACTCCCTTCTGTTAAGCACTGCCTCTCCTTCTAAAACCGGCTCCCCCATGTCAACCGAAGCCAAAAATCCGTTTTCACCATTTTTTGTTTCTATTATTTTTATTCCCGCCTTTGTCTCTATTTTCAGCGGCGATGCCGTTAAATTCCACCTCTCACGCACAAAACGCGCCACGCAGCGAATTGCGTTTCCGCACATCTCCGCTTCGGAGCCATCTGCGTTGAACATCTGCATTCTAGCGTTACTTTCCAAATTCAAAGGCGGCAAAATTAGCACAAGCCCGTCCGAGCCAATGCCAAAATGCCTGTCGGAAACCTTTCTGGCTAAACCACCCGGATTTGAGGGAGTATTTTCTTTGCAGTCAATATAAACATAATCATTGCCTGCGCCTTGCATTTTGGTGAATTTCAGCATTTCAGTACCGCCAAACTCGAACCCCTGTTGCTCTTTTCATGGCGGTATTCGCTTACAAAACCGCTCCACTCGGAGCGGAATTTTTTTTCCAAAACCTTGCGAATCACGCCGCCGGACTTTTCCCCTATGCCATGAACTATGCGAATGCACTTCCAATTATTTTTTTTGGCAAGCTCCAGTTCCAGTTCAACCTTGCAAAGAGCCTCTTCCAAAGCCATTCCGTGCAAGTCTATTTCCGAGTCTGCGGCGGGTTCGGCAAATGCGGCATTACTTTTCTTTTTTTTAATTTTTTTTACATGAACATCCCTGACCGGCGGCATTGCCGCATCTTTGTCAAAAATATGGTTGCTCTCAAGCCAAGCAAGCTGTGCTGGTGAAGCCACTCCTACAACCCGCCTTTCATCGCATTTTTTAATCTAGACATCACATCGCTTTTTTTAATGGCTGCCGCAACCGGTTTTTTCGGAGCACTTTGAGTTGCAACCTTTTGCGCCTTGCCGGAAAAACGAGCTTTCAGGTCTGCGAGCGTTGCTGCCTGCGGAACAGGTTTTTGGTAGCCGCCTTTACCGCGAAAATCCTTGCCGCCAACTCTGCGTTCCGTCTCCTGCTTCATCGAAAGCGAAATGCGCTTGTTCGGAGCATCAACGGAAACAACCCTGACTTTAACCACATCGCCGAGAGTCAAAACGGTTTTTGCGTCTTTCACAAAATTCTCGCTCATCTCGGAAATATGCACAAGACCATCCTGATGAACGCCTATGTCCACAAACGCACCGAAATTCGTCACATTGCTGACAACGCCCTCCAGCCAACTGCCGGTGACCAAATCCTGCATGGTTTTGATTTTCGGATTGAACTTGGCATAATGAAATTCCCTGCGAGGGTCGCGGCCCGGCTTTTCCAATTCTGCCAAAATATCCAGAACCGTGTTTCTTCCGATTCCGCTTTCGGCATCGGTAAAATCATTTGCGGAGAGAGAATGCAAAACCGCAGTATTGCCGATTAGCTCATTCAACGGAGCACCGGCCTTTTTCGCAATTTTCTCAACCAAGCCGTAATTTTCAGGATGAACCGCGCTGTTGTCCAAAGGATTTTCCGCACCGTGAATGCGCAAAAAACCAGCAGCCTGTTCAAAGGCCTTTTGACCAAAACCTTTAATTTCTTTTAAGGTTTCACGGCTTTTAAATGTGCCGTGTTCGTCCCTATATTTAACAATGCCATCCGCCAAATTCTTGTTAACGCCGGAAACATAGCCGAGCAATGCCGGGCTTGCGCTGTTCACATCTACGCCAACCCTGTTTACGCAAGATTCAACAACCTCATCCAAACGCTTTTGGAGTTCCTTTTGATTCACATCGTGCTGGTATTGTCCAACACCGATGGCTTTCGGCTCCACTTTCACCAGCTCCGCCAAAGGGTCTTGTAGGCGGCGGCCTATGGAAATTGCTCCCCTTGTGGTGACATCTTCTTTCGGAAATTCCTTGATTGCAAGTTCGCTTGCGCTGTAAACGGAGGCTCCCGATTCGTTCACGATAACGCTAACAGGGCATTCGCCGCACTTGTTTTTGAGCCTGCCGGAAATTTCCTTTACAAAATCATCCGTTTCACGGCTCGCAGTGCCATTGCCTATGGAAATCAAGTCTATGTCGTATTTTTCCACAAGCTCCGCCAAATACGCTGCGGATTTTGAAATTTCCCTTTGCGGTTCCAGCGGATATATCACGCCGTGGTCCATAAATTTGCCGTTGGGGTCCAGAACAGCAACCTTGATTCCGCTCCTGAAACCGGGGTCAAGAGCCAAAACGGATTTGTGGCCTGCGGGCGGCGCGAGCAGAATATCCGCCAAATTCTTGCTGAATACTTTAAAGGCCTCCAGTTCCGCAGCTTCCTTTAACGACAAGCGAACCTCGCTTTCCAAACTCGGTTTCAGCAAACGTTCCCAGGAATCTCTGCACATGGTTTCCAAATGTATTTTCCAAACTCCGTCTCTCTTGATAACTTTTTCGCAGAGATAACCGATTAAAGCCTCGTCGGGAACCTCTATGGTCAAACGCAAAACCTTTTCCTTTTCTCCGCGCCGCATTGCGAGCATCCTGTGGCTTGGAATTGCGCCGAGAGGTTCCGTGAAATCGTAATAATTCTTGAATTTGCTCTCTTTGCCTTCAAATTCCCTTTTGACCTTGGAAACCATTTTGCCCTGTTTTTCGATTTGAGTGCGCAGGTACTGGCGAAATTCGGTGTTGTCCGCGACGTCTTCCGCCAAAATATCCAAAGCGAATTTGATTGCGGCGGCAGGGTCTGCAACGCCCTTTTCTTCCGAGAGGAACGCCATCGCAATGACTTCTGCGGAGTTGGAAGTTTCTTCCTGTTCCCATATAATCCTTGCCAGCGGCTCCATGCCCTTGTCCTTTGCGATTGTGGCGCGAGTGCTGCGTTTGGGCTTGTAGGGGGCGTAAATGTCTTCCAGCAGATTTTTATCGCGGCAAGCGTCTATTTGAGCTTTTAACTCGGGAGTTAGCTTACCAAGCTCTTCAATGGTTTTTAGAACAGTTTCTTTGCGCTCGGAAAGTTCAGTTAATGATTCTTTTCTATGCTGAATATCGCGCAACTGGATTTCGTCCAAATTATCGGTTTGGTCTTTGCGATAGCGTGCTATAAACGGCACGGTTCCGCCTTCTTCCATCAGTTTTAAGGCCGCCTTAACGCGATGCTCTTCGATTTTCAATTCTTCGGCTATTATGCTTGAGAATACCATGACACCTTTTCCTTTTGCTTTTCCTGTGATAAATATAGAATTTTCCTGGGTTACACATCCAGTTTGTCCAAAACCTTATACGCATTTTCCTCAATAAATCTGCGGCGTGGTTCAACCTCTTCACCCATCAGCATTGAGAAAATCTGGTCTGCTTTGATTGCATCTTCTACACAGCATTGCTTTAAAACCCGCGTTCCTGGCGCCATAGTGGTGCTTGCGAGTTGGTCGGGATTCATCTCTCCAAGACCTTTGTAGCGTTGCAAATCCGCTTTTTTGCCACTCTCCTTTATAACGCGCATCATTTCGTCCTTGTCTTCGTCGGAAAAGTGGTAGGTTTCCTGCTTGCCAATCTTTATGCGATAAAGCGGCGGAGTTGCCAGATAGACATAGCCGCCGTCAACAAGCGGACGCATATAGCGGAAAAAAAATGTCAAAAGCAAGGTTTGAATGTGAGAACCGTCAACATCGGCATCGGTCATTATTATTATCTTATGATAGCGAAGTTTTTCTATTTTAAAATCATCTCTTATCCCCGTGCCTATGGATTGAATCATGGTTTTGATTTCATCGTTGCTGAAAATCTGAACATCATTTGCCTTTTCCACATTCAAAATTTTTCCCTTGAGCGCAAGTATAGCCTGATATTCTCTTGTGCGTCCCTGTTTTGCCGAGCCGCCTGCTGAATCTCCCTCAACCAGAAAAAGCTCGCATTTTTCCGGATCCCTGCTCGAACAATCCGAAAGTTTGCCGGGAAGCCCGCCGCCCTCCAAAATTCCCTTTCTGCTCACCGCCGCTTTTGCCTTGTGCGCCGCTACCCTGCCTTCTGCGGTATTATAAACCTTTTCGGCAATTATCTTTGTTATCGCCGGATTTTCGGCCAAATATGCGTCAAGAATTTTGAACACGGCAATTTCCACACCGCTTTTCGCCTCGGAATTTCCCAGTTTTCTTTTGGTTTGCCCTTCAAATTGCGGCTGCGGGATTTTAATTGCGATAATCGCCGTTAAACCTTCTAAAACATCTGTTCCCGTAATTTCCACGTCTTTTTTTGGTTTTGAAATTTTTCCTGCGGCATGTTTTATTAAAACCCTTGTTAAACCGGTTTTAAAACCAGTCACATGAGTTCCGCCATCGTAGGTGTTTACATTATTCACAAAGCTGAAAAGATTATCTTGATAGCTTTCCGTATAGCGGAGTGCTATTTCCAGCGGGTAGTTCCCGGCCGTTGTTGAAATAACTACGGGTTTTTCAAAAAGAGCTTTTCTGTTTTGGTCTATGTATTCTATAAAGGCACCTAGCCCCCCCGGGTAGCAAAATTCCTCTTTTTTAAGAGGTTCGCCTTCCGCCTCCTGCGCTATTGTGCGTTCATCGCTGATACTTAATGTCAGTCCCTTATTTAAAAATGCGAATTCTCTGGTTCTTGTTGCAATTATTTCGTAATTGAATTCCGTTTCGGTGAAAATGTCCGTATCGGGGTAAAATTCAATGGTTGTTCCGTGTATCTCAGGAGATGCCGTGCCTATTTCATATTGCGGAGCAACTGGGTTTCCCCTTGTAAATTCCTGACGGATTATTTTCCCGCCCCTTGTAACCGTGGCGATTAGTCTTGTGCTCAGAGCGTTTACGCAGCTAACTCCAACGCCGTGCAAACCTGCGGAAACTTTATAAGAATTGGCATCGAATTTGCCGCCGGCGTGAAGTTTTGTCATCACAACCTGAAGAGTTCCCACTTTTTCTTTTGGATGAATATCCGTTGGAATGCCGCGCCCGTTATCCACAACTTTTATGCCGTTGCCGGGCAATATCGAAATTTCTATTCTATTGCAAAATCCGGCCAAAGCCTCATCCACCGAGTTATCTACAACTTCCCAAACCAAATGATGAAGCCCCTTGCCATCCGTGCTGCCTATATACATGGCCGGGCGAACCCGAACCGCTTCCAAACCTTCTAAAACGGTAATATTTGAGCCGCTGTAATCACTATTCTCCAAATTTTCCATATATCGGAATATAGAAAAATACCGCTACTCCCACAAAATTCGCGGCCAGTCTTTGCCCTCTGCTCCGATTAAGAGAAGCGGTTTCAGTTTATTGTCCAAAAGAATGGTTTTTGGAAAAACGATTTCGGTTTCCGTACCGGAAATCAGGCCGGTATTTTTCTGAACGTTCTTAAACTTATCAAGGATAACAAGCCACTTTACGTTTGCATTTTCCTTTATCCAATTTTCAATTTTAGCGAGGTCGCTTTCACCCGCATTTACCAAAATTACCTGTATTCCATTTTTATCCAGTTCGGCTTGATTATCGCGCAAACGGACAATACCCTCTCTGCAAGGAACGCACCAAGAAGCGAAAAATACCAAGGCTATTTTTTTTGTTTGCTGCCCCGCAAGAGTTTCCAGATTTTTTCTGGAAAACGGCTCGGTATCGCTTCTATTTCTAGCCACGAACCAAGGCATGGATTCTTTTTGCAACTGCGCAGTGAGCGGAAGTATCTGTGATTTTTCCAATTCGGAGGGAGCAGCGAACAGAAGGGTGAAAGATAGGAGCAGGAATGCCAAAATCAGTTGAGAATTTTTCATATTTATTTCCTCAATGCTCTAAGTTGTTCAAGCCAGTTGCCAAAGTTTGCATTTTCCAAATCTTCCTGCATTTTTTGCCTTGCTGCATTCTCATCTTTGTTTGTGCCGCTGAATGCTTGGCCGGTCAGTTTGTCTATCTGCGAGCCTTCGCAAGTTGTTAAGGTTAACTGCGGGGTATAAGTGCATTTTATCGTGCCCATGGCAGTTGGTTTGCAAATGGGTTTGGGAGTGGCGGAAACCTTAATTCCATTGCCGCTGCATCTGCCGAGTTTTAAGCCCGCTCCTGATAATTTTCCGAGCAAAATTTTGCCGGTTTCATCTCCGTTGCCAACCCAGTATAGTTCAACCTTTTGGCTCTTGCTCGGATCGGTGCTGACAACGGCTGCTCTCTTTTCAGCTTCCTTTGCTTTAGTTGAATCTAAATAGCTCTGAAATTTCGCATCGCTCAGTTTTTTAATGGAATCGGCAATAAAAGCCTCACGTTCTTTGCCGGCTTTTTCTATTGAATCCTTAACAAAAGCCGCTCGCTCCACCTCTGCGGTTGCCCTTGCCACTTCTGCCGCCGCTTTTTTCTGAGAATCCAGATAAAAATAAACAAGAGCGGCTATTATCGCAATTATCAGAAACGATAAAACGGTTACTATGGACTTTCTGTACCGATATGTAAACCTGGGCTTTGAAACCAAATAAGATTTAACCCTGTATTCAAAGATTTCCTTGAATTCCTTTTCCGTCAGCTGTATCGCGTTCATTTCGGCGACATCTTTTACATCTTTGGGCAGATTCCTGGGAAAAATAAAATCCTTGGGAACCAAAGGGATTATATTCTTTCCCATCAGCAGGGCGTTTTTTAGTTCCAGATAGCACCAGTCTTCGTTCAAAACATCTTCCGGCTGGATATGGCCGTGTTCGTCATAAAATCTTTCGTAATATGAAGGCTCAAACACGACTATGAAATCCTTGCAGCCTTTTAGCCTAGTGTTCAAGGTATCCGTAAATTTGCCGCGTCCTAAAGTATCTATGTCGAAAGATACTGAATAACCGCTATTGCGCAGTTTTTCGTCCACAAGTCTCGCATCTTTTACGCCGCCCTTGCGGCGATAGGAAATAAAAATATCGTATCTTTGCGCCATTATGTTTTCCTCATTAAAACCATATATGCACTGCTATACCCGAAGCCAGCAACACGCCTCCGGTTATAAATCCTATGTCTCGGAATAGTTTTGCATCGTTTGATTTTTGCAATGCATCTCTGTATTCTTTGTCAAATTTGCCTTCGGGCATTTCTTTATATTCCTTGTAAAGCTTGTCTTGCTGAATATGCTGGTAAACCCCAAAGCCAAGTGCTACCGCACCCAAAACATCCAGGCTAACGGCAATCCAAGAATTATTGGATTTTGTTTCAGTCTCGATATTTGTGGGAATGGTTCCGAGTTGTTCAATTTTCTTGTCTGCGACCGAAGGAGTTTTTGTGTCTTTCGCTATCCTCGAAAACAAACCGGGAGCCTGTTCTCTTATGGCGATCATCAAACCCTTTACGTCAGAGCTTTCCATCACTATGCTGCCGAGCAATTTGCCGCTCATCGTTTCGTAGAGTTCTATCGACACGCTGAGTTCGCCGCCAAAACTTCCTATGCTCCCCGAGCTTATGTATTCCGCGCCAATCGCTCTGCCTATATCAACGGCACAGCCTTCCGCCAAACATTCAGCTTCATCTTCGTCCGGAGGCATAAGGGCTATCATATTGTCTCTTGTGAGGATGGCATAGCCATCGCTTGGCAAGGCCAATACCGCCTGGCGGCGCAGTTCGTCCGTCAGATGCCGCATTTCTGTAATGCTCACATCAATTTCGGATTTCGGAATTATTTCCAAAACAGCAATGGTGTTAGCAGCAAATGCCGATGTTGCGATGTACAGTAATGTAATAAAAAAGTATAGCTTAAACATGAGCGGAAAATAGAAAATTTAAAAGTCGGATTTATAGAAATGTCATAAATTAATATAAATATTACACGTTAAAAGTTAAATTTTTTGAGCACGTGGCAAAAAAATATTTGACAACTCTCAAAAATTTTGCTATATTTGTATTCCGAGGAAATTCTATCCACAGAGCGCAAGGGTTTTGCGACAATAGGATAGATAGCAAAACAATGAGCGAAGAGGAAGAAAAATCCGAAAGCGAATGTACATTCGCAAGTTTGGGGCTATCCCCAAATGTAATGCAGGCCGTTCAAAAAGCGGGCTACGAAAATCCAACGCCAATACAAACGCAAACAATACCCCTGCTTTTGTCTGGTAAAAATTTGCTGGGCACAGCGCAAACAGGAACGGGCAAAACAGCCGCTTTTACCCTGCCGCTGCTCTCACGCCTTGATTTTGAAGGCAAAAATCCATCCATGCTGGTTTTAACGCCAACCAGGGAACTTGCAATCCAGGTTTCGGAAGCAATCCAAAAATACTCGGCATTCATGAAGGATTTTCATGTTGTGCCTGTTTACGGCGGGCAAGACATGGGCATTCAGCTCCGTGCCCTGAAACGCAAAGTGCAGGTTGTGGTTGCAACGCCGGGCCGCCTTATAGACCATCTGGAACGCAAAACGATAGACCTCTCCGGCATCCAGGCCTTAGTGCTGGACGAAGCGGACGAAATGCTGGACATGGGTTTTCAGGAAGATGTTGAATACATTTTGGAGGCAACGCCGGAATCTGCGCAAAGGGCCTTGTTCAGCGCAACCATGCCGACTGCCGTGCAAAAAATTGTAGCCGAATATCTGGGCGAATATGAAACCATCAGAAT
>Ga0182466_16297_pt1 | contig 13425 bp, 20 predicted proteins | sample TergutMp193P3_FD_120795 | JGI IMG/M metagenome (GOLD analysis project Ga0182466, IMG submission 120795) | reverse complement strand
CCGCCCCCCCCCGCCCGCCCCCCCCCCCCCCCCCCCCCCCGCCGCCGCCGCCCCCGCCCCCGCCGCCGCCGCCGCCGCCGCCGCCGCCGCCGCCGCCGGCGCCGCCGCCGCCGGCGCCGCCGCCGCCGTAGCCGCCGACGCCGCCGCCGGCGCCGCCGCCGCCGCCGCCGCCGCCGCCGCCGCCGCCGACGGCTATCACCTTATACTGCCGCCCCGCCACGGGAGTGAATGTCCCGCTAGTTTCAAACACCTGCATTCCTGCCATACAACCTCCTTCGTTAAGCTCCCAAAGCCTTCAATACATCAGTGTCCGCCCCGCTTGCCATGAAACTGCGCCAGCGAAATTCGCTGTCATCCATGACAGACGTAGAGCTTATCACATTATCGGTTATGTCTATTCCCGCGCCTGCGCTCAGAGAGTCCTGCTTTTGCGAAAGCATCTGCGTTATGCCTGCAAGATAATCAACCCACGAAGCGCTCGGAGGCTGCTCGGCGTTGTTGTCCTGCTGGCTCACATATATAACGCCGTTATATTTCACAAAAGAGCCTGCGGCGTAAGTCTCGCCCGATGCCCATTCGGGAATGCCCTCCTGGAACAAGTATTTAAGCTGCTTGGTGATGGCATACAGCAAGCTGTTGAACTCCTCCAAAGCAGGAAGCAAGTTTCCTTGCTCGACAACCTCCGAAAGCCCATCGCCAAATGCCTGTGTTCCCGCAACCTCAGACACAAGAGGCGGGGCAGACTGCGCCACCACGCCCGTTCCCTGCGCAAAGCTGCCAATAACTCCAAAGTCCGCAGGGTTGTCAGAGCCCCCGGCGAACACGCCCATAATCTCACGTTGCAATATAGCCATCACGAATCCTCCATCATATTTACAGAATAGCTCACGCCCGGCGGCTTGAGCAAATATTTCTTCTGTTCCAACAACCTGAATATCACATTGTATTTTCTGGGAAAATTGTATATAATGGTTGGCGGAGCGTAAGTTTCCGATATGAAACAGCCGGGAAAATAATTGTCCAGCACAATCTGTATATTTTTAGATGTGAAATCGCTTATGATAGACAGAGACTTCATTCTTATTATTCCCCTGAGCTGGGCAGAACTTACATTGACAACCAAAGCTCTTCTATAGGAATCGGCATATTGGAGAAACAGCCCGTCTTTGGCGGAATCATATTTCTGGAAGCCCTCCTGAATAGAGGTCAATGCTCCATTCTGGGAGTATCCCTCCGTTGCAAAATACTTGAGGTAAAAACCTATGCCGTCAAAATAGCCACTTATCCCGAACAGCTCCGCCAAAGACAACAGAGCGTCCCCGTCCGCGCTTTCCAAATCCCGCCAAATGCCCATGTTGCGGAAATTCACGAACAGGCACTCCGCAATGGATTTAACAGTCGAATGCGCTTTCGGCTTGCTTATGTATTGCAATATGAGCTGCGAGGCGTAGTAATCGCTATATTCTTCTATGTCGTTAAAATTCATATATCTCCCTTATCTGGCCGGCCAATAGAGCCTCTCCGCCTATATTGTTGTTTATATCCGCATACCATTCCGTCATTTGGGACATTACATAAGAGTTCACGCTTGAAACAAAAACCGTCTCGTTAATCCTGAATTTCATGGATTTCAGAACCGAAAGAACGTCGTCGCTGTCTATGGGGTTGTTGGTGCTTTTGGAGTAGAAATTGAAAACATAGTTCTCTATCGTCACAAACTGCGCAAGGTCGAACCCTACAACTATGTCCCCCCGCCCGTATGTCCCTTGCTGCGATGCCTCGGTATTCTCAAAATAGCTCTGTATTCCTGCAGGCTTCAAAGCGTATATCAAATCAAGAACATCGATATTGTCAAAATTGCCCGGCTTTAAAACAACGAATATGCAATTCATAGGCAGAGTGTCAAACGGAGCATTCTCAACGCCGTAAACGTTGCAATCGGTCACCCCCAGTATCTGCCTTATCCTGCTTTCCATATATGTGGCGGAATTATCCCGAGTATTTACCAAATCGCTCCATCTTTTCTTGAAATCAAAATCAGTCTCGTAATCCCTTCCGTTGCTCTTGGTAGAGTTGAATGCAGCAGTCAATCCCAATACCGCAGTAATGACATTCACTTGCTCGTCATCGGCAAACTGCATGAATCCCGTTTCGGATGATGTGAAAGAGTATATTCCCGCCGCCGTTATAGCGTTGTCGTTGGTGAAATTCACGCCCTGAATCTGGATAGCGAAAGCATTTGCCGGAATAGACAACGTTTCGGCGTAGTCAATCTCTATATTAGCCATCGCCGGAAGCCCCGCATTACGAATAAGCCCAATCAAGTCAAGGTTGTAATCAAGAAAAACGCCCTCCGCAGTTGACGGGAACAGAGAAGCGAACAGGTTCTTTATCAGCTCGGAAATGTCGGTTATCGCCTGAGAAAATATACCTATAACCTGTCCGTCCGGCGTGTTCGGAGTAAGCTCTATCCCTTGTCCGTAAATATCGCGGAACTTTTGAACAAGTTTATTCATCACTTCTGCCTGCGAATCCGCTTGGACACCGTATTGCGTTAAAACAGCGCTCATATATTTGCCTCCCCGTATATTGTCATAAGCTGAATTTTCGGAATCCAAACCCTGTTTTCCGCGCGCTCAAAATCAATGCTCTTTATGCCCAGAACTTCGGGATTGCGCATTATAGAAGCGTTTATTTCCATTGTTATCCGCTGCGTGTTCTTTTCTGCCAAATGCCAGTTTATACCTCTTTGCAGAGCGAAAAAACAGTTGCCGACCCATTCCCTGAGCTGCATCCTTATTCTTAGCGACAAGCCTTCCAAGCCTGTCGCGAACCCGCCCAGCCCGGAACCGAAAGTCCAGTCATCGTTTCTGTCAAGCCTTCTAATCATTGTGAACAATGCCTCCTATTAACGAGCCGCCTATATCCAGGGAATCCACCGAACCCGGAAGAGGCGAATTGAATGTTATTGGGTTCATCCCCGCTGAGGACTGCGGCACCAAAGCCGATTTCAGAGAAGAAACAACATTGTCCATCCATGATTTTACCTCTTCGCTCCAATTTGCCAATATGGAGCTCAAATCCTCATGGCTGACGAAATGCTTTTGACCTACCGGCCTGCCCGTGAACGGAAACAGGCCGCTTATGGCTATTCCGTTGTTGAGGGTATGCCATCTTGTGTCCATGCTCGGCAATGTTTTATCGCTCATTTTATACTTCACAAGGTCTGTATCGTTGAATAGAACAATGCAGTCAGAGCCTTCAAAGTTGGTGAAGTCTATGAACGCCCCGCCTGCCGCAAGGCAGAACAGCAAACAGTTCACCATTTCTCCCGTGACAAGCTCAACATTCACGCTTGCTATGCTGTCGCCATTTTTAACCGCTTCCAATATCTTTCCCGCCCTGATGCAGTTCAGGGATTGCGGGGTTTCGCTTATCATGTCCCGGATGACATTCTCCGGGTTTGTGAATATATTGTCATTCATGGAATTTAGCCCCCGGCGGTATAAGAGTAAATTCCGATTCCAAGTCGCCCGCCGGGAACTCGCCCTTATGGTTAATTCCGGCAATCTCCCACTGCCCCATATTGCCGTTTTCAGAGCTGTCTATTTCAAGAATATTCCCCAGCTTAGGCTCAGGCGTGAACATGCACGATACCTTCAGCACATTTTCTTCCCTCTTGGGTGTTTTGGCTATTCTGCTCCCGTCAATGAGATAAACTTGAGGATTGACAGGATTTCCCGTAATCAATGTCCCATTGTCTATATACCATGAATTGGGGAATGCCCAGTCAAGAGTTTTCTGAAATTTCTCATTGACGGTTATAGGTATGGGATTCTTTACCGGCTCGGCGTTCATTTCAAAAGCCAGTTTCCATTTCTTCGCTTCCATCTCAAATTTATTTTTGCTGAATGCGTCTTTGTCGTATGTTCCGTTCATAGAGCCGTATTTCATCGCAAAATATCCATCGGAGCAATCGAATGCCGTTTCCCACTCGCCGCCATCCCTATTGCTTCCGCACTGCACAAGGTCGCCCTTAAACAATACACACTCTATGCCGTCCGCTCTTTGCGCGGTGAAAATCACAGAGCAATAATCATCCATGCCGTAATTTGTTGTTTTATTGTCATTTGACTTGGAATAGTCCATAGGCCTCATTTTCTCAAACGCTTTTCTAACGCTCTCGGATAGATTCCAAACGGTAAAATTAGCTTGGTTGGGCGTTACCTGCGTAGTTCGCTCGATGTCAAAAGACAGCGATAGCGGCTGCGTTATTTCGGCGGTCGCTCCCGTGACGTCCCTATGCAGAGACAATCTGTATTTCCAGTCAAGAAGATTATTAGGCATCGTTAATGACCTCAATCCAAAAACGCCAGGAAGAAAAATCGTCAATAAGAAACGGGACATCGAAATAACCGCCGCAATTCAAATCAAAGCCTAAAATATTTCTGAACAGCCTCAATATAGAGCCTCTTGCAATGCGCAAGCCTTGCGCCTTTGTCCCTTTTCCGTTGTCAAAATCAAGCTCGAACCGCATGGCGAAAGGAAGGTATCGCAGAGCAAAGGCTACATTGCCAAGCCTGAACGCCTGTTCCCTGGTTGCGGATATGCCTTGTATCACGTTCATTACAATGCCCCCAAGTATCCGTTTGCCCTGTATAGCGCAGTAGTATTTCTGCCAGCCGTTGCCGAGGCTGGAATATCTCCCGTTGCCGCCGTTCCATTGTTGGTCGCCGCGCTCATGCCTATGTCTGCGCGGCACATCTGCTGCGAAAAGTTTGCCTTGTCCAGGTTTGCCGTTTTGATGGTGACAAATCTAACTTCCTTTAGAGAAATGGATACTTCCAGATACTGTTCGGACTGGTCAGGGTAGCCGAATGTAAGGCTTGTTATTATAGCGTTTTCTATTGTATCAAGAGGCGCATCTATTCTAACAAGCAGATGAAGGTCGTATATTGAACGCAAATCCTCTTTCATGATTAAAAGCCGGTCAACGCCGTTTATGCCGTTGGATATATTTCTTATCTTTGTCGCGAAATTGTCAACGGCGGCGGCAGCCTTCTGCAAATTATTGACTGCGCCCTGAACCGTTTTGAGCTGCTGGCCTGCCAATCCGCCCAAATAAGAGCCTTGCACTATAGAAAGGCTGTTGGAAACTTTTCCTAGAGCGGCATTGTATTCGGCAAGCAGGGTATCGCCGGAAACCAGGTATCCTATTTTTCCGCTGAAAGTCACTTCCATCGGCTCGGACGTGGCGGCTTGCGACACGGCAAAGCCAGCCTCGTTCCATTTGCTGGAAACGGTCAAATTGCGGGTCAAGCTCAACTCATTCTCAACATCCAAACTGAATGTTAGAGATTCATCATCTTGGCACGTAAGAATGGTTTTGGCGAATCTCATAGATAGGTCACCTCATATTAGCTAATCTTGACTGGTTTATGCCCATCTCCACGGCTTTGGAAATTTCCTTCTTGTCGCCTGCGCCGTTTACGTTCACGGTTATATTTGTATTGTTGGTTGTGGCTCCTGCCGCAAATGTCCTGTTGTCGTTTGACACAGAGTTTGAAATCGGAGCGCGTTCAGAAATCGGAGTGTATGGAGTGTATAATGATGTGGCAAACTTGGCTTTTGCGAAATCTTCGGAATCTTTAATTGTTTTTTTGAAATCGGATGCCGTTCCAATATTGTCTTTCCCGCTTTCTTCTTTTTTCGCAAAAAATTTCCCCACCAATGGAATTTTAGATACCATGTTGTTCATTGCTTGCAATGCGTCTGTTATGCTGTCTTTGATTTTGCCTGCCATGCTGAAAATCCAGTCCAGAGAGGCTTTTATGCCCTCGAACATTTCCGAGAAATAGTATTCTATGCTCCCGGATATGTATTTAAACCCTGTAACCCAGTCATCTTTGAAATCGGAGAAAAATGATTTTGTTTCCGCAATCATGTAATTTAAACCCAAAACCCAGTCATCTTTGAAATCGCCGAACCATTTTCCTAAGTCGCTGAAAAAATCAGACCAAAACTCCCATGCCTCCTTAAAAGCGTTCATAAGCCAGTCTTTGGCCGCCATTATTTTGGGAACGAAGTTTTTGAAACCTTCAGTGTTTTCAAAATATCCCTCGACACTGTCGTCGAATATGGCTAAAATATCTTCTATGAGAGCTGCGGCAACCCTAATCGGATAGGTAATCATTTTTACGGCTTTTATAATAAAATCCATCGCCCCCTTTCCTTTCCCTAATATCATTTGAAAAATATTGCTTATAGCTTTGTATATGCTCTTAATTGCATTCATAAGCATTTTGAATATATTCAGCAAAGAGCGCAGAAATGGTTTGATAGAAAACGAAGCGTTGGAAAACGTGCCCCTGAAAAATTCTATGCTTGCTTTTATCATTGATACAGTCGCTTCAACGAAATCTTTGACATAATTAAAAAGATATTCAAGGATTCCTTTTATTTCTCCTAATCCATTGCCTAAAAATCCAAACAACCCAGACGACAATTCGCCGATTGTTTTAAATAGAGGCTCTACGGCCTTCCATAGCTTGGGAGCATTTTCAAGCAGCACGGAAACTATATTTTGAATGAGCGCAAAAACGGGTTTCAACGTTTCCCATATCTGCGAGAAAAATTTTTTGTATGTCTCTATTATTTTCTTCCCGGCGTTCCCTTTGAGAAATGCCCTGGCCTTGTTTATGTAAGGAGCTATCATTTTGAACGCGCCGGAAACTATCTTATTTTTCCATGCGTTTATTTCCCCAAAAAAAATCTTTACATTTCTAAGGCTGTCTATTTCCTCCTTGCTCATTATCACGCTTTTGCCCTGATTCCTTTGCAGCTGCTCGACGGATATTTTCGCCCTTTTAGCCATTCTGTAAAGATTATCGGCGTTGTCTGCCGCCTGCATGAAACTGCTGGCTATGCCTCTCACCGCGCCTATGCCGTGCGAAAGAGCGCTCAGGGCAAACATTCCCTTCACGCCGGCGGCTATGCCTTTTACGCCTTTAGAGATGCTTTCAAACTTATTCTTGGCTTTGGCCGCCGCCCCGTCCAGGCTTTTGGTGTCGGGGGTGAACCCCACATTGACAAACAAGTCCGCTATCGTTATCCCGCTGCTCATTTGAGGCCTCCAAGCATTTTAGAAACGCTGTCGGCAATATCGTCAATCAAATCAAATTTCCGTTTCTCTTTTTGCATGGCGAATGTTATAGCACTAGCAACAAGAGAAGCCGGTGCCTTGAGTATAAGCTCTGGGTTCCCGCCCCAGTATCCGCACGATGCGAGAAACATAACGCCGTCTATCCACCCATTTTCTTGAAAAGGTCTTTCAGGCTCACAGCCCTCAGACCTTTGAATAAAGGGAGCAGAGAGAACTCTACAACCTCCTTTATAAGCACAAAATAATCCGGCCTAGCTTCGGGAGCATTGAAATACGCCATTTCAAAATCCACCATATCCCCGTTAGGCCTCTTTATCTTGCATTTGGCGCCGCACTTGAACACTATAGCCCTGAACTCCTTGTTCTCAATCAGAGACGGAAGGAATTTAATCAGCGATACAATGTCCTCGCCTAATCCTGAGCTGAAAGCTTCGGCAGGAATGTTGTTTGCGTTCCGGGCTATGTATTCCTGAAGCTCCAGCACATCTTCAAACGCCGGGTCGCCTATCATTGCCTTGTTGCCGCTTGGCAGCAATACTTCTTTTATCATAAAGCCTCCTACGCAAAGCTCCTTACCGCCGTCACATCCAAAGTCCACACGCTAACGCCATCCTCTACAGAGGTCGCATGGTTGGAAGAAAAGTTCGGGCGATTGATAAAACTTCCTTCCGAAAGCGTGTAGTTGAGCGTTGTCACCTCTCCTGCGCCGTCACCGAACCTAAGCGAAATGGCGCCGGACATAAGAACAAAGGCTTCCGGGTTTTGCTCGTAATCCGAGGCGATGCCCTCCAGAAACAAGTCATCTCCTGAACCTTTGTTCAGTCTTATTGTCAGAGTTGCCTGGTCTGAGTTTGAGTTTTTGGTTATTATGCTCCCGCCCCGCCCTTTAACCCGCTCGCTCAATGCGTTTCCAAATTCCAAATTCAGATAGGCATCGTTTGCGAAATCCGAAAATATCCAAGGAACGGCAGAGCCAAGTATGAGCGTTCCTTTCGATAATACTGCGTTTGACATTTTTACACCTCCACGTAAAAGACTAAATCGACTGTGTGTATAGCCCCGGCGAACTTGACCGCTATGTATATAGGCGATGCAAGCCGCTGAGACCTTTCAGTATGGCTTTGCTGGGATAGAGGAGTTGAGTAAACCCAGTATCCAAGCTGCTTTATGCTTGCCACGTGCTTTTCTGCGCTTCCGTAGGTGGTGGATGAGTTCCATGCTCCCGGAGCCACAACGCCAGCTCTAACAAACTTTTCCAAAACCTGCCTTATGTTGCTCTTGAGAAAATTCATTCCTATTTCTGTCTGCGGAATTTTGTTGGGCGTTGCCGTTAGAGCGTTGAAGGTCTCAATCTGCAATGTCAGCTTCATAGCCAGAATGTTCAAAACATCATCGTAAAACTCATTCGCGCCATTTGACATTACACGGGGAACGCCGAAATCTCCGTATAAATCCGTCCCCGCCGCTTTCAAAGCAAAAAAGAATGTTTGGTCTACTTTTTTATCTGCGGCTATTCCGTTAAGGACTTTCCCGTTCATTGTTATCGCGGAATTTTCTCTTGAAAAATTAACCGACATCGCCAGGCTTGCGTATGCCGCCTGGAATGTTATAGCATCATCCATAGAGCCGCCGTAATACAGGCAGCGCGTATGGCTGAAACCTCCATCGGCTATAGACTGGTAATTGTCGGTTACTCTGTCCCTTATGTTTGTGGAAACGAAAAGTATTTTATCCAAACTCTGCACAAGCTGGGCAACCTCTTTGAGCCTGGAAACAGTGTAAGGCAAGTCGCTAATTTCGTCAAACATTATTCCGAAGTAATACACTTTTTCTATGGTTCTCAGTATAGCCTCTTTGAGCTGCTCCGGCGTGTTGTCTTTGCCGTAAACGGCGGGCGGCGTTCCGAACACGTCCGTAAGTTCTTGCAGGCCGGAACCCGTGTCAAACAGAGCAAGGCTTGTCGCTTTGCCAGTGTTGGTAGTCGTGAAAGTGACCGTGGCTGCCGTCAGCGTTCCCGTTATGGCAACGGAAAGTCCGTAGGAATTGATGGCGGAGTTCAAATCGGAGGCTATTGAGTTTATGTCCGTAACATCAAGAGAGGTTAGGGAAATGCTGTTCTGCTGCCCGCTTATGTTTACTCCGAGCATAGACGCTTCATCTTGCAGCACGGAGAGATTAAGGTTTGGTATAGTCAGAACCGCAGGCTCAGGGACTCCGTTGGCTCCGGTGGCGGTCAGTCCGATTATCCCCTGCTGCGCCGCAATATCGGGCAAATCGGTATAGTTGCTCGCTTGAACTGCAAGAGAAGCATTGCTTCCAACAGCGGTCGTGGAGAACATTACTATTGCGGACAATATATCCCCGGTCACCGTTACCTGTATTCCGTATTGGTTCAAAGATTCGTTGAATGCCGTTTGTATGGCCCCCAAATCCGCGCCGGTGGCCGGAAGGGTGGCGTTCGCATTCGTTCCGCTCACCAAGAAATCTATATAGCTGTTCGGAAGCCCGTTGGAAAAATCCCAGCCGGTCGTCAGTATAACGGCAGGGGATTCGCTTCCCTCTCCCAGCAGAGGTATTATTATAAGGTAACCTCCGCTGCTGGTTATGTTCGGCACCTGCGAAAATACCGTGTTCGCTATGGCGGCGGCGCGGCTGCTTGCTCCGAAATCTTTTGCAACGCTTATGGAATCAAGGTAAACCCTGAAATCCCCATAATTGCCAAACAGCGGCTTGTCATGCGTTACCAACGCCAAAGCGCTGGTGTTCGCATTTGAAAGCCCGGCGTTTGCCGTCATAGTGCTTATTCTTACCACATTGCTAATATCAAGCATATCTCATTCTCCTTCGCTCAACTGTGAAACCTTTTATTTTTCCCCCGTCCGCAAATCCGGCAAATGTTGGCTTGCCGGAACCTATGAAGCAGAGCTTTAATTCTATGTCATACCGGAAATTGGGGGTTGAACCCTCTATCCCGGTCATGTTCTTTATTTTTCGGTCGCAGAAAACGCCTATCTGGTTTTCCTCAAAAAGCTGCTGAAACAGTATCTTGTCCGGGCAGAACGCAAGTTCTTCCGCAATGCTCAGAGTGTCAATATCCCGCCCGTACACGTGCGCAATGACATTGAGGTGCCTGTTCCAGAAATCCTTTTCCATGCCGCCGGAAAAGCCGGATAGCTCGGTTTCGCCCATGCTGAGCACAATCCACGGCATTCCGTCTTTAGGCTCCTGGAACTCCTGCCCGAATATGACTATCCGGCTTTCCAGTTCGGGCATGACGGTTTCAATAGATTTTATGAACCTTTTAGAAATTTCCACCAGCGCGCTCATGCTGCCCCCGCTATCTTGGAAGGAACATCGGAATTAGGCGGCCTGTCCTGCAATATATACCTGCTGAACCCGCTGCGGGTATTGTCTTTGCACCCGATGACTTTCAAATACATTTCTTTTCCCTGGTATGTCATTTTAAGCAGGTCGCCCTGTTTCAAGGCCTGCGTTCTTTCCGCTACCAGAAGCCGCCAGAGCGGATAGTTGCGCTCCATCTCCGGCACCATAAGAAGGTCATCATTGCTGCCCATCTGCATATTTCCCGTCAGAGGAAAGGGGGTATATTCCTTCACCGCTATTCCGCTTTGTATAGTCTGCGAAAACTTGAAGCACTGTATGTTTTCAGTCAGTCCGTTGATTGCTTTGGATAAATCGGGACAAGCCATTTTACACGCCCTCCGCTTGGAAGGCAATGGCTTTTGTCAACGCGCCTGTGTCCCTCAATAATTTGCTTTGCTCCGTCACGGGCTTTCCGCTTGGCCGTGTTTTGTAATTTTCGCTGAACGATTGCCACTGCCCCTGCCCCTCGGTTCTTATTTCGTTCTGGCAGGCCGCCACCAGCATAACGCCTATATCGTTTATGCTTTTGGCTTTTTTCGCTATTTCCGGCAAGTCCCTCTTTACCGGCGTCAATATAAAAGAGCGTTTTGGAATGTTCCTGGACGGCGCACCGAACTCGTGGGCAGCCCCATAGGCCGCTATGTCAGACACATTGAACAGGCCAACCCGCAGCCGCATTCCCGCGAACTTCGCGCCCAGAGCTTTTGTGACGGTTATCTTGCTCATCTCGTGGTAGCCCCCACGACAACGCCCCTCGCGTTTGCCAATGCCCTCGGCCAAACCATCAGAGCGTATTTTATTCCGAATGCTGTTGTCAAGAACATGGACATAACCGCCGATTTTTGCAATTCCTGCGGTATGGAGTAAGTTACGCTAAGGCTATCCGCCGACTGGCTGCTTACAAGAAAATTCTGCCCAAGTCCGCCATTTGAAACGGCATTCATGTTGAGTATCAAAAAATGAGCGGTCAGGTAATTAAATGCTATATCCGAATCTTTGATATTTGGGAATAGAGACGGATTGAAAGCGGTCAATGCTTCCTGTTGCGCCCTGAAAATATCTTTGTCGCGCACGGCTGGCGGCTGCTCCCCGTAGGCGAACTCGCCGCCGTCAAAAAAATCTTTGAAGTCACTTACGTTTGGAGGCTGAAACATTTTTATCACCTCCGTGATTTTTGTTGATTATTTCGACAACCAAGCCTTTGTAGGCATTGGTTAGAAACTTGGCGGCTTTTTCGCCTACTTCAATAACGGAGCCGGATAAAAAAGTTATTTTTTTCTCTCCGTCTTTGAATACTATGCTTCCGCTTTTTTTGTTTTGCAACAGCATTTATACCCCCGCGTCAATGTAAAGCAAGTTTTCCGGCCTTCCGCACATGATTCCCGCAATCTGCCCGGTGGCATCCATAGAGAAAGTCGTTCCGCTGGTAGCCACAATCTGAGTAGTCCTAAGTTCTTGCGGTATATGGAATTTCAAGGCATCATCCTCTTTCTTGTAGAGAACATAGCGGTTCACATTCGCTCCTACCAAATTTTTCATCGTTTCCGCTTCGGCGTATTTCGTGGGCAAAATCTTGAATCCCGGATTCTGGGTCATGCTTTTGAACATTTCGTTCAAATACTCAACTATGGAGCGATTGAGGTTGAACCCGTTTCCGCTGTTATTGTCCGCCGAAAATATGTTGCCCCATCCCAAGTAATCGTCAAGAGGAACTACGAACCTGTCGGGCATCGTTGCAATCTTGGAATTTTTGGCATATTCAGAAAGAATGGTAGCAACGAAATTATACATTTGCGTTGCGCTAAGGCTCTTTATGGTGCTTGCGCTAGGGATAATGGTAGTATCCGAAGTGACACCGTCTATGTTCAAAAGTCCCTTTATGCCTATATTTCCTTCGGTGAACCCCGCAAATATGGCGTCCTGCTTGTCCAAGTCCCAGCGCTTTTTCACGGATTCCACCTTTTCCGCAAGAACGTCAAAGGAAATTATGCCTCTGCTCGCTTGCTCAATTTCAAACGTGCTCCACTCTATGCGCTCAAGCCATGCGTAATTGTTTATGCTTATTATGTCTCTAGAGACATTCACGCTAGGGGCTTTCGCCAATCCCTGCGAGCCGTTCCTGAACCCTACGCCCTTTTCGGAGTGCATGCGGGTTCTTCCCCTTATCAGAGTATTCATATACTCTCCGGTCATGTCAAAATTGACATAATCCGGCAAGTTTTCTATCTCATAAAACTTCTGTTTCAATATAGGCTGCACCACTTGCGTGAGCGTGTCTATTTCCTGCAAATATCCCGTTGTGTTCGCCATTTTATATCCCCCTTACTCTGATTCTGAAAACCTGCCCGTCTGCCGCATCGTCAAGAGCCACGCCCAAAACAGGGTTTCCGCTCCCTGCTTTTGAAACTGTCCCCTGAGATGCGCTGTAAACATTGTCGCCTCTGGATATTGCGCCGGAGGCCAAGACATAAATATCGGTGTTATTGGTCGCTATTTCCAGCATATCGCCGGAAACATAATCGTCTTTCTTCTGCGAAACCAAAGCTACGCCTATTTGGGCATCGCTTGCATTTTCCATAGCGTTCTTTACCAGAGGCGTCAGGCTTTCGCCTTGCTGCCATGAAACGGCATAGCCCGCGCTAACTCCGGCATAGGTTGTCAATGCGGTCGGCATCAGCATTACGTTCAGTATGTTATGATGATGTCCCGCAGTGAGGGCAATCTGCCCAGGGAGAACATCGGGCTCGAACTGGTTGAGAGTTGAAACGCTCATATTATTTTCCTCCTGTCCCGAACGCAAGCTCGGTCATTCTTTGGTTGTAATCGTTTTTGCTTTCGCCCGGAAGCCGGGTTGCGAATAACCCTAATTTAGAAAAAAT
>Ga0182466_16296_pt1 | contig 13515 bp, 10 predicted proteins | sample TergutMp193P3_FD_120795 | JGI IMG/M metagenome (GOLD analysis project Ga0182466, IMG submission 120795) | reverse complement strand
ATTTGCTCATTCACCAAGTTTTCAACTTCCCTGATTTGCTCCGGCGTTAATGCGGAAAAAGCGGTGAAGTCAAAACGCAGATTTTCCGGGCTAACGCGAGAGCCTTGCTGGGTTATGTGCTCGCCGGCAACCTTGCGGAGTGCCGCCTGAAGCAGATGCGTTGCGGAGTGATTTTTGCGGGTGGCGGCACGTTCGGCTTCGTTGATTTGTGCAACGAATTCCTGCGACATGGTTTTTTCATTCAGTTCGCCGCTCGCCAGCTTCGCGCGATGAACCCAGACATCATTCACTTTCAGCGTGTCAAATACGGCAAGCTCTATTCCGCTTGCCTTGAGCGTTCCGTGCTCGCCTGTCTCGCCGCCCATTTCCGCATAGAAGGGAGTGCGGTCTAAAACGATTGAGAGCGAGCCTTTGTCCTCTTTATAGCGTAAAACTTTCACGCTTGCCGTGCTTTTTTCGTAGCCCAGAAATTCGGTTGAGCCTTCCGCAAAAATTGTCCAGCCTTCAGAGCCTATGGCACTAAGACCTTGTTTCTGTGCTGCTCTTGCTCGTTCTTTTTGCTTTTCCATTTCGGTTTCAAAACCGGCTTCATCTATTTGCAAGCCCTTTTCTTCCGCCAAAATCCGTGTGAGGTCAGGGGGAAAGCCGTAAGTGTCGTAAAGGAGAAACACCTGTGCCCCCGGAACAGCCCCGCCGCTCAAATCGCTTGCGATTTTGTCGAACCTATCAAGCCCCGCATCCAGCGTTCTGATAAACCTTTCCTCCTCGGAGCGAATGACCTCTGCCACGAAGGTTTCACGCTCCCGAATTTCCGGAAAAGCATCGCCCATTGTTTGTGAAAGCGTTGGCAAGAGGCGGTAGATGAATGGTTCTTTTTGGTTGAGCAGGCGTGCGTAGCGGCTGGCACGGCGTAAAATTCTGCGTAGAACATAGCCTCGCCCGTCGTTGCTTGGGAGCGCACCGTCCGTGATTGCGAACGAGAGTGAACGGAGATGGTCGGCTACAACCCGGTGGGGCATTCCGTTTGCGTCTTGGCTGTAGGGAATGCCGGATAGCTCGGCTATTTTGTTTATTATGGGTGCGAACACGTCTGTGTCGTAGTTGGATTCCTTGCCTTGCAGGATTGCGCACACCCGTTCAAAACCCATGCCTGTATCTACATTCTTGTTTTTGAGGGGGAGGAGTTCGCCGCCTGATATGCGTTCAAACTGCATGAAAACATTATTCCAGATTTCTATGTAGCGCGAGTTCGCTCCGTTCACGCCTTCAACGGGGTCTCGGAATGTGGCCTCCTGCGTTGCCAAGTCGCCTTTGTCGTAGTGGATTTCGGAGCAGGGGCCGCAGGGACCTGTATCGCCCATTTCCCAAAAGTTGCTCTTTTCGCCAAAACGCATTATGCGATTATCGGGGAGTTTTGAAACTTCTTTCCAGATTTGCCACGCCTCGTCATCTTCTTTATACACGGTTACGAACAGCCGCTCTTTTGGGAGTTTCCAAACCTCGGTGAGGAGTTCCCATGCCCACTGGATTGCATCTTTTTTATAGTAGTCGCCAAAAGACCAGTTGCCGAGCATTTCAAAAAAGGTGTGGTGGTAGGTGTCTCGCCCTACTTCGTCAAGGTCGTTGTGCTTGCCGGATACCCTTATGCACTTCTGGGAGTTTGCTACCCGTTTGTAGCCGTTGGGATTGTCCCCAAGGAAGCAGGCTTTGAATTGGTTCATCCCTGCGTTTATGAACATGAGGGTTGGGTCGTCTTGCGGCACCACGGGCGAGGAACGGACAAAAAGATGTTCTTTGCTCTCAAAGAATTTTATAAAGGATGAACGGATTTCGTTTGCTGTTTGCGGAACTGACGGCATGGGGGGAATGTAGAAATTATGCGGTCGCCCCAAATACCTCCTGAACTGCCCCAGCAATTCCCCATATTCAATCCTCGCTGCGGTTGAGGTTGAATTTAAAATGACGCATTCAATTTTTCTATCGCAAACATTTATAAAAAATTTCTCCTCGGGATGAATATTACCGGCTTTATACGGAATATTTTCAAGAACCAAATAATTCAGAAAAGTTCTAGCGGTGCTGTTAGGAGCCGAATAACCAGATAGCAAAATTCTTTCAAGTTCGTTATGCGATTTGATTATGGAAAGAATATCTTGGAATTTTTCTATTTTGATGTCGGTATCCAAAGAACTGCTGCCTTTTCTCTGAATTATTTTACCCATATTTTGAACGCCCGCATTTAAACAGCTCATTATTTGAAAGCGTTCTTCAACAGCGTTATTCTGTGCTTCCTTAGTATTCAATACGCCTTTTTTGGTAAATAGCAAAGGTTTCCCAGATATATCGGCCAATATTTTCCAAAAGCGATTCATGGAATTGGGGTAATAAAACGGGTAATGCCATTTTGACTTATGCGGCGGAAAACTTCCGAGAATCAAGTATCTCATCGGGGTCACGTCCCTATACCACTCCGGATGGCTTTCTTTTTTCCATAAAAACGAATTTAACATAAATAACATTCCGGTCGCAATAATTTTTTTTAATATACGAAAATATAAAAATTTTGAACCAATTGTGATTCGAAGTAAATTTGCTATATTTATGCTATGGAAAAAAGATTAATGGCAGAACTCGCATGGCGAGACAAAAAAGACATACGACATGGCAAATAGAAAATCCGCAGTACTTTTTACGCTTGGCCTGACTTCTTTTTTGGTTCCATATATGGGTTCTTCGCTCAATTTGGCGCTTCCGGAAATTGCGGCGGCTTTTGAATTGGATGTTAAAAAATTGGGTTGGGTTAATTCCGGTTTTTTGATAGCAACAGCAGTGTTTCAGGTGCCGCTTGCAAAAATATCGGATTCAATCGGCAGAAAAAAGGTGTTTTTGTGCGGAGTCGCGCTTTTTGGAATTTTTTCCGTTGCCTGTGCATTTGCTTGGAACTTTGCGTCTCTTATTGCGTTCCGGGTTTTTTCCGGGCTTGGCGGTGCAATGGTTTTTGGCACGAATTTGGCGATTTTGTCTGCAACTTATGAACCGCGTGAACGCGGCAAGGTTATGGGAATTTTAGCTTCCGTTGTCTATATGGCTCTTGCGGTTGGTCCTTTTTTCGGCGGTATTCTAACGCATTATCTGGGCTGGGAAAGCGTGTTTTACATACCGGGCACAATTCTTATAGTTCAAGCTTTTTGCGTTCCCTTTTTCATCAGGCGGGAATGGATTGAACGCAACAACAAAAGTTTTGACAAAATCGGTTCCCTGATTTACGGGCTTGCCCTGTTCTGCCTCATTTTCGGCTTCTCGGAGCTGCCCGCCATGCAGGGAATGTTTTTTTCCGTTGCAGGAATTCTGCTGCTCGTATTCTTTTACCATTACGAAAAAGAGAAGGAAAACCCGGTGTTTCAAGTGCGCCTGTTCGGAGGCAACAGAGTTTTTACGCTTGCTTCGCTTGCTGCGTTTTTCAGTTATGCGGCAACAGTGGCGGTTTATTTTATGATTAGCCTATACTTGCAGTTTGTGCGCGGTTTTGATCCAAGGACTGCAGGTTTGGTTTTGGTTTCTTCGGCGGTGGTGCAATCCGTGGCGGCTCTTTATGCGGGCAGGCTTGCGGATAAATTTGAAGCTCCCAAAATTGCGATGCTCGGCATGGGGCTAAGTGCAATAGGTTTGCTGGGGCTTATTTTTATCGGAACGGAAAGTCCGATTTTTGCCATGGTTGTTATGATGCTGTTTCTCGGTTTTGGGTCCGGGCTATTTTCTCCCCCAAACACAAAGGTGATTATGGGTTCTGTTGAAAACAGGCATATTAGCCAGGCATCTGCGACCGTTGGCACAATGAGGCTAACAGGGCAGGCCTTTAGCATGGGCATTGCCATGATGTCCCTTTCCATTTTTATAGGCGATTCCCAAATAACGCCGGATAAATTTGAAAACTTTATGCAGAGTTTAAAATTCACATTCGCTCTCTGCGCTGCTCTTTGCATAGTGGGAACATATGCAAGTTCGGTGAATGCGAAGGGTACCTGATATCCTTGAGGACTGCCGGGCTAAAATAAATATATTCCTGCTGCTATCGGTGAAGCCCAAATTTTAATTTCTATCTTATTTCCATGTCCACGGTTCTTTTTCTTTTGGCAAACGGTTTTGAAGAGCTTGAATTTGTAGCTCCTTACGACATTCTTCACAGAGGCGGAGTCGCTGTTAAAACCGCCTCTATAAATGATAAAGAAGAAGTTGCGGGAGCGCATGGCTTAACGGTTTTGGCGGACGGCCTTTTGCAGCAAACGGAAGGATTGCCGTTTGACATGCTCATTTTACCGGGCGGCGGGCTGGGAACGGAAAATTTGCTTGAAAGCAGTTCGGTAAAAAATCTGCTAATAAAGAGCTACGAAACCGGCAAGCAAATCGCCGCAATATGCGCCGCGCCAAAAGTTCTGGCAAGCGCGGGAATTCTCGCAAATCACTGCGCAACGAGCTATCCGAGTGTCAGAGCGGATGTAGAACCTCACTGCAAGAAATATTTGGATGTTCCAGTTGTTTTAAGCAAAAACATAACAACATCAAGGGGCGCGGGAACCGCGACCGAGTTTGGATTCTGTTTGTTGTCGTTGCTGGCTGATTTTGAAACGGCAGCAGATGTGAAGAAAAAGATGATTTTTTGAAACGGCGATAATTATTTCCCGTGTTTACGAGTAAACCATGAATTTATATCCTCGCCTTCCGGTAATAAGCCAAAAGAGCGGGTTTCCAAACCTGCTTCTTTTAACAAAGCGAAGATGCGTTCTTCCGCCGTTCTACCGGCAGTATCATTGTCCAGACATAATATGACTTTTTTGTTCTTAAACATTTCAACCCATTCGGGTTTAAAGGAATTTGCACCCGGAATGCCAACCGCGTTGAACCCATGCCCTAAAAGCGTTAATGTGTCTATTGCACCCTCGCATAGATAAATTGTCCCTTGTTTTCCATCAAGAGCTTCCTTATTATATGGAAAGGGAATTGTTCCCTGAAAATTCAATTCCTTTGGCACAATATTTTTATCTATCGCTCTTGCTTGAAGAAAAAACGGGCGATGTTTTTCGTCAATGTATGGAATTATCAGAGGATGTCTGCCATAGCGCAAATTTCCCTGATTGTTGAAAAGACCTGCAAATTGCAAATCCTCCAACGGATGTTTTACAAGCAACTCGTGGCTTATGCGGCGATAATCGTCTATGAGCCGTAAAAGAACCTTGTCCCAAACAGGCTTGTAAATATGCCTTTTTGCCAGCCACCATGCTACCGGGCTGTTTAACGGTATCGGAGAAAGCAAATTCAAAAAATCAAATAAAATTCTCTCTTTGAAAAATTTGGGGTGTTCATTTGTTTTTTGTTCCTTTTGAGCATTTTTTTGCAGGATGGATTTTTGCGTATCTCTTATTATTGACGGAGTATCGTCTTTTAACCATTTTATCGCCTCTAAAAAGGATATTCCAAGTGATAGTTGCACAAGAGAAATCACATCGCCTTTAACATCGCCGCACACAAAGCAGCGAAAATAACCGTTTTCTTCATTAATGCTAACGGAGGGTGTTCTATCTCCGTGCGCGTGCCGTTCCGGAAAAAAACAGCGAAAACGTCCCCGCTCGACATTTAACCCAAGCCTCTTGGCAACCGCTGTTATGGAAAGCAAGGTTTTCAGTTCCTTTATTTCTTCAGGATTTGGCATTAGGGAATAAATTACTAAATTACCGCCTCAAATGAAATCCTGTTTTTTTGTGGGTGTTGCCGGCGTGGGAATGAGTGCGCTTGCGCAGTTTTTGGCGGGGAAGGGAATTGAAACTTTCGGTTCGGACAGACGCTTTTCAAATAGCGAGAGCGAAAAAATTAAAGAACAGTTGCAGAAGGCCGGTGTAAAATGTTTTTTGCAGGATGGCAGCGGAATAAACGAAAATTTGAGCGCGGTGGTTGTGAGTACCGCAATAGAAGCCGGAAATCCCGACACGGAAGCTGCGCAAAGATTGAACATTCCAATTATGCACAGGAGCGAATTGCTGGCAAAAATCACGCTCGAAAATCCAACCATAGCCGTTAGCGGCACAAGCGGAAAGAGCACGGTAACAGGCCTGATTTGGCACATATTGAACGAAAGCAAAAAAAGCCCAAGCCTTTTGAGCGGCGCAGGGCTTTGCGTTCTGGAAGAGCAGGGAAAAATAGGGAATTCGGTTGCCGGGAATGGCTGGCTGGTTGCAGAAGCGGACGAAAGCGATGGAACCCTCGTCAGGTACAGCCCGAAAATCGGCATGGTTTTGAACATAGACAAAGACCATAAAGAACTCTCCGAGCTGGAAAATCTTTTTGAGGAATTTGCCGCTAATGTTCACAAGGCAAATGGAATTCTAATAGTAAACGGGTCGCATTCTTTAACGGCGAAATTGGCGGACAGTCAAACCCTGTTATTCGGATGGGATAAAAATTGCGCGGTCAAAGGTTCGGATTATGAGGCAAATGGAATTTCGTCCGGGTTTAAAATTTCCTTTGACGGCGAAAGCACGGACTTTTATTTGAATATGCCCGGTAAACACAATGCGGAGAATGCTCTTGCCGCTGTTGCCGCCTGCGGAGTTGCGGGAGTATCCTTAAAAGAATGCGCAGAGGCTTTAAAAACCTGGAAGGGCATATACCGCAGAAGCCAGATTTACAAATGCAAAAACGGAATAATTTTAGTGGACGACTACGCTCACAACCCGGCAAAAATAGCGGCAAGTATTCGCTCATGCCACAGTTTTGCAAAGGGAAAGCTATTCGCATGGTTCCAGCCGCACGGCTTTGCTCCGACAAAATTTTTAAAAGACGATTTGGCAGAAGAAATTTCCAGAGCCTTGCTCCCAAACGATGAAATATGGTTCAGTTCAATATATTACGCAGGCGGCTCCGCAGACCGCAACTTTGATTCGGATATTCTATCAAACGCTTTATCGGAAAAGGGTTGCAACGCAAATTTTATTTCAAACAGAGAGGAATGCCTAAAAAAAATAGCGAGCCTTGCGAAACCGGGCGATGTGATTTTGCTCATGGGTGCGCGTGACCCCAGCCTTGCGGATTTTGCAAAAAGTGTTTTCGCCACTATCAATACGGCTCAATAGTGACACCCGTATAATACGCTTTCAAAATCTCTTCAAAAGTTTGCCCCGCCTTTGCCCTTGCCATTGCTCCGTACTGGCACATTCCAATACCATGCCCAAAACCGGAACCATTTACCGTAAAATCGTTTTTGTTTTGGGAAACGGTGAACATCGAACTCGGCAAACTCTTTCCGTTCCGTGCAAAAAGCTGCCTCACCCTATCTCCGGAAACCTCAAAAGAACCTTTATCCGTAAAAACTACAAGTGTCTTTATACGCTCGCTGGGGAATTTCTCGGTTATGAAAATCTGCTCAACCTTGCTAAAGCTAAAAATCTTATCTGCCCTGGCATTTTCCGCATTTTTTTGAAATATATCGGCAATTTTCGCTTTGTCGAATTTTTCTTCCCATTTTATATATCTTGAAGGTTCGCAAAAAGCTCTGCCCTCTGCGGAATCAGAAACGGAAACCAAATAAGGTTTGCTCTCTTGCCCCCAAACCTCAGGCGTTTCGGTTTTGCCGCCGCAGGTGGAATGGTAATAAGCCTCTATCAAATTACCGTTGTATTTAATGACCAAATCCCTTGTGGCACGTATGGCCTCATTAGTCAGGGAGTCTTCGCCATCGCTTCCGCTATACACCTGGTCTCTCGTATCTGCGTAAATATCAAAACCCTGAGATTTTCTGGAATCCATGTGGCTATAGGTATAAGTTCTCGCAGCTACTGCCTGAGCCTTTGAAGCTTCGAATCTATCCCGTTTTAACCTGCCTATTTCGTGCGGAACAACGCCCTTGAGATAATCCTCTACCGGCAGCCTGTTGATAACGGCAATGCCGCTATCCGTAGAAAGCACCGCCCAACTGCCTCTATAAGTTTTGCCGCCGTATTTGCAATTCCCGGAGGTTTCAATTTCCGTTATGCCAGGCTCTAGGCCAGCCTTGAATTCCCACTTTTTTTCGGGGCATTCTATGGCTGCGGAATCTTTTTCAAAACCCACTCCAACATTTATGATCTGTCTCTTGACGGTATCCTGTTCGGATGGAAGCGGGTGTTCCTCGGGTATGGTGTCGGGTGCGGTGCCTGGCATACTCACAGGCCCAAGCGGAGGCAGAGGTGCACAGGCAAAGATGATGAGGGACAAGGGTAAAAGGAATTTAAATAACATGAAAGGCAGTAATGTAGTAAAATTCGCACTGTATTTTTTCTATTTTTTATCCATGATAAAGTATTATCAATTGCAAGCCGGGCGGATTGTCGCCGCTGAGAAGGGTGTAGCGCAGATTATAATGCTGGTGAATCCCGGGCAGGAAGAAATAAATACCATTATAAAAGATTATCAAATGGATGAACACACCGTTTCTTCTGCCTTTGATACAGAGGAGCTTGCGCGTTTGGAGTACGAAGATAATCACACGGCTATAATCTTCAAAAAACCTAAAAGTTATAACGCTCAAGACAGGTTCATATTTCGCATATCTTCCTTTGGTGTTTTTATATTTGAGAACAAAGTGATAATTTTAAGCGATACGGATCTGCCGCTTATGGATGAAAAGCGTTTTTTCCGCATAACATCGCTCAATATGTTTGCGCTCAAGCTCCTAAACTATTCCACCTTTCATTTCAGCGAGCATTTACGCATAATAAGCCGGGTTAACGATGAACTGGAGGCAAAGCTGGTCACTTCCATGGAAAACAAGTATTTGCTTTACATGTTCGGGCTGTGCAAATCCCTAGTTTATTATCTTGATGCTATTAACTCAAATCAAAACGTGCTGCGCAAGTTACAGAACGGGCGCAATATAGTGTTCACCGAAGTAGAAAAAGATTGGCTTGAAGATATTTACATTGAAAATTCGCAGTGTTTAAGTCAAACGGAAAATCTTTCAAATGTTCTTGCCAGCATGATGGATGCCCGTGCAAGTATTGTTTCCAACAACTTGAACACATCAATGAAAACATTAAATGTATTGACCATCGGAATAATGGTGCCGACATTTGTGGTTAGCTCGTTTTCAATGAATATAAAATATCCGATAAACACGGAAGCTGACTGGTCATTCTGGATAATAATATTCCTGGTTATTTTGGTAACCATAGGTTTTCTATTTTTGCATAAAAGGAATAAATGGTAACCCTTGACAGGCGCGGAAATTTTTTCTATATTAAAGGAAGCCATAGCCCAGCAGCAGATTCAGAGAATAACCGGCAGGTCCTGGCAGCAGGAGCAGATGAACAGATCTGTGACCATTCAGGGGAATACCGTGATTGAAGGCGCGGTTTTCGTCAATTTGGAGTTGCATGTAAACTCCAGCACCAGCGGAGAAATCATATCCTCCTTTGCGGGTTTGCTGCTGCCAAGGGCTTGCCGGAATCTGAGCTATACGGTTATCAGCAAGGTTTTGGCGGTAGATTTGCTGGATACCGATAAATTTCAAAATCATTTTATTTTAGCGGCGGCAGGCTTGAACTCCCAGCTTCTGAGAAATTATGATTTAAAAGATATAGATGGCAATTTCGATATTAAGCGCATTGCCGCCGGGTTATGAGTTGCAGAGTAATTTATTCTTGTGTTTGGCCTTCGTTGACTTCTTTTTCGGCAAGTGTCCATTTTGTAATCTTAAAGTTGGTTGGGTCAACCGTAAGAGCAGTGTCGGCAAGTTTTATTATATCACCGGACAATGTCATTAAAGCACGATTGCCTTTTTCGCCCACCACTAACCGCCCGATGAAAACCGTAGGTCCAATGTTAACTTCTTTTATTTCGCCGTCCACTTCAACGCGGTCAAAGAAACTAACACTCTCCGTCGTTTCCGAAATCTCCAACAAAAATGGGTCACGATAGGCAACTTCTTGCTCGAAACTTGTAAGTTCCCCAAACCCGTGATTTTCCAATATAAGCCCAATGTGCCTTATTTCGTCGTTTTCAGACTCATTTTCTTTAACATTTTCTTCCATGTTCCTTCTCCTTAATTTAAGCATTGCTATTTCTACAATGCAAACTACTGGTAAATATAGAAAAAAAATTCGCCGCAAACCGGTTTAAACCCTTTTTAGACACTCAAAAACACCATTTTTATCGTTTCAAATAGGGTTTTAGCCTCGCCGACAGACAACCGCAAGCGGCTGTGTGGTTAAAAACCACCGACTTTCAATCGTTTATCCTTCAAATAACGGTTTAGTCCGCCGGTTTTCAACCTTTGGACTTTAGGCGAATGATGTTTACTATATTATTCGCCCATCTATATGACAAATAAAAATCCTTGCATTATCGTTCAAAGCAACATGGAAGTGCTGTTGAATGTGGATAGCGCATTGTATCAAGAAGCGCGAGATACCATAGCTCCATTTACCGAAATTGTAAAAAGCCCGGAGCATTTTCACACTTACAGCATTTCTCATCTTAGCCTTTGGAATGCCGCCTCAACCGGATTGAAGGCAAGCGATGTTTTAGCACGGCTTAGAAAGTACAGTTCCTACGAAATTCCCGCTACGGTTGCAACCGAGATCACCGAATACATGGGGCGTTACGGGATTTTACGCCTTGTGCTCAAAGACGGCAATTTAATTCTGGAATCAGAAAGCGAAGCCTTATTCGTTGAAATTTGCCAAAGAAAGGAAATTCAGGGCTACGTTGAGGCTTTTATATCAAAAAAAGCCGCAGTGGTCAGCCCGCTTGTGCGCGGCAAACTCAAAATTCTGCTAACGGAACTAGGCTTTCCTGTGCAGGATTTGGCTGGTTATGTTCAGGGTGAATATTTGAAAATTGGACTGAGGCGAACATTCGCAGATACCGGTGAAAAATTTATCCTCAGGGATTATCAAAAGGATGCTGCGCAAGTCTTTTATGCGTCCGGTTCGGAAAAGGGCGGTTCCGGCGTTATAGTGCTACCCTGCGGCTCCGGCAAAACCATAATAGGAATGGCGGCAATGGCTCTGGTAAAAACCCACACCTTAATTTTAACCCCAAGCGTAACCGCTGCGCGCCAATGGATAAGGGAAATTCTGCAAAAAACAAATTTAAAAAAGGAACAAGTCAAGGAATATTCCGGCGACATAAAGGAAATTGGCCCCATAACAGTTGCAACATACCAAATTCTAACGCAAAGAAAAAAAAATTCTCAACTCTCAACTCTCAACTCTCAACTAAATAAAGAGAACAAGGAATTTTCAAACTTCTCTTTATTCGAATCCAAAAAATGGGGCTTAATGATTTACGATGAGGTGCACCTCTTGCCTGCGCCTGTGTTTCGGTTTTCCGCAGATATGCAAGCCACAAGGCGACTGGGATTAACTGCAACCTTGGTTAGGGAAGACCATAAAGAAACGGAGGTTTTTTCTCTAATCGGGCCTAAAAAATTTGACATTCCATGGCGGGTTTTGGAGAGTCAGGGCTGGATTGCGCAGGCGAAATGCCATGAGATAAGAATACCCATGAATACAGACTTAAGAATGTCTTACGCAGTAGCTCCACTCAGGGATAAAATTACCATAGCGGGCTGCAATTCGGAAAAATTCAACGTTGTGAAAAGTTTGCTGGAAAAGCACAGCAAGGAGAACGACCGCATTTTAATAATCGGGCAATACATTGAGCAATTGGAAACACTGGCAAAGGAGATAAACACTCCCTTAATCACAGGCAAAACGCCCAACAAGGAACGCGATAAAATTTACGACAGTTTTCGCAAAGGCGAGATTAGGATTTTGATGGTGAGCAAGGTAGGGAATTTTGCCATAGACCTGCCGGATGCAAGTGTTTTAATTCAAATATCCGGCACATTCGGCAGCCGCCAAGAAGAAGCGCAAAGGCTGGGCAGAGTTCTGCGGCCAAAAAAAGACGGACGTCCCGCGATGTTCTATTCCATTGTCACAAAAGATTCCCGCGAACAGGAATTCGCCATGAACCGCCAGTTGTTTTTGGTGGAACAGGGGTATGGGTATGAGGTAATTTATGGGTAAAGAAAAAGCAATCCTGGTAGGAATATCCACGCCAAAGGTGCCGCCTTCGCAAGCACAGGAGCATTTGCAGGAATTGCAGCGTTTGGCGGAAACTGCCGGAGCGGAAGTTGCGGAAATTTTTCTTCAGCGTGTTCACGCTTTTAACCCGGCAACGCTTGTTGGCGAAGGAAAGGTGGAAGAGGTGCGCTTGTCTGCGGAACGCCATGAAGCGGATATGGTGATTTTTGATGAGGATTTGAGCGGCTCCCAAGTGCGAAACTTGGAACGGCGTTTGCCCGGAATCAAAGTGCTGGACAGAACCGGCCTTATTTTGGATATCTTTGCAAAGCACGCCAAAACAGCCGAGAGTCGTCTTATGGTGGAAACGGCACAAATGCAGTATTTGATGCCGCGTTTAACCCGTGCCTGGGTGCATCTTTCCCGGCAAGTCGGCACAGGAGGCGGAACTCCGGGCATCGGTATGAGAGGCCCCGGCGAAACCCAGTTGGAAACCGACCGCCGCTTGGTGCGTAAACGCATTCAGGAACTCAAGGCAAAACTGAAAAAAATAGAACAGGACAGAAAGTTGCAGGCAAAGCATCGCGAAAATATTTTCCATGTCGGGATAGTGGGTTATACAAACGCGGGAAAAAGCTCCCTGACAAATTGCTTAACCGGTGCCGGTGTTTATGTTGAAAACAAACTCTTTGCAACCTTGGACAGCACAACCCGCAAAATGTACCTCGCCGAAGGGCAAAACATAATATTGAGCGACACGGTTGGCTTTATCCGTAAACTACCCCATCATCTGGTGGAAACCTTCAAAAGCACATTGGGAGTTGCCGCCCACGCCGATTGCATTTTGGAAGTCATAGATGCCACAGCCTCTGATTACAAGGAGCACATCAAGGTCACAAGCCAAGTTCTTGATGAATTGCTAAGTACCTCCATACTTCGCCTGCGGGTATTCAACAAAATAGACACTGCCTCCGCAGAACGCAGGGAAGAATTGGCCGCAGAGCACCCGGAAGCTATTCAGGTAAGCGCTTTGGAAAAAATCGGGATTGAAGAGATTAAATCCCGGCTTTTGGAAGAATTCGCACGGTGGAAGTCTCATCGGGAGCAAAAAATCATAGAAGAGCAGGAAGCGGCAACTGATTGGGGGCATTTTCTCCCTTGACAAAGGTTTTTATTTTTTCTATATTTAGAACCATGATTCTGAACAACAAGACAGTATCTCTTGAACACCTGTTTCCCTCCATATTTTACGGAAACGGGCTGTGTATGTGTTGTCAGAATCCTTAATCTCGCAAATTCAATCAGCAAAAATGGCTTTCTTCACGCCATAAAAAAGTGGAGAAAAATGTATTTTCACCCCAACCAAGGAGAATCCTTATGAGCAACTATCGTTTAGAAACGCTCGCAGTCCACGCCGGCCAGGAAAAGCCGGATAGCGCAACCACCGCCCGTGCAGTTC
>Ga0182466_11627_pt1 | contig 13521 bp, 11 predicted proteins | sample TergutMp193P3_FD_120795 | JGI IMG/M metagenome (GOLD analysis project Ga0182466, IMG submission 120795) | reverse complement strand
TGGATTTACGAAAACCTGACCAAAATCCTTAGAATTGGCGAAGAAGGCGGGAATACCTGTTTTGGACTCACCATGCGTTTGCACAGGGAACTCGTTAAACTGGGCTATACCCCCAAACTCCTGCTCGGGCATAAAAAACACGTAAAAAATGCCCACTGCGCCCTAAGCATTATGGATAACGGAACAGAGCTTTTCCTTGACCCCGGCTACCTGATTTTTGACCCCTTGCCCATTCCGCCCAACACTCCGCAGCAAAACAAAACCACCTTCCCCCTGCAACCAAACTGGGTTCGTTTGGAACGAGACGGCGAAAATCTCTGCCTATGGACAGGCGTGGCAAACGAACCCGCAAAATTCCGCTTCTATTTCCCGCTCAAGGGCTGCACCATGCAGGAATTCAACCTTGCCTGGGAAGAGAGCTACACCGGCGAATCCATGAAATATCTTGTATTCAATAAACTGGACAAAAAGAACGCTACGCAGTATTACTATCAGAACGGCAAACTTTTGATTAGAACTCCAGGCGGCGCAACGCAGCGGAAAGTTGAGGCTGAAAACAGGGTGGAATTGCTGTCCGGAATTTTTGGGGTGGATATGGAGCTGTTGGAATTCCCAAATTTTTCTATTTTTCTCTGAATGCCAATAGTACATAATAACTTAAACAATGTCCTTGCGAGCACAATCCGCGAAGTGTTTTCCTATATTTCTAGGTTCAAAGGGCAATTATTCATATTGAAAATAGAGGACTCGCTCCTAGACAACCCGGCATTTCCCGTGCTGGTAAGGGATATTGCGCAGCTTCACAATGTAGGCATAAAAATTTTGATTGTGCCCGGCACAAGGGATAGCATAGACAATCAACTCAAGGCTTATGGCTTGGAACCCGATTTCAAAAATGGAATAAGATTAACTTCGGAAGAAGCGTTGCCCTTGGTAGAGCAAGCCTCGCTCGGAGCCGCGCAACGCATACTTTCGCACTTGACGGCAAACGGAATTAACGGTATTCAGGGAAACTGGGTTCAAGCGTGGAGCCTTGGCGTTGTGGATGGAGTTGATTATATGCGCACCGGCAAAATAGAACGCATAGAGAAAGCCATTATAGAAAAACTTTTGCACGAGGGATTTATCCCCATTTTGCCGCCCATCGGCTGGAACAAACTTGGACACGCCTACAATATTTCCAGCACGGAGCTGGCGACCGAGTTTAGCCGTTATATGCCCGTTGGAAAACTATTTTTTATAGGGGAAGAAGGAGGGATAAAAACCGAGGGGCTTGTGCGTGGCAAACTCACAAAAAAACTTGAACTCTCCAACCACGGCTTAATCTCTGCGCTGGATATAAATCAGGCTGCGGAAATTCTGGAAATAAACCAACAGCTTCCCTTTGCGCAACGCGATTATTTGGAAAACGCTATAAGGGCTTGCCGCGCCGGAGTAAAACGAATTCATTTGCTTCACGGTATTGGGCCGGGAAGCATTTTGCAGGAAGTTTTTTCCAGCCGAGGCAATGGAACCATGGTTTATGCAAATGACTATTTGAATTTGCGCCCCGCAACCATAGAGGATATTCCCGACATACTCGGAATTATGCAGAATTATGTTGAGCGCGGTCTTTTGATAACGAGAAGCCAGGAAGACATTGAGGAAAAATTAAATGATTACATAGTATATGCGGTGGATAACGCAATTCACGGTTGCGGCGCACTGCACGCTTTTGAAAAAGCCTCTTTTGAAATTGCTGCTATTGCCGTAGGCGCAAATTACAAAGATGCCGGTGTTGGCGAAGCGGTTGTTAATTTTTTGATAGAAAAGGCAAAAAAATCAAAGGCAAAAAAACTCTTCCTTTTAACAACCCAGGCATCTGACTGGTTCTACACTCTAGGCTTTAAAGATGGCTCTGTGGATGACCTTCCGAAATCAAAAAGGGATAAATACAACAACGGCAGAAATTCGAAAATTATGGTGATGGCTGTTTAGTGGCTCCAAGCGGGGTTGAACCGCTGACACACGGATTTTCAGTCCGTTGCTCTACCAACTGAGCTACAGAGCCAAGGGTACTAAAATATAGAAAAATTATGCAATGGTGTCAAGTTTTTTTTCAAAAATTAGACATATACGCTTTCCACGTTGTTTCCAATAAAGTATCCAAATCAGAACATTCCGCTTGCCAACCCAAAAAATGCTTTGCCAAAACAGGATTTGCCAAGACAACTGCCGGGTCGCCGATGCGCCTTCCCGTTATTTGGCAATTTATTTTTTTGCCGGAAATGCGCTCCGTTGCCTTTATTACCTCTAAAACGCTGTTTCCGCAGTTCACGCCCAAATTCACTACAAAACTGTTGCTGCTTTGCAACTTGTCAAAAGCCATCCTGTGCGCTCTGGCCAAATCGCTCACATGAATATAATCCCTGACCCCCGTGCCGTCCTCGGTTTCGTAATCGTTTCCGAAAACGCTAACGGAAGCCCTTTTGCCTGCAGCCGCTTCCATAACAATGGGTATCAAATTTGCCGGATTCTGTTCCAGCCCGCTGATTCTGCCCTTTGCATCGTATCCGGCAGCATTAAAATAGCGGAGCGCAGCATATTTTATGCCTTTCAATTTTCCATACCACTCAAGATACTGCTCTATGGCGAGTTTTGTGTAGCCGTAATAATTTTCCGGCTCTGTCGGATGCCTTTCGTCCATCGGGAGGTACTGGGGGCTGCCATACACGGCAGCGGAGCTTGAAAATACTATGTATTTAACGCCGTACCTTGATGCGGCATTCAAAATATTGAGCGAACCAGTTATGTTATGAACGCTGTATTTTTCCGGAAACAACATGGATTCGCCTGCGGCTTTTAATGCCGCCAAGTGCACAATGCCGTCCGGCCTTGCACTATCAAAAAATTCGTTTAATCTCTGAACATCTAAAATATCGCCGTGAATAAAATTAGCCTCTTTAAATAAATTTTGCCTTAACCCGCTGCTCAAATTGTCGTAAACAAAAACTTCATGGCCAAAATCCAGAAGCTCCCTTGAAACATGCGAACCTATATAACCGGCTCCACCTATAACAACAATTTTCATATGCTAAAATCCTTGAGATATTATGAAGTTAAATTCCATTGTGCCAACGCTCGGAGCATCGTAGCCACCGAATTCGCCGGGGTCAAGAGGCCATGCAAAATCAAATCCTATAATGCCAAGCATTGGAACCATAACGCGGAAACCGAATCCAAAATCGCGCTTAAACGAAGAAATGTCCCAATCGCGAAGAGGAGAACCGATATCTTTGCTAACTTTTTGGCTCGGTGAATAAACATCGCCGAACACATTTCCCGCATCAAAGAAGAACGGCAATAAATAAAAGAGGTTGGGAGAAATAGGCCAGGTTAATTCTGCGCCAAAATACTGATAGCTGCGCCCAAGCCTGTATGCGCCAAGAGAACCAGCGCTGTAACCACGCATTAAACCTTTATAGCCAAGCGCTCCGCCCATTTGGTAAAGATTGCGGTATTGCAGCGAGCTTCCGGTGATAACGCCGAATTCATTTGTTACGCCAAGAGCCAGTCTATCGGAATAAATCGGAAACCACCATTTTATGCTGAGTTCCGTTTGCAAAAAGCTAAAATCTCCTCCCAGGAAACGCGGGGAATTTTCCCCGGGGAGGTGCGAAATTGCCCAGGATGCGGAGGCCACATAACGAGAACCCTCGGTTGGGAAAATAGGCAGGTTCTTATCGTCTCTGATTATGACAAAATCAAGAGAGGCTTCGTTTCCGGTAAAGCGAACAAGGCTGCCTTCTATATTTGGTCCCTGCTCATTTCTCTGCCAGCTAACTCCTGTCTGCGCATAGAAATAATCATCCGGCCATGTTAACCTGCGCCCCACATAAACACTGCCGCCATAGCGGGTGATATCATGGATGGAATAGCCATTCCACCAAGTGTAGTTTACGGATGCTCCGATTTTTACAGGCCTATCAAAAAGCCAGGGTTCGGAAAAGCCGAGCATTATGCTTTTTTTATCAATTCCATACTCTGCGCTCATATTCGCTGCCTGGCCGTCTCCCATGCAGCAGTTGGGAATAGAAAGGCTAAGAGTGAATACCAAACCGTCTGCCTGGCTGTATGCGGCTCCCGCGCCGAACTGCCCGGTGCCGGCTTCGCGCTCGGAAACCGCAAAGACCAAATCAACATCCTGATCGCCCACGGGCTGAATATCGGGGACTACGTTGTCAAAATAGTTCAACTGCATTATGTCCCTGAAACTGCGTTCCAAAAGAGATTGCCTGTAAGTGTCGCCGGGGTATAGTTTTATTTCCCTGCGAATCACCTTGTCTTTTGTTTTTGTGTTGCCCCTTATATGTACCTTGTGTATTTGCGCAGGCAGACCCTCGCGCATGGCAAAAGTTAAATTGACAACAGAATCGTTTGTGAAAATTCTTGTCTCTTCCATTTGCACAAATAAATAACCATCTTCCCTATAAGAATTCAGAATGGCTTTTTTTGTTGAATCATACTGGTAGTAGTCAAAAACCTTTCCGCTATCCAAGCGAACCTGCGCTTGCAAAAACAGGGTAGGCAAAACCTCGTTACCCTTGAAATGCACCCATCCGGCATAATATTTTCTGCCTTCTTTAATGTTTATGTCTATTCGAACATAACTCGCCGTATTGACGCTATCGTATTGCATAAGCGCAGGCATTGTTTCTTCCAGGGAATAACGGGTTAAAAGTTTGTCTTCATAAGCCGTACGCTTTTTTATCGCGAGCAAACTGTCTATGCGCGGGTCTTTCCAAACTTTGCCCTTCAAGCTCTTTATCCACTCTTTTCTAATTGAGCCGTAAGTTATTATGTTGTTCAAAATATCCGCAGCCTGTTTTTCGCTTTGCACATTCGGAACGGGGAAAGCCTGATGGTCTTCCATTTTCGCCCTGTATTCCCTGTAATAATGCGAAGATATTGCAATGGATTTGCCGGCCAGGTAATGCAGCGGGTTTTCCTTGTCCAGTAGATTTTTGTTTAACTGGGAGTAAAGAATCTGCAAGGCAGAGCCTTTGCGTGCCATGCGCCCCAAATAAAAGCGGCAACTGGAATCAGGCAGGTATGTGGCTTTGTATTCCAGAAGTTCCGCATCTAAAAAACCGTGGCGTCTCGCAGCATTTATAACGGAATCCCTGTCCGTATTAAAAACATCTGTTTTAAAGTCGCCTCCTCCCCACCATGAGTCCGTTTTTGTTTGCATGCGCTCTAAAATTTCTTCCTTAGGTACGTTATCGTTGCCGGAAACCAAAATGGAGTCCACCTTTACCTTATTGCCCTCGCTGACATATATAATAACCCTGTTTTTATGCTCTCCTGCGGGAATTTCCTGCACCCACGCCTCTGCAAGCAGATAACCTTGCGAGCGGTAGTGGCTCAAAATTGCCTGCCTGTCCCGTTCCAAATCGCTTTTGCTATAAACTGCGCCTGCTGTTATCCGGGTTTTTAACCTGAGTTCTTCTTCTGTCACATCATCATAGCCTTCTATGAGCAGGGTATCCAGGGCGGGTTGCTCAACCACTTCAAAAACCAGATGAACCTCGCCGTTTTCGCCGTATCTGGCGGAGGCTTTAATATCATCAAACATTCCGGTTTCGTAAAGGGACTCAATGGTTTTTTTTACCTGTTCCGCCAAAATAGACGGCGAATAGCTTGCGTTTTCCTTCAAGGATATTCGTGGCTTTAGCGTGGATGGGTTTGTATATAAAGTACCTTCTATGCTTATACTGCCAACTCGGTTGTCTTCCGAAACGTTTAAAGGCATATCGGCAAACTGCGCAAAAGCCAGTGCGCATAAAAGGAATAAAAATACGGATATTTTAAAAAACATCGGGAAAGGTAATATAGTAAATGCTGATTTTTCTATTATGCCTTGCCCACCTCTTTAACTTCTACCAGAAAACCTAGCCCATATTGGATATCGTTTATGGTCAAAGCTGCGCCGCCCGAATTAAAGCTAACTCCAGTTACCGTGCCTTCTTGATAAGCATAGCCTACGGCTTTTGAACCGTCTATACTCTTCACCTCAGCCGAATATTTACCGCCTAGATAAAAATCGCCGGTCTCGGTATTCCTGCCATTCCATTTTACGGTTGTATCTCCGCCTTTGCTATCATCAAGCGAAAAACCGATTTCGGCTACAACATTTCCATCCTCATCCTTGATAACGAGATTGCCCTGGCTACTTCCTTCCAGAACATGAACGTTAAATTCCCTTTCGCTTAGGCCCTTGTGCTTAAAAGTGGTTTCCATAACTCTGACTTCCTTGCCGAGCAGCGGAGTAGCGCTCGCATTGGTTATGCTTTGAGCCTGCAAATTCTGCAAATCCATAAAAGCCTGCATATTGTTGGCAAGCGAGGCAATTGCCGCCGTTGAATTCTGCGTAAACTCCAACTGCGAGAACTGAGCGAGCTGCGTTACAAACTGCGTGTCTTCGGCAGGATTAAGCGGGTCCTGATATCTCAACTGGGCTATGAGCAAATTCAAAAATTGATCTTTGCCCATATCGTTTTCCGTCTTTTGGAAAAGAGACGTATCTCCTTCGTTTACAACGTTGTTGCCATCCGAGTTGTAAGATACTTTGCGGCTCGTGGACTTCGCCGGCTCATTTAGATAGTCAAACAAGCCCTTTTCTATACCTTCTGTGCTGGACATAATTCTGCCCTCCTATGCTAAATATTCCATTGTGTTGTAGCCAAGCCGCCTGCCGGTATCCGCATTCGCATCGTCTGCAATAGAAACCGCTAAATGCGATTCCCTTCCGTGCCGATGCTTGTGATTACCCTGCCTCTGCTCATGCCGTTCCTGTTTTTCCGCCAAAGACCAAGCATCTTGCTTGTCTTTTTGTTCAATTGAAACTTCCAAGCGTTCCAGGGTTATGCCCTGTTTTTCCAAACCCTCGCGCAAAAGCCCTATATGATTCTCCAAAGCCTGCTGCGCTGTTGCGCTCTCTACTCTGGCGTGAATTTGCATTTCGCCGCGGTTCAAAATAATACGCAAATCCAGTTGCCCCAAGTGCTCTGGGCGGAGCTGTATTGTAAGTCTTTGCTCGCCCGTTGGCGTTGTGATGAGTTTTGCCCGCGCAATAACCTGGCGAATAACCTCATACTCGTTTACGCGCTCCTGCGTATTTCCGGTTGCAGGAACGCTTTGAAGTTTTTCGCCTGTTTTTGGATTGACAATTTCTATTTTTAGCCCGTTGCCTTCCCAAACCGCTCTAACCTCTGGTTGCGCCTGTTTTTCCTCACGGGATTTGCTCTTTGCAAGGGTTGCAATATTCAATTCATTATCCTTAAATCCCCCTTCTTTTTTTGAAGTTGAATCTAAAGATTTATCTAAAACTTCCGCTTTTTGCTCGGCATCAATGCTTTCTTTCAGTTGTTTGCTAAATTCTCTTACGCATGTGATGTCTTTAAGCAACGAAATAAAGTCTTGTCTTTTGGATGTATCGCCGTTTTTAATGCACTCCCAAAGTTCTTTCAAAGTGTCTATGAGAAAACCTGTCTCCTTTTTTTCGTTGCTTTTTTCATTGTTCTTTTCTTCGTCGTTTTTTTCCTCATCCTTTTCCGGAGCAACTAAAACCAAGGCATCTTCTATGTCTGGCTCGTCATCCAAATCATCTAAGCTTATCACACCCTGTTCAAGCAAATCTTTTATAAGCTCGTAAAATTCTTCTCTATCTTCCGGCTCAATTCCCAGTTTAATTGCCAAACGAACAATTCTCGGATCTTCTATTTTTATAAGCTGCAATTCATCTTCTGTTTGCGTAGTTTCTGCTTTTGGCTGCGGAATTTTCGTTTCCGGCTGCGCTATCTCCGCTTCTGCTTTTGGCTGCGGAATTTTTGTTTCCGGCTGCGCTATCTCCGCTTCTGCTTTTGGCTGCGGAATTTTCGTTTCCGGCTGCGCTATCTCCGCTTCTGCTTTTGGCTGCGGAATTTTTGTTTCCGGCTGCGCTATCTCCGTTTCTGCTTTTGGCTGCGGCGTTTCCGTTTCCGGCTGCGCTATCTCCGCTTCTGCTTTTGGCTGCGGAATTTCCGTTTCCGGCTGTGCTATCTCCGTTTCTATTTTTGGCTGCGGCGTTTCCGTTTCCAACTGCGCTATCTCTGCCTCCATTTCCGGTTGCAATAGCTCCTCTTTTTCCGGTTGCGCCTGTTCATATCCCAATAATTTCTTGATTTCTTTCAAGACGCTTTCCAACAACCTTAATCGCTGTTCTTCAGAGGGAATCTCCGACATATATTTTGAGTCAAGAACTTTCAGCAAACTGGAAAAAATCTGCATTGTTTCCGAAGATTTCAGGTCTTCTTCGCCTTCCTGTGCTGTAAATTTATCCTTGTATTTTTGAAAAAAGTTTTTTATGGATTCAAATTCTTCCGCTCCGGCTTCTTCGCCGAGTATTTCCTGCAACTGCGCCAGTAATTTTGGTTCCTTGGATATCCCATATTTACTCAATATATTCGCAAGTTTAGGGGCTTCAATATCCAAGCCTTTAGGAATTTCAACCTCCAAGTTTCCATTTGTCTCCGCCGGTGTTTCCAAGGCTACTCCATAAGCTGCTGGCACCTCAATTCCTGCCGGCATCACAGAAGCCGATTGCAAAAACGATTCAAAGCCGCTTGCTGCTATTTGGCAGGAGCCAAAAAAAGAACCTACCCCCGATATTTCGGCGGCAACCGGTGCAGGAATTGTTGACACATTCATAGCCCTCTCTCCTTCCAGCCTAAAATCTTTGTGATTGAAGCTGCTTTTTTGGTGTTTATTGCGCCTATTGCCGCCAAAAGTTTGCCTTGAGTACGGGCGTCCGGAACTCTTTTTATTATGCGCGCAATGGAATCATCGTCCAAGTTCATTAAAATAGGAGCCGCTTCCACAGGCTTCATAACAGCATAAACCTGTGCCAGTTCCTCAATTTTTTGGTCGGAGAGAATCCGCGATTCTCCCACTTTTTTATCTATTTCAGCTCTGTCTTGGTTGATTTTCGCCAGATTTTGGCTGGTTTCCAGTTTCAAAAGCTCCAAACGGGCAGCTTCTTCCTGAATTAGCTTTTGTTTTTCTTCCAGTTCCGATGCTAATTGGCGATTTGCCTCATAAAGTTTGCTTTGTTCAATGTCTTGGGCTTCCTGTTCCGGGGTATGCCTTTCCAAATAGCCGACAATTTTCTTTTTGGTTTCATCATCTAAGCCGCCAACTTCCAGATTTGCCGCTCCAGTCGCTAGTAAAACAGCAAAGAAAACCACAGGGAAGAGCAGTAGCGATGCTACGCCTACGCCAATTAAATCTTTTGCCTGTATATCCATACAAATTGAGGAAGCAAAAAGCGTGCCATTTTTTTTCTATTTTACGCCTGCTATGGCTAATTTAGAAAATTGGGCAGCTTCCATGCTTGAAAAAGCGGGGGTTAGCCTTAATGGAAATAACCCTTGGGATATTAAGGTTCATAACAATTCCCTTTGGGAAAGGGTGGCAACCGAAGGTACCCTTGGTTTGGGTGAGGCCTATATGGACGGTTGGTGGGATTGCGATTCTCTTGACCAGTTTTTTGACCATGTTTTAAGGGCAGATTTGGCAAAAGAGATACGAATGCGGGATTTGCCGCTTTTCGATTTGGTGAAGGCGAAAATTCTAAACCCGCAAACCAAGGCCAAATCCGTTGACGTGGCAGAAATTCATTACAACTTGGGCAATGATTTCTATGAAGCCATGCTAGATAAAAATATGCAATACACCTGTGCTTATTACGGCAACGGCGCAAAAAATTTGGCAGAAGCCCAAGATGCCAAACTTCACCTTGTTTGCAAAAAGCTGCAATTGAAGCCCGGTGAAAAAATTTTGGAACTGGGTTGCGGGTGGGGCGGTTTTGCAAGATTTGCCGCAAAAAATTACGGCGTTAGCGTTGAGGCTTATAATATTTCTACGGAGCAAATTGCCTATTGCAAGGAAAAAAGCGAAGGTTTGCCGATAAAATTTCATTTAAAGGATTATAGAGAGGCCTCCGGCGAATTTGACAAGATTGTAAGCATCGGCATGTGCGAGCATGTTGGGCCAAAAAATTATAGAACAATGTTTAAACTTGTGCATAAATGCTTAAAAAAGCACGGATTATTTCTATTGCACACTATAGGAAATTCAAAATCCGTTCACAGCAACGACCGCTGGCTTGCCAAATATATTTTCCCTGGTTCCGTTCTGCCATCTCCCGAACGTTTGGGTTTCGCTATGGACGGCCTTTTTGTTCTTGAAGATTGGCATAATATAGGCGTTGATTATGATACAACCCTTATGGCCTGGCTGGAGAATTTCCGCGCCTCTTGGCCGAATTTCAAAGAGAAATATGGCGGCGGCCGTTTTTACAGAATGTGGGAATACTACCTTATGTCCTGCGCAGGGATTTTCCGCAGCCGTTTTTGCCAGTTGTATCAGGTTGTTATGTCCAAGAACGGCGTGATTGGAGGGTGGAAGAGCGTGAGGTGAGCAGAACGTCAACATATGTTTGCACGCCGGGCACAGGATGTGCCATTAGGCGAATGTCCGAAGGACAGCCCCGAAGGGGTGAGGCACAGGAAGTGCCGAATAAAATGCAGAAAGATAAATTTTTCTTCCCGTTTTCTCCGTCTAATGGGTAACAAACAAAACGGAGGACTTCCCCATGCCTGCAAATGCAGACGAAACTGCGACCAACCGCAAGTACAAAAACAGCGTGTTCACAAAACTTTTCGGAACACCCGAAAAAGCATTGGAACTGTACAACGCCATAAGCGGAAAAAACTATCCCCCAGACACCAAAGTCAAAATAGTGACCCTTTCCGATGCTCTCTACATGGAGCAACTGAACGACATCTCTTTTGTGATTGACGGCAAATTGGTGGTATTGATAGAGCATCAATCGTCGATAAACGAGAACATGCCGCTTAGAATGCTTATGTAATATGGCCGATTTCAAGGAAATGAAATTGTCCGATTCTTTTGAGCTTTCGCAAGACTTTCCCAATCTTGAGCTTGTTGTTAAGGTTTACAACATAAACAAGGGCCTGAATGCGGAGATGGCGGCGAAAAGTTTGTCTCTCAGCGGTTATGATTTGCGAAATTACCGGTTTGTCGGAGGCGGAGATTGAGGGGTTGGATTAAGCTATTCGCATTCAAAACCAGATATGCACCGCAATCCCTGAAGCCATCAGCGCGCCGCCAGCTATAAACCCTATGTCTCTCAAGTCTTGGGCATCGTTGGCTTTCTTCAATGCGAAATCAGGGTTTGGCTGGTTTGCTTTTTGTTTTGATGCTAGGGAGTTGAGGGGTTGAGGTATCTAGTTATCAAAAAACTTTTCTCCAAATTTTCTAGGGCTTAAAATCACAGGCTTATCTATCTTTACATCATCAAAATCTTTATCGCCCGTTATTAAAATATCAGCTTCGGACTCTATTGCTAGTGCTAGTATCGGCAGGTCATTTTTGTCTCTAATTGTTGGATATTTAGAATAATCCGTTGTGTAACTTACATGGTTTTCATAACTAATGCCGTTCATAAATTTTTTTAAATCCATCACATTTTCTGGAAATTTCTCAGCAAACACTCTTTCCACTTCGTTGATTATATATTGGTTTAATACTAACTTTTCACAATCAACAACGTATTTAAATATTTTTGCTATGAGAGAATTTGGGAATAATACAGCAGATATTATTATGTTTGTATCTAGAACAATTTTCATTTAAGCTCGTCGCCTCATTTCCTTTATATAATTCGTCACATCTTCTATGCTGTTGAAACCTGCCTCTAAAGCTTTCCCTTTCATTTTTTCCTGTAAAATACTTAACGGACTTGTCTTTTTTTTCAGCACGACAATAACATCATTGGATATATCTTCCAAATATTCAGAAGGGACAGTTATTATTCCATTTTTTATCTGGCTTTCAAATTCTATTTGTGCTAACATAAGCACCTCCAAATGAAAATATAGTAAATAATTAATTCAGTTAATCAGCGTTTGCTAGCTTTTGGGGGTGGGAGGCTGGGCTGCTTTCTGTTCCGAGGGTGCATACCCACGTGGTTGCCCTTACGCTAGCGGCGGGCTACGCCTTAGTCCTGGAGGCAACGCACGCTATGTAGGCTGCTCTTATTGCTGATGAGCCAGCGGCGTACTCGTCGTCGTAGCGCACGTCGCATTCGTAAGCGTAGTCGCTGTCGTACTCGTTCTTACTGGCGCTCCACCAAGTGCCGTTGTTGCCGACATTGCTAAAGCTGCTGAAGCCGCTGTCCGAATAGCCGCCGCCGCCCGGCAGAGCCGAAAACCCGTAGCTATCCGTGCCGTTGCCATTTTCAGCCCACCCTTCTTTCGCCTTGAGGTACGTTCCAGCTACTTCATCGCCACCTGCAAAATCCACGAGCTTCTGCCACTCATCTTTGTTCGGCAAATGCCAATCGCTCGGACACGCTTTCAAAGCCGTATTCCAATTGTAAAAGCGACCGTATATTGTGCAGTTGTCAGGGTCGTTATCATAGCATTTGCTTCCTTCAACGGCGTAATTCAAATTCTCCGCCATCCAAGTTTGGGTGCCTATAACAACGGTTTTATATGTCTTGCCGTCCCTTGGGTCGGTAAAAGAGCCTTCTTGTACAGCCGCATTTGCAGCTTCTTTCGCTTCTATAATTGCTTTATTTTGGACACAACGGATGGATAACGTCGTCGCCTTACTATCCTCGAAACCTTCGTCGGTGCCGTCGTAACCCACGCATCTACCGTAGGCGTTGTCGTTATTGCTCTTGCTCTTCGTGGCACTCCACCAGCAACCAAGGTTGCCAACAGTGCCAAAAAAACTGCCATCAGGAATGCCGAACCCGCCCGGTAGGGCAGAAAACCCAAACTCATCCGTACCGTTGCCGTTTTTATTCCATCCGTTCTTTGCCTTTAATTTGGTTACGCTACCAACATTTGTCCGTATTGTCCACCATTCTTCATAGCTCGGCAAATGCCAATCGCTCGGACAGGCTTTCAAAGCCGTATTCCAATTGTAAAGGCGACCGTATTTATTACAATTTGCAGATTGGTTATCGTAACATTTGCTGCTGCTTGCGTTGTAATCCAAATTCTCCGCCATCCAAACCTGCTCGCCTATTTTAACAGTTTTGTACCTTTTCCCGTCTCGGCTGTCGGTAAAAATGCCTTGTTGCTGGGCGAAAGCCGCTCCGCAAATTAACAGCAATGCTGATGTTGCTCTTTCCATTTTTTTAACTCCTATTTCCCCGTTCCAGTTCACCCTGCCAAACCCCAGGGAACACAAGGCTTGGCGGGTTTGCACCACTGTGGTGCGGCTTAATCATTTACCCTACAATAAATTAAGCGGATCATTTGTTACCCGAGTATTCTTGTTGGATAATAAGTTAAGCGGATCACTTAATGAGACTTCGGTTTTTGAAACTTTGGCTTCAGAAGTTTCAGTTCCAAATGAATTGTCCTTTATAATTTCAACATTTGCGTCAATATTCAAGAATATTGCTAC
>Ga0182466_11626_pt1 | contig 13554 bp, 13 predicted proteins | sample TergutMp193P3_FD_120795 | JGI IMG/M metagenome (GOLD analysis project Ga0182466, IMG submission 120795) | reverse complement strand
CATGGATAGCATTGTGAAATTTTGCCATGCGATCAAAAAGAAGGGGTTTGGCATAATAGCGGTTGCGGAAGGCGCTATGGATAAGGATGAGGCCGATTTATCCAGAAAGGAGCGTATGCAAAAACGTGCCGAGCGAAACGAGATAACGGTATCCAATCGCATAGCAACGGCAATAACGGAAAAACTGGATATTGAAACACGGGTGGTTGTTCCGGGGCATATTCAGCGTGGCGGCTGTCCAAGCCCTTACGACCGGGTGATTTGCACTCAAATGGGCGTGTATGCCGCAAAACTTGCCCAAGAAGGACGCTTTGGCGTGACTGTGGCTTTGAATGGCGATAAAATGACATCTAACAATCTTGCAGAGATTGCCGGGAAAAAGAAATTCGTTCCGCTCAAACATGAACTCATTCGTACGGCCAGGGATATAGGAATTTCCTTCGGGGATTGAAGATGAGCAGATTTATAAAAAAGACCTTTATAAACCGCGAATACTCTTGGCTTCAATTCAACGAGCGCGTGCTGGAAGAGGCATATTCCCAAAACAACCCGCTTTTGGAAAAATGCAAATTCCTCTCCATTTTCACCAGCAACCTGGATGAGTTTTTTATGGTGCGGGTGGGGAGCTTGTTCAACGAATTGCTTGTTAATCCTCAGGCCAAGGAGAACAAAACAGGGCTTACCCCAAGCGAACAGCTTGACGGCATTTACAAATACACAAAAAAACTTTACGAACTTAGAGCGAAAACCGCCAAAAATATTTTTGCAGAACTGAAAGAAGAGGGGATAACTATTGAGAATGTAAGATTGAAAAACAAAAAGGCAGGCAAGCGGTTTGAAAACTATTTTCAAAAAACGATGCTGCCCTTGCTGAACCCCATTGTAATAGACAGCAAACACCCGCTAATACATTTAAGCAATTTGAGAATGTGCGTTATTCTTCACTTGGAACGCAGCGGAAAAAATTTCTTTGGCATACTGCCTGTGCCTAGCAAGTGCGACAGGCTAATCGCCGACCAAACCGAATCCGGCGTTAAAATCATGACCTCCGAGGATTTGACCTATTATTTTGCGAACAAGGTTTTTTCCAAATACAAGGTGTTGAGCAAAGCCATAGTCAGATTAACGCGCAACGCAGATGTAAATACCGAAATATATTCCGTTGACCATGAATCCGAATACGATTTTTCCAAACTCTTGAAAGGCAAGGTTGACTCCCGCACAAACCTTCCGTCCGTGAGGCTGGAATTAAGCAGCGCAAACAAGGCAATTGAAGCCTTTTTGTGCAAAAATCTGGATATAAATTCCAATCAGTGTTTTACCATTCATAATTTTTTCGATTACAAATTCTTATTTTCGATGGATAAATATTTACCGCCAGACCAAGCCGCCCGGTTGAAATATCCGCCGCTTCAAAGCAGGTTTGTTCCTTTGGCAAAATCCAAATCCGTGATAAGCAATGTGCTAAATCGCGATTTGTTTTTGTTCTATCCTTTTGACAGCATGGATACGTTTTTGGATTTGATGGACAATGCGAGCGTTGACCCTCGTGTTGCCGGAATAAAAATCACAATTTACCGTTTGGACAAACAGTCCCGAGTTGTGGAAGCTCTGCGCCGCGCCCGCCGAAACGGAAAGGATGTCACGGCTGTTATAGAACTTGCCGCCCGTTTTGACGAAGAGAACAACCTTCATTTTGCGGAGATATTAAAGGATGCCGGCTGCACGGTGGTTTATGGCGTTGGCAACTACAAGGTTCATTCAAAAATAACGCTCATAGTTTTGCAGGAAGGCGAAAATATCTCTTATATAACGCACCTCGGCACGGGCAATTACAACGAGAGCACTTCCAAGCAATACACCGATTTGAACTTAATAACGGCGAACTACGAAATAGGCTCGGATGCGGCGGATTTTTTCCGTAATCTCTCTATGGGCGATGTGCATTTCAACTACGCCAAGCTTCTTGTTTCCCCTGAAACCCTCAAAGAAGGGCTTTTGCAAAAAATCAAGGAGCAAACCGCTTTGGCAAAAAAGGGCAAGCCTGCAAAAATAGTGTGCAAAATGAACAGCCTAACCGATGTGGATTTCATAAAGGAATTCATCTGTGCCTCAATTGCGGGCGTGAAAATACAGTTGATAGTAAGGGGAATTTGCTGCCTTTTGCCGGATGTTCCGGGCAAAACCGAGAACATAACGGTAAAGAGCATAATAGGTCGTTTTTTGGAGCACAGCCGCATTTACAGTTTTGGCGTGGAAAACCCGGAAATTTACATTTCCAGCGCAGACTTGATGACCCGCAACACGGAAAAGCGCGTAGAAATAGCCACACCCATAATTGACGAAAAAATCCGCAGCAAAATCAGCAAAATCCTAGAAGTACTTATAGCCGACAACGAAAAAGCGAGCTATTTGACCGCAGAGGGAAAGTACATAAGAAAGCAGGAGCCGGGGCAATCCAGCCAGCAGTTTTTTATTGAGAATGCGATATAGAGCCTAATTTGCAAGTATTTTTCTATATTTACTAAGGCATGGAGTTAGCCCTGTTTGATTTTTGCATTCGTATCGGCTGTGCTACCGTATTCGGTTTTATAATCGGACTGGAACGCCAATTAACCGGGCACGTCGCCGGGATTCATACCTGTGTTCTGGTAAGCATCGGGGCGTGCTTGTTTACGCTGTTCACATTTCTGGTATCAACCAACGATATGACACGAATCGCGGCGCAAGTCGTTACGGGCGTGGGTTTTTTATGCAGCGGCATTATCTTAAAAGAAGGGCTTAACATAAAAGGATTAAACACGGCCACCACTATATGGTGTACCGCCGCAATCGGCGTGGTGTGCAGTACCGGGCATCTTGTATTTGCGGCAATCGCCGCGTTCTCCTTGTTTGCATGCAATTTGGTTTTTCAATTCACCGATGCGATACAGCCTTTTGTCCATCATGAAAGGGGAAACTCATATATATTGACAGTCTCATGCAATGACACAAGTAAATTTGATGTCCGTTCCAGCATTATCAATAAACTTGACAATAAACGCCTGCACCTGACAAACCTGCAAAGCGTGGACATAATCGGCGGACTGGTGGAAATAGAAGCGACAGTCCAGATTTCGGGCAGACGAAATGACGAGGACATTGAAAAAATAGTTTCCCTTATCGCATTGGAAAAAGGGGTAACAAAAGCGGGCTGGAAATTGGCATAAGTTTAGGGCAACAATTATTTATTGGCAAAACACCAATATGAGCACCTGTACCGAGAGTATTCGCAAAAACATTGTGAGCGGATACACGGTTGAATAGCCGACCGTAGGGGCATCGTTTGTTGACAGCGTGTTGGAGTAGTTAAGCACCGGCATATTTGTTCGGCTGCCGGCCAATACACCCATCAAAGTGAGAAAATTGAATTTGGCAAATTTTCTGGCAAAAAAACCCACGATAACCAAGGGGAACAATGTTATCACAAAGCCGCATAAAAGCCACAGCAAACCGTTTCCGTAAATCACGGTTTCCACAAACTTATCGCCAACGCCAATGCCAACGCTTGCCAAAAACAAGCAAATCCCTATTTCCCTGAGCATTAAATTTGCGCTATGCGTAGTGTAAATTATGAGCTTTAATTTGTAGCCAAAACGCCCTATAAAAATTGCCACAATCAAAGGGCCGCCTGCGAGGCCAAGTTTCATAGGCATAGGCATTCCGAGGAAAGAAATCGGTAGGCTGCCGAGCAAAACGCCAAACAGAATTCCTATGAATATTGTGAATATATGCGGTTCTTTCAATTTCTTCATTGTATTGCCGAGCAGGTTTTCCACTTTTCTAAGAGCCGAAATTTCGCCCACGGCAGTTAAACTGTCGCCAATTTGCAAGGTTAAATCCGAAGTAGCCAACATATCTATTCCTGAACGATTAACACGGGTTACATTCACGTCAAAAGCGGAACGCAAACGAAGCGAACTCAAAGTTTTTCCGTTTATTCTATTTTTCGTTATCACTATTCTGCGGGACACGAATTTGTTGTCGGAATTTTCCCAGTTTTCTTCCGTTTCTGTTCCTATAAACGCAATGACAGCCTCTTTTTCATCAGGAGAAGAGAGAATTCTAAGCACATCATTTGAAAATAAAATAGTATCGCGCAGCGGAAAAAAATAATTTTCGCCACGTTTTACTCTGGAGATTATAAAATCACGCCTCAACAATCTTTTTATATCTTTCAAGCTCTTATTCGCAATTGCGGGGTTTATGAGCAAAACGGAATAGAGTTCGAGCTGCTCTTTTGAAGTGTGGGCATTGTCTATTTCTCCGTTTTCATTTTCGATATTTATTTTGAGAATAATTCTCAGAATAATCAAAGCCGTTATCGTGCCTATAACCCCAAGCGGATATGCCACCGCATATCCCAAAGCTATGGGTTCCTGAACAGAAATTTGCCGCAAAGCCTCTTGTGCCGCACCGAGCGAAGGCGTATTTGTGGTAGCTCCTGCCAAAATACCGACCATTATCGCTATGGAAATTTTATCGGAAAAAAGGAAATAGAGAATTACAACAACGGTAACATCTAAAAGCACAACGGAAACCGCTGTAATGTTCATTTTCATTCCGTCTTTTTTAAAAGAGGAGAAAAACGAAGGGCCAACTTGCAAGCCAACGGCAAACACGAACAGTATAAGCCCGAAGTCCCTTAAAAAATGCATTAAGGTCTCATTTACGGACAAACCGAAATGCCCGCAAATAATGCCGGCAAACAGCACAAAAGCCACGCCTAGCGAAACTCCGCGAACCTTGATTTTGCCCAAACTTACACCAAGCGAAATAACCAGAGCGTAGACCAAAACGGTATGTGCAACGCTATCTTTTAATACGAGAGAATAAAGCCAATCCATATTTTTACCTTACCTATGAGGTAGGAGGAATATAGAAAAATTTTGCGGGATGCGTTTGCCCTGGGCGGGACTTGCAATGTTTCTATATTTATACCATTAGGGAGGAAGAATACGTTGTTGAAATATATATGCGTGTCGCTTGTTACTGCCGGTGGATGCATCATGCTGTACAGCATAATAACATTTTTCAAGTCCCTTGTCAACTTCAAGATACAGGCAAACGAGCAAAAAATATTTGCAGACTGGATTTACACGATATGTATGTTTCTCATGCTGTTTTTTTTTGCAGCCTACATAGCGGTTGATATCATTCTCATTATTGCGGATGCGGACACGGTTTCAACGGCTAATTTGATAATAGCGTTTGTTTTTGTTTTCGGCGCGATTTTCGTTTATACCATGATTACAATGCTCAAACGCATGTCCACCGCCATTTCCAAGAAAACCACCGAGATTATTAAAACTCTCGTGAATGCGGTAGAGGCAAAGGATCAATATACGCGAGGGCATTCGATTCATGTCGCAAATGTCACAAAACTCATATATGACAATCTGCCCGAACAGGCAAAAAGTAAAATCAGCAGGGCAAGATTGATGGACGCTGCCATTTTGCACGATATTGGGAAAATCGGAATCCCCGACAATGTCCTCAATAAACCCGGTAAGCTTACGCCGGAGGAACGGCATTTGATAGAGCAACATGCAATGCTGGGGAAAAAAATTCTTGAATCAACAAGCTACCAGTTAATTGGAGAGATTGTTTGCTGCCATCATGAACGCATTGACGGAAACGGCTATTTAAAAATAGCGACGGATAAAATACCGCTTGAGTCTAAAATTATTGCCGTTGCCGATACATTTTCAGCGCTTTGCACAGACAGGATTTACAGACCTAGGAAAAGCTATGAAGAAGCCGTGCGAATTATCCAAGATGTAGCCGGAACGCAGCTTGATCCTGAAATCGTAAAGGTTTTCTGTGCTATCCCAAAAAAGGAACTTGAAAAATCTACCCCGCTTTTTGTATGACTCGGATTCAGAAGCAGACCTAGGCCCATAAGCCCGGCGTTTTACAGATAAAAGTCAGAAAAAATGGTTTTTTAATCGGAATGAGTGGATTCGAACCACCGACCACTTGAACCCCATTCAAGTACTCTACCAGACTGAGCTACATTCCGAAGCTCCCTAAAACTAGAAATTTTTTCTTAATCCACCTTTATGGTTTCCAAACCTGCCTTGCCAAAGGCGAACAAAACGCCCACTTCCGCATTCCATGACTGGTCGTAACTTTCATTGACAATCATCTCGTAGCCGCCCTTTAAGCGAATGCGAAATTGGCTTTCTCTAAAAAATATAATTCCACCGTTTAGGCTGTAGGCAAAACCAAAGGCCTCGCCAAAACTGTAATCCCTTTTTTCCCTCCCCGGGTTTCTGGCTCCAATTTGAGCTTCAACAAACGGGGTTATATCTTTTTGCATGAACTGTTGCTCAAAGCCAATCCATCCGCCCACTCCGCCATCTGGAGCCGTTAAGTCAAACTCGAAGGTTACAGCCGATAGCTCTGCGAACTGAATACCGAATAAAAGAGACGGATTGACAAAAGCCGTACTCTGTTTCTTATAACTTGAACTGCTTACCGGGCTTAGAATGCCAAGGCCAAAACCCATGTTGAACCAAGGGGAATGCTCCTTTTCTTCGTTGGGCTTGCCCAAGCTCAAAGGCTGCGCAAAAGAAAAAGACGCTAAAGCTAGAAAGAGAAGTATGTAACGCATGGCATAAATATAGAAAATAATTTTACTAATTTTGCAGCTATGTTTCGCGTGTTTCTTCTCCTTTCCGTTTCGCTTTTGTTCGCTGCTGCGCCGCAGGTGATTAACCGTGATATGAACAAAAGGATTTTGTTTAAAGATACTGATATTAAAACGAGTTATTCGCCATTAATGCTTGAAAAAAATGCACGGGCGGATTCCCTTTTGCCGGCGCTCAACGGCGATATGGCTTTGGCCGATTTGCTAACCGCCAACCCGGCCCTGTGGAGTATAGAAAATTTGCGAAACGAGAAAAATTTAAACACGAAGCTGCGCGTGAATATAATTTACATAGACGGCACGAGAGAAGAGGCGTATTGCGATTTTTCAAAAACGGCCAGTGCAGAAAATTGGGAACTGGCTGTGGGTATAGACTTTGTGTCCGGCAGCTCAAACACGGCGGGGATACACGTTCAGCAGTGCATAGAACAGGTTAGAGACAGCATCGGTTATGCCATACAGGATTCTATAGGAAAAGTTTTGGTTGTTCCGCCTAAAAAAATTCTGGAAGAGATTGAAAAAAGCAAAATACCCGAAGTTATTCCCATAGACCTGCAAATAAAATTGTTGAAGGCTCACAAAAGCGTAGAAGAAAGCGGCCAATGCCCTGGCGATATTGAAGCCTACCTTATTCTTATGGATGTTTGGAAACAAGTTCAAAATATTGAAATGGACCTTCCCGCCATAAGCGATGTCTTGTATAGAGAAACGGTGCAAAGCTGCGCATTCAACAGGGAATGGAACAAAAGGTACAGCGAAACAGCAACTTTCCGCTGCAATTCAAGCGATATATGCGAATACAACCAAAGCGAAGACGGCAAAACCTATTGGAGCTGGAACGCCTATAACAATCGCCTGGAATTTGAAAGGAAAAAAATTCTGTTTATTCAATATGGCAAAAAGAGCATTCACGAGGGTGGAACAATGCTCGATTTGCGCATAACCCCGCTCTCTTCAAGGCTTTTTTTGGAAAGCTATCTGAACCTTAAAGGCGAGCCTGTGAGCTTAGGTCTTATAATATTGGGAGAAGAGTAAAGCTGCATCAAAGTTTTCTTCTCTTATCCAGTTCTTTTTTGAAAATAAGCCAATAGTCTTTGCCAAAGAATAGCAAGTAGTTTGCGAAAAGCAAAAACAGGTAAAACAGACGTTGGAAATGACCCAAGAATAAAGGGACTACCAGCAAAACTAGGGCTATGAAAATAGCAATCCATTTGAATGCCAGGGGCAATATGAAAAACAGATGAATCTCTTTGTTTGGATTGAGCGTAGCAAGGGCGAAGAAAAAAGAACACTCCATATAAGTAAAGGTTTCAACAGGCGTTACAATTAAAAGCGAAGCCAAAACCGCGCTGAACCATGCGAACAAAAAATAAACGGTTAAAAGAGTTGAACCCCACGCCTCTTCCAGCCAAATCATAACACTGTAAAAAAACCAAAGTACAAAGAATACCAAGAAACTGTCTGACAAAGGAATTGCTATAAATGTAAATATACGCCAAATTTCTCCTTGAAAAACAGCATTCGGGTTAAGAACAAGCTGTTCTTCAAAACCGGGTTTTCCCATTACCAAAAAGAAACCTACCGCTTGTATAGCAGTTAAGGCTAACGGCAGTTTTGGTATAGACAACCATTTAAGATTTTTGTCTATCCAAAGCAGCCAATTTGGTAAATTTATTTGCCGCATTTATTTTCATTTTGCTATTCTTCTTCCGAAGATGCTTCAATTTTTTTTATCAAATCTTCCAAGACCTTGCCGCCGCTCTTTATGTTGTCTACCATTATTTTTGCATCATCGGACAGCTCGCTGTTTGGGAATTTTTCAAGCATTTCCTCAAAAGCGATTAGTGCAAGGGAATCGTTTTTTTCATATTCGCTGAGTACAAAACCCCGCATAAAATAAGCTTTGTAAGTATCCGGATCATTTGCCCAAAGCCCCGCTATCGCTTTATATTCGTTGACCGCCGCGCTGTACAATCCGAGTTCTTGGTAGATATTTGCCAGTTCATAGGAGGTTGCTTTTTGTATGGAATCGTTTTGCGGGAATAGAATTCTGGCTTTTTCCCAAAGGGTTTTCGCCTTTTGCAAATCGCGGTTATCATATTGTTTTTTTGCTTGTATGGCGAGTTCCGCAAAATTGTTTGAAGGAAATTCCAAACCCCATGAAGTGTCTATAATTGCGACAGGAACAATTTTTTCTGCCAATACTCGTTCCTGAATGCCTGCAAATTCCCTGTACTTTATATTTTTGTAGGCAGTTCTTTTAATGCTTTCCCAACTATCCGCTTGTCCGTAATTCTGTTTATTTAAAGCGAACTCCCTTCTGTATGATATATCGGGAATACTGAGCCAAACAGCTATGTCCATCTTTGACTCTTCAAAACTCTTTGGAAACAGCGAATCCTTTTCCGCTTCATAAACAGCTTTAAGGGAATCTTCCGGAATGCCCAGCGTGGAAGACAAAAGCGAATCCGTTAAAACCTGTACATAAGCCTGATCGGTCAACTGGCGCATCCATGCGACGTATTCATGGGATTTATCCAGGCTCTTTTCTTTTGCAGCCTTGGCGTAAAGATTTCTTTCCAGCAGGCTGTTCAAGGCATTTTCTCTGCGGAAACCTGCACGCCGCATTGGGTGGATTTTTGCCTGCAATTCCAGAATATCTTTTTCGGTTATAAACGGATTGCCGCCGATTGTTGCCAAAACAACCGAGGAATCAAGCGGAAAATCCCCGGTTTTTTCCAATATGGATTTCACAAGGCTTTTAGCTCTGTCCCAGGGTTTCAACTGCGGGGCTATAATGGAATCTATGTAAAACGCATAGTATGCCTGAGTATCCGGGGCACGCAAAATTTGGGTAATTTTTTTTGCGCCCAGCTTTGAAATCTCCTCGTCAAGAGCAGGGAACATTCCGATATCCATAATGGCATGGCCCTGTTTGGCAAGCGGCATTTCCACGGCTATTTTCGCAAAATCTTCTCTTGCGGAAATCCCTTTTATTTTTTTTGCCAAAGCGGAAGAATCAAGGTCGGAAACGCTTAACAGCTTATATGCCGTTTTGGTTTGAAATTCTTCGGGGTGGGCTTTGTAATAGTCTTCTGCGCCGGGCGGCTCTATTGCAACAATCTCAACATTGTAGAGTTTTTTTAGCCTGTCTGTTTCCGAGCCAAGCATTGCGCGGCGGCAACTGTCTATAATGGCGGTTTTATTGGAATCATTCACCAGAGTCGCAAGCTGCGGATTTTTTTCCAGGAATAAATCAGCCGCTATTTTTTCGCGTAAGTTTACAAACGGCATAAAAGAGGAATCCGCATAGCGCGTTTTGTTTTTTTCATAGTAATCCAAGAGGGCTTTATTTGTAAAGCCCATGTTTGCCCGCAAGTAAAAGTAGGCATAAACTTGGGCCAGCCTAGCCTCTTCGTTATTCGCCAAGTCTTTTTGAATGGAAGTTCCCGCTCCGGCAAATAAAATACGGGCGGTTTCCGCTAATCGCCTTGTATCCGCCGCTTGTTGCAGGTCGGTCGTTATGGATTTCTTGTCTCGAGACGTTTCCGGTTTTATGGCGGCTAAAAATTCCGCATCGGAAACGAATAGCGAGGTATTGCCTATTTTAGCTATGGCTTTATCTTGCGGGATAGAACTGCAAGACAGTAGAGCGAAGCAGGCTAAAACTGCGGCGGGAACGGTAAAAATATTGCGCATGGCAAAACTCCTTTAGCTTTTTAAAGATTCCAAGGCTTCTTCCTTGGTTTGGTAAACATCTAACAATTTATTTGCACCGACAATTTCAATAATTTCAAAAACGTTCTCATTAGGGCTTGCTATTTTAAAAGAGCCTTTTTTTGAAATGAGCATTTTTGATATTCTCAGGATTGTGCCCAGGCCGGTGCTGTTTATGTAGCGGAGTTTTGAAAAATCCGCCACCAAATGCACCAATCCTTCGTTCTCAGACAAATTCTGCACGTATTTTATAACGTCTTGCGCATTGGTGCTATCCAAGTCTCCTTCCAGCGTAAGCAAAAAACAACCCGGTTGTTCTGCTATGGGAGAAGAAGATATTTGTACTGTTTCGTCTAACATGCTATACCTCAACAATTTTGATTGCCTGTACAATTATTTCCGTTTGGTTAACGTCTAAATTAACCGAATTTGAAAGCATTTTTATTAGAGCTATTCCTCTGCCCCTGGTAGCTTCCATATTTATTTCGGGGTTTTTATATTTGCTAAAGAGCGCGCTTATAGCCATTTTATCCAAGTTCGCGCGTGAATTTTTGACAACTAAAACAATTTTCTTCCGGCTTATAGCTAGGCTTGCGGAAAAATTTTTGCTATCGGGATTCGAATAATCAACCGCATTGTTCGCCAGTTCGTCTATTATTGTTTCCATATGGAAGATTAGCTTTGGTTTGAAGCCTTTTTTTGCAAGCACCGAACAAACCAGCCTTCTTAAAAAAGTAACGCAATTTCTTTGCAATGGAAGAGTGAGCGTAAACTGTTCTTTTGAACCCAAAAAGTGAAAATCCGATATAGCGGACTGCGCGGTACCGTAAAAATGGAACACCCGGTCTAAACCCATTAGGGATAAACGGTCTTGCAGGAATTGGGAAGCGGAGCATATTGCCAAATCGCCGCCTCTCTGCTGCAACGTTTTGCGGCATCCCATAAGGGTACCCACAAATGGGGAATCCATAAAATTAACATTTTCCAAATTTACAACAACAAACAGGTTGCCCTTTTCCATGCACCTGTCAACCGCAGTTTTAAAGGGGACAATGGCGGGAATGTCCAAGGGGCTTGCAACGCTTATAACTGCGAGTCCTGGCTCCGAAGAAAAAACAGTTAAGCCTTCCAGAAGGAAATCAGCCGAATCGGAAAGAATCATTTTATATCCCCCGATGCTTGCAAGTTTAAAGAGCCTGTGAACATTTTTTTATCGGTTGTTTTTATTTGGACATAAAGCCCATCTTCGGAAGTTTTGCAGCGAAAGGAAACTGCCGGCAGCGCTTGCAAAAATTTTTCATGGGGAATAACGGCATCGAACCACAATAAAGATTCTGCTGCAGCACGTTCCGAAAAATCTTCGCTAAAATCAAAATTTCTTAGGAAATCTTTTAAAAAACTCTGAATAATGGGAATATAGTCCCTATCGGCAGGAAATTCTATTAAAAATTCATTTTCAGAAGGCATTAGGCGATAATATAGTAAATTTTTTTGATGCCTAGCGGCTAACAGATAATTTTCCGTTTACTCTGTATATAAATGCCAGAACTCGGGCTACGGCTTCGAAAAGTTCTGTTGGTATAACGGATGGCACCGAGACTTTTGAAAGCATGGTTGCCAAATAGTCGTCTTTATGCACGGGAATATTGTTTGCCTCTGCTTTCTCTATTATGCGCTCCGCAAAAGAGCCTCTGCCGGAGGCTACCACCATAGGGGCTTCCGGTTTGCCGATATCATGTTTTAAGGCAACGGCCAGTTTCATTTTGCTACCTAAGCCCAAAGAACACTATAAACCCGATGAGCAAGGCAAAAAACGAAATCAAATGCATGCGCCAAGCTATTTTTGCATTTACAAGCGGCTTGGAATCGCCAAAACGCCCCTTCCACTTGAGCTGAAAATGGTGATGTATGGGAGCACGCAAAAACAGCCTGTGCTTATCTGCGTATTCCCGGCCACGTGCTATTTTATTCAGCTTAAAATGCCCAATTTGGAGAACCACGGACAAGGCCTCCACCAAAATTATAACGCCGACTATGGGCAGGAATAACGCAGCCTGCACAAGTATGAACATTATGCCGAGCAATGCGCCAAAGCCTATGGAGCCGGCATCTCCCATGTAAATTTCGGCGGGCGGGCTGTTATACCAAAGGTAAGCGAGCAACGCGCCTATTGAAGCCATCGCTATCGGAAGCAATTCATCGCAACCTTTTAAATAGGGAATATGCAGGTATTCGCTGAAAATCGCATTGCCGCTCACGTATGCCACGGCTCCGACAAAAAACATCCCTGTTATAATCGGAACGCTTGCAAGGCTGTCTATGCCATCCGTGAAATTTGTCCCGTTTGCGCTTGCGGCAACAACGAATGTGATAAATAGTATAAAAAGCCAGTTCGGCAAATACGGATACCAGAATTTCGGGTTTATAAAAGGTACGTATAAATTGCTCTTTAAATCGGGTATGAACTTATAGCAGAGAACGGCTACCGCAAAGCTGAAGAGAATGTAGAGAAAGAGTCTAGTGGTGGAGCTTATGCCATCGGCTTTTTCTTCGTAGTCCTTTTTTGACAGTTTCCCGGAATCCACAAGCCTTTTTTTGTGTATTTTCGCAATGTCGTCTATTGCGCCAACCACTGAATACAGTACTAGAATTGCGAGTGCCGCTATGGAGTAACCGTTGATAATAACCGTGAAGCAGGAAACCAGCACAACAATCACAACCAGCAAAAGCCCACCCATAATTGGCGGGGAATTTTCCTTAAAGTCCGCTGTTGCTTTAGCTTTCCTCAAAAAAGCTATATAGCTGGGCATTGTTAAAAATACCAGCAAAGTGGCGAGTACCGCCGCAAGTCCGGCTCTGAACAGACGGCTGTCAAAAATCGGATACCCTGTTTGGTCAAAAAGAAATTGAATTAGCATTGGAAGTCCTTATGTTTTGCTTTCGCCTCGCATCATTATTATTTTACCGGTACGCACAAATTCAACTATCTCAAATTTTTTGCACAGGGAGAGCATAGCTTCTATTTTTTCGGAATTTCCGGTGACCTGAATTATCATGGAAATTTCCGTCATGTCTATGGTTATGCCCTTAAAATGGTCGCAGAGTTGCAAAAGCTCGGTTCTTTCTTCCGGTTTGCAGCGGACTTT
>Ga0182466_11624_pt1 | contig 13653 bp, 10 predicted proteins | sample TergutMp193P3_FD_120795 | JGI IMG/M metagenome (GOLD analysis project Ga0182466, IMG submission 120795) | reverse complement strand
CCCCCCTTTTCCCCCCCCCCCCCCCCCCCCCCATGTTATTTCGGCAGGAAACAGCATTTCAGAGCCGTTTTCGGCTTCCCTGCATACAGGAAACCCTAATTCAAAACCATTTTGCCCTTTCCCGCTCGCAGGAAACAGCATTCCAGAACTATTTTGTGCTTTCCTGCATACGGGAAACCATATTTCAGAGCCATTTGCCTCTTTCCTGCACACGGGAAAGGGCAATCACGGGCTGTCTGCCCGGAAAACGCATAAACTTTTATCCAAAAAAGGAGAGCCATAGATGAAAATAGACACTTTCTACAGAAAAAACCTGAGAAATGACGAGCATTTTCAATTCCACACCGAGTTTCGAGATCTGGTCAATGCCTACGCCGTCATAGAGGGCGGCGAGCTTTACGAGCGATTTGTCAAAACATTTAATTCGGTGATTTCCAAGTACAATGCCATTGTCAATTCAAGGCATGGCCGGAGAAATCATAAACCGATAGCGGAAAATTCCCCAACAAACGGAGGTTCTCATGAAAACTAGACGTTTTCTCTTAGCGGCAGGCTTTGTGCTTGCTATGGCGTTCACCCTTTCCTGCTCCACAGATCCTGATTCTGGTGGCGGTTACACTGGCTCCTATGGTTCTATTGAATACGGCGGTAAAACATATAAAACAGTTGAAATCGGCACTCAAACGTGGTTTGCGGAGAATTTGAATTACGACCCCGGCACGGGCAATTCCGCTTGCTATGATAACCGAGCGAGCAACTGTGACATTTATGGTCGCTTGTATGACTGGTCAACAGCTATGGGAGTTTGCCCCTCCGGCTGGCATTTGCCCAACAAGAATGCGGAGTGGGATGTGCTGATGACGGCTGTTGGCGGTTCTAGTACGGCGGGAACAAAACTGAAGGCGGCGTCAGGCTGGAATAGCAATGGCAATGGCACAAACGATTACGGGTTTTCGGCCCTGCCGGGCGGCTACGGCTATTCGGATGGCGATTTCAGCAATGTCGGCTCCAGCGGCAATTGGTGGAGTGCCAGTGAGAGCGACATTGGCGGTGCTTACAGCCGCGGCATGGACGGCAATTTCGCAAGCTGGAACGGCTACAGTAAGGGCTTCTTGTTCAGTGTTCGTTGCGTGCAGGACTAGCAATCATTGTCAGAACCGTGATTTGCCTGATTAAAGGATTTTCTTGATTTTTTGACATTATTTTGATAATCAAGAAAAAAGACTTTTTAACTTAGGATGTTAATCAAGCTCCTTTGAAACATTCATCCAGTTCTACGATGCTATCCGCTATGCTCTCACCGTCTGCAAAATAAATACCATCATGATTTTCCTCGCTTACGCCTCTTATAAAAATATAATATGCTCCGCCAAACTGTTTTCCGAAATCAAAATTTTTATGCGTTTGTTCCAGCCACCTTTTTAATGCAACAGCATAAATATAATATTGCAAATGATAACCGTGATTAAGCATAGCTTCTTCCATTCCGGCTTGCGAAAAATCATTCAAACTATTTGACTTCCAGTCCAGAATATAATATTTCTCATCGTTTCCCAAAAATACCAAATCTATTGCACCGCTAATATATTCATCAGGCAGTTCTTCCTTTTCAGGAATAATTTTGTTCTTCATTATTTCTTTCATTTTTTTCAGATTTATTGTTTTAGAATTCATAAAAAAGTTAAGTTCTGCCACTTTATTGCTGGTTTCTATATCGCATAATTTTCCTGCGCCGCCCGGCAACTCTTTTTCCAAAATCCGCTTAACCCATTTTTCAACCAAATCTTTTCTAGCTTTCTCTTTGTCTTCATCTCCTGAAAATTCTTTGAAGCTGCCGAGTTTATTTTCCACAATATCTCGAATATCGCTTTCGCTTGCATCAAAATCCAGATTTTCAAAAATGCCGTGCAAAAGAGTTCCCATTCTTTTTCCTGCGGGAATTTTTGGTTCGGCTTGTTGTGTTGCAGAATCCGGTTCTTTATATTCGTGTTCCGGTTTTTGCAAACTTTTTGAGATTCCCGTGAAACTGGTTTTGCTCCAAGACGGGGTTATCTTTGATGGCAGAGCCTTGGATATTTTCTCAATCTCTACGGTTTCAATATTATTGCATTCGTATTTTTTTTCAAAAATTTCTTCTAAATCAACAATTTGAATATCCGAGCTTTTATTTGAATTGCAAAAATTGTCAAATATTTCACGCAGATAAGATTTTGACCTTGTATAACATGGGTTATGCGCAACATACAATCTATATTTTGCTCTTGTTAAAGCTACATATAAAAGCCTGGCTATTTCTTCATTTTCCTCTTTATTGTTCAGCTTTTTTGCTTTTTCAGATTCGGCAGCATACACTATAGTCTCTTTGTAACCGTTATCTTTATCATGATACATATAAGTATGAGGAAACTTGTGGCTTCGTGGATTTCTGCCGATATCCGGTATAAAAACAATGTCAAACTGCAAACCTTTTGATTTATGAATAGTCATGATTTTAAGAGCATCTTCATCGGTTTCCAACTTCTCTTCCACTTCTTCGTTATTTTCCGCTTCTTCGCACAATATGGAAAAATTGTTATTTATCTTTTCCGGAATCCTTCCAAATTTAATTTCCTCTTCATTTAAAAGTTCCATTATCTGTCGAATATTTGTTATATTACGTTCGCTATTTATGCCTTTGGCAATATGCCCCCATAAATTCAATTTTGTCATAAAAAAATCTATAGCAATCATAATCCCGTTTTTTTCCCATTTTGTCTTTGTCTCATAAATAGCATTTATCCATTCCATAAAAATTTTATCTGTTATTTCTTTTGGTTCAAATCCTACAAAATTATTCGTAAGCAAGGCTCTAATGCGCTTTATATTATTTCTATAGCAAATTGCATTTAGCAGGATTCTCAAAAAATTCGCAGCCTCGCTTGAAAAAACAGAAGCTCCTTTAACAATCGCAGGGATATTCTCCTTCGCCAAGGCATTTTTATAGTCAAGGCAATCTTTGTTGCTATCAAGCAAAATTGCAATATTTTTCGGTTCAAAGTTTCCCGTGCTCAATAATCGTTTTATTTCTTCAATAACTGCTCTTTGCGCTTTTGGTTCAAATTGTTCCTTATTCTGTTTTTCCTGCCCTTTCCAAATCACAAAAGATTGATATTTGCCATCTTTGTTTCTATGAGGTTCCAGTTCCGGTTTTCCACATTCAACCGGATTATAATCTATTCCTTCGCCCATTTTTTCTTTAAAAGAATCCGCTTCAAAAAATAAATTCAGTGCATCCAAAAGAGATTTTTCCGAGCGATAGTTTACATTCATTGGAACCGGATCTTTACCTGTAGATTTTTTAGCTTTATTGTAAGTAGAGATGTCACCGCCTCTAAATCTGTAAATCGCCTGCTTTGGATCGCCAATCATAAAAAACGGTTTGCCGTCGAATAAATAGTCAAAAATTTCAAATTGCATTTTATCCGTATCTTGAAACTCATCTACCAATATGGCGCCATATTTATTTTTTACGGCATTTTGCAATATATTTTTCTTGTCATGTATTACTGCGTCATAGCAATTTTTTATCATATCGTCAAAGTCTATAATTTTTAATTTTCTTTTTTCCTCCGATAATTTTCCCCGAACTTCTCTTGCCAATTTATACGCTATTGCATATTTCAATTTTTTTTCCGCATTTTTTTTCTCTTCATCATCAGCATTTAACTCTGCCAGCGGATGGTTTAAAACATCATTTATAGATTTTGATAAGTCATTAGGAGTAAGTTCAATCGCTTCGTCTAGATTTTGAACTTCAGTTCGCCAAAAATCCGCTACAACTCTGCTTTTAATATCGTTTGTGTTTGTGACAACTTCTTTTTCTTCAAAATTTCCGGTTTCATATGCGAATTCGCTTAATAACCTTTTGCAAAAGCCGTGAATGGTAAAAACAGGCATTTCATCTATGCGAGCTATTGCAGCCTGCAAATTCACTTCTTTAATTTGCGGATTCTCTTTTTGCGCATTTTTTATTATTTCAGTTAAAATCAAATCATCGTTCTCTTTAGGGCCATATTTCCATATATCATAGGCTTTAAGAATTTTTTCCGAACTATTTTTTTTGAGTTCTGCTGTTGCGGCTTCGGTAAAAGTTATCAAAACTATTTTTTCTACGGGCAAAAGTTTTTCCAAAAGCAAACGGAGAACTATCAAGCCAATAGTATAAGTTTTGCCTGTACCGGCACTCGCTTCAATGAGAACTCTTTTGTTTATAGGCAATTCCGGGACGTTAAGCGATAGTTTGCCCACTTTAGCCTCCTCTAGTGTGGAATATAGCAAACTGTGGCGAACCCGACGCCTTTCCAATCCCCCCCACGCTTTTCCCAAGAAAAATTCATTTTCTATCTTTGTCCTTGCAGAGGATTATTATTTACCTACTATTGCGACGCCTCGGCAAAATAATCTGTTTTGGAGGCTGTTATGGGTAACAATAAAATTCAATTGTTTGAGAGCAAACGTATTCGCTCCGTTTGGGACGAGGAAAAAGAAGAATGGTTCTTTTCCGTTATAGATGTGGTGGCTGTTTTAACAGAAAGCCCACGGGCAAGGAAATACTGGAATGCCTTGAAGACAAAGTTAAGGGATGAGGGTAGTGAGTTGTCCCAAGTTTTGGGACAACTGAAAATGCAATCAGACGATGGCAAATATTATTTTACCGATGTAGCTACAACTGAACAGTTGTTTCGTTTAATTCAATCCATCCCTTCACCCAAGGCAGAACCGTTTAAACTTTGGCTCGCAAAAATTGGCAAAGAACGTTTGGAGCAAGTGCAAGACCCCGAAAAATCAATAAAACAGGCTATGCTGGATTACAAGAAACTTGGCTATTCGGATGATTGGATAAACCAAAGAATAAAGAGCATGGAAATTCGCAAAGAGCTAACAGATGAATGGAAAAATAAAGGTTTAAAAAAGGAAATGCATTTTGCAACATTGACAGATATAATAACCAAAACGTGGTCTGGCAAAACAACAAAGGAATACAAACAATTTAAAAACTTGAAAAAAGAAAATCTGCGGGATAATATGACAAATACGGAACTTGTGCTGAATATGCTCACTGAACTTTCAACCAAGAATATATCTGAAGCATCTAATCCCAAAAATCTGGAAGGACATAAGGCTATAGCAAAGCGAGGCGGGAATATTGCAAAAGAAGCCCGTGAAAAACTGGAGAAAGAGACTGGTAAAAAAGTGATTTCCAGTTTAAACGCAAAAACAGGGATTTTGTTAAAAGGAAAAAGGTAATTTGCGGCAAAAGATTTTGGGACTAATCGGCGAATTAATCCTTTTCATTTTCCACTTCCACTCCATTATAGTTTTCAAACAATTTTCGGGAATATTCTATAAATTTTTCCTCTATGCCTAAATCCTTAAAAGATTGCGCGTTTCCTATTGCCATTTTTGCGTATTGAGAATATGAATCTAGTTTTTTCCAAGCATTCGATAAATCCTTTGGATTGTTTATATATTCCCATGCAGCGTTTGGAAAAATCGGCAACATTCTTTTTTCCAATTCCCGCTTAAGGTTCCATAATTTATCTAAGATTTCCTTGGCTCTTTCCCTAGGCATTTCTGGCAACAGTATTGTATTGTCTTTTAAAAACATTTTTGTGTTCGCTTTTTTTTTCAAATTCAAGTCCAAGTGATACAGCCAATGCTTCAAACGATATTTGCCTTTATCTTCGCTTGGATAAATCCAAAAAGTTCCGGAAATTTCATCTTCTGCCCTTTTTCTTAATTCCTCTATCTCCTTTTTAGCATTTTCTATAATTTTATCCGCAAATTTTCCGCTTGGCAACTCGCCTCTCAATTTTGCGATTCTAATATCCTTTTTTTTCAAAATCAAATCCGCCAATTTCCATTCTTCCAGTCCTTTTTCTACAACGAAAGGTTCTAGATTTTCTAAAAGCTCAATATCTTCAGGCAGTTCTATATTGCACACATCTCTTAAAAAATATTTCGGAGTATCGGATAAAATTTTGTATAAATCCTCAATATCTCTTTTTTCCTCTATCTCAACAGAATCAATTTCCCATTCCCAAATCCTGCCTGAGCCGCTAGACACTGGCCGCTGGCCACCAGCCACTGGCTTCCACCGGTTATCATAAGTACTTAACTCTCCATTAAAATACCTTCTCGAAAAAGGCTGCAAAGGATGCTTTGCAACTACTTCCTTTACTTCATACTGTTCTTCCAAATTTTTCAAAAGCATAACAACTACGCTGGAAGGTTCAAGAAGCTCTGCTGATTTTTCGTCTTGCCCAACCCAGCTTATGTAAAGCGCTTTTTTTGCGCTGCAAATTGTTCTCAAAAACATTAGGCGGTCTTCGTTTGCCGTGTCTTTATCGCCATCTCTAGGACATGCTGCCATAAGGCTGATTTCCTTGTCGGGAGTCTGGCGGGGAAATTCCTTGCCATTCATTCCTATGCAGCAAATAACTTTATGCGGAACTGCCATTATTGTTTCCAAATTCGAAAAGGATATATTGCCGCTTAAAGAATATGAACTTTTTGCGTTTATATCCATTTTTTTCAGCAAGGCGCTTTTTATAACGGAAAAATCCACAAACGTATCTTTTTCATTGCCAAAACCCGTGAGTATTTCTTCTTTTAGAGAATCCCATGCCCCTATAACTTCCTGATAAGGATTATCTTCTTCGTTAAAATTGGTTTCATCCTTGCCAAAAAACACTTGCAAATTTTCCCTGAAAAACTCATCCCAGTCCGTAATGGATTTTTCCTTTTTGCTCGCTTCTTCCATCTTTTTCAAGGCCCGAACAAAATGAACAAAATCACCCAAAAATCCAGCCGAACTGCCTTCTATATCGGGATAGCAATATTCTTCTTTCCCAGCGGAAAATTCCGTTTCCGAAATCATGAGAAATCCTGCGGCTAACTGGTCAAATCCGCTTTCAAAGGAATAATCCGGCTTCCCGCCATTTTCATAGGGACTTTCCAAACCATGCCTGATTGCGTTTTCCCTAACCCATTTTTCCAAACGTTCTCTATCATTTGAATCCAATTCTTCATCTCGTACGAACTTGGAGTATTCAAACAATGCGACTATATCCGACGCTCCATATCTGCCGCTGACCCCAACTTGCGAAAAGAGCAAATTCAAAAGTTGCACGGTCTTATCATGTTTTTTGACATCGCGGTCTGCAATTTTATACGGAATTTTATACCTGCCAAAAACCATTTCTATTGCGCTTGCATAAGGTTCAATATTCGGAGAAACAACGGCAATGTCCGTAGGCGATAGCTTTTTATCTTTTGCAAACAAGTCCAGTATATAATCGCATAGAACTTCAATTTCTCTTAGCGGAGAAAAACAGTTATTGAAAATAATAGTATCGTCTTTTTCGCATTTTTCTTTTTCATTCTCATCGTTAATTATGTCTGCCTGAATTTTTTCCAGCAATGAATTCATATTTCTGCATTCGCCAATTGATTCCAATTCATCCCAACCTATTTGTTCATATAAAACCTGTGCGGAACGGCCTAAATTTGCAATCAATCTGTTACCCAAATCCCAGTATAATTTATCTTCATCCGGCACAATTTTATTTTCCCATGATATTTTTCGCAAGTAAGTAATTGATTTATCGCTTTTTGCCTCGCCTATATACTTGCTGCTTATCAGATGCAAGTACAAATTAACCTCGCAACCTGCGATTGCCAGATGCTTTAGAGAATCCAGATGAATGGGAGGCATTGACAAAGGGGCGAATATAAAAATCCGCTTTTTCTCGATTTTGCTGTTATTCTCTTTGATAGCTTTGTAAAGTTGCGAGATATCCTGTTCGTCTTTATATTTTTCCTTTAATTTTTTCCAAAGTTCTCTTTGCCATTCTGCGTTATCATTTTTAATATCATAAGGTCTATTTTCGTTCCAGGCTTCAATTAAATCCGACCTGTAAATTTGGTAACCGGAAAATAGAGAAGCTAGTTCATTTGCAAAAGAAAAAGTTTTTTGCATTTGATTTTTTGGAAATAAATTATAAATAGCCCAGATTAGATTACTCTGATTGTAAACGCAGTTTTTTTCATCTTTTTTTTTGTCCGATAGATTATAGGCAAATTGCATTAAAGTTCCCGCAAGCGGCTTGAACGGCAAAGCCGTCCATATTCCATGCTTGTCCACGCATCTTTTTTTCAAATATTCCTGCAAGCCTTTCGACTCGCAAACGATTATGTTCCCGCCGGTTAAAAAACCGCCTTTTGCAGAACTTTCGCTAAAGTTTTCCTTGGATAAAACTTTTTCCAGAAAGCTGTCAGCCAGGGCTTCTAGATTAGTGTTAGAGGTAATGCGGAATAAATTCATCTATAACACCATCATCTAAACCGGACATAAGTCCAGTCATCTCAAAAACAACTTTCATAAAAAGAGAAAATAGATATTTCTATATTCTCCATATGCTACCACAAAGTTTTGTTGCATTAGATGTAGAGACCACAGGCTTAAACGCCGACAAGGACGAGATTATAGATATTGCCCTTGTTCGCTTTGAAAACGGGAATGTTTCCGCTACTCTGGATTTTTTGGTAAAACCCCAAAAGAAACTGCCCTCTTTTATTAACTATTTAACGGGAATTTCGCAAAGCAAGCTGGACGAGGCAAAGTCTTTTAAGGAAATAATTCCGCAAATATTGGAGTTTATAAACGAAAAACCGCTGGTTGCGCACAATGTTGCTTTTGATTCAAAACTTCTTACTTTTGCCCTGAGTAGAAACGGGTTTAAAAACAATGAGTTCATTTTTTGGGATTCTCTTGCCATAGCGCAGGCTGCTTGGCCTTTTGAAAGCCATAAGCTGGTAAATTTGGCAAATTTTTTAAACATTGAAGTTACAGCCTCGCACCGTGCCTTGCCGGATGCCGAGGCTTGCGGAAAAGTCTTTTTGCTCGGGCTTGCGGAACTGGAAAAAAATGATGATTCCGTTAAGGAAAATTTGAAAAAAATGGCGGCCGGAACAGTTTATGAGCCGCTGTTTTAAGGAGAATTTAAATGCCTAATATAACCAAAATTTATGAAAAGCTGAATTTTGCCCCTAGAAAAGGGCAACTCGGCTACAGTGAGTTTGTCGCAGAAAACTTAAACGCAGACAGCCGTTCAAAGCAGCAGTTTGCTCTGTTGGAAGGCGAAACCGGAATCGGAAGAACTTTGGGCTATCTAATACCTGCCATGCTCCGCGCAAACGAAACCGGCGAAAGAATTTTAATCGCAATAGCCACAAAGGCAAAATTAAAACAAATTTGGGAAAATGACATCCAGAAAATTTTACCCTTTTTGAACGGAAAAATCCGCTCTGCTGTTTTAAAAGAGCGATTCAGCTACGTGTGCATGCGCAAATTTCACAATTGCATAAATGAACCCGATATTTATTTAACGGCAGAAGAACGAGTGAATTTTTTCGCCGTAATAACATGGCTGGAAAAGACAAAAGACGGTGACCTGAACGAGGTTTTGCATTACAGCCGCACCCCTATTCTCTGGAAAAAAATAGCATGCGAAGCCGGGTCTTGCCTTGGTGCCCAGTGCGAACATTTTTCAAAATGCCATTTTCAGAATGCAAAAAAGAATGCGGAAAATTCCAACCTGCTTTTGGTGCAACACTATCTGTTCTTACAAGACTTGCAAATGGATTTTGCAATTTTGCCGCACTGCGAAAAAGTTATTTTTGACGATGCTCACAGGCTTCCCAAAGAAAGCCAAAAAAATTTTGGGAAGCATCTGTACTTTTACGCTCTAAAAAATGCGGTTAAACAAAATATTTGGTGCAAAAAATGGGAAGAGCAGGCGGCGGAAAGCGAAAAATTATTTTTGGCTTTGATAAAAGAAATTCAGAATTTTTCTCAGAAAACAAAAAAACGCAGAATCGCCTATACCCAAAACTTATCTTCGGAAACCGAAATTTCTCCGGAAGCGGTGCAGAATTCCCTGAAAGCTTTGTTGGAAGTTATAGAGCAAACCGGCTCGGAATTTTACGCCCAAAACGAAATCGGCAAAGCAAAGGACAGCATGCAATTTGCTTCCGACATAAGAAAAATCTCAAGCGACCTGGCATTCTTTTTTGCCGCCTCCCGCAATGAATTTGTGTACTGGATAGACAGCCCCTCCAACCCGCTCCAGCTCACATTTAACGCAGAACCCGTAAATGCTTCTGCAAAATGGAGCAAATCGCTTTATCCGAATCTAAAAGCTGCATTTTTCACTTCCGATACCATCAGCATAAACGGGCAATTTGACTATTTAATAAATCGCTTGGCTTTGTTTGGAAAAAATGCAAAGACAAAAATTTTCACAACCAGAGCACCGGAGGAATATGCCGAGGTTTTGGCAGCGGAGTTTTTGCCCAAGCCAACCGAAGAAAAATTTTCGGAAGAATTGGCAAAAACCCTGTGCGAAATTATTTCCAAAAACAAACACAATACCCTTATTTTCAGCGATATGGCTTCTATTTCAAAGCTTCACGCAGAAATGGAGAAAACCGAAATTTTGCAAAACAAAACCTGTTTTTTCCAAGGAGCGGACGGTAACTTTTTCAATCTATTAGGTTTTTTCTTAAAAGAAACAAGCAATGTTTTGGTTGGTACCCCGGACGAATTAAAATCTTTGGAAGAAATGGAACTGCCGGAAAACTGCCTTATAGTAATATCGCGCCTTCCATTCCCGGACATGACCGACCCGGTTCTTTCTAAGCGAATGGAAATTTTAAAAGAACAAAGCAAAAACGGCTTTATGCTGGTAACAATGCCGGAAACAGCCCTAACTTTACGCAGGGTTTATTCCTCAGTTTTGCGTTCTAACAAAAAACAAACATTGCTTTTGCTGGATAGCCGAATCGCAAGCGAGAAGTACGGAGCAAAGCTTCAAAAGCTTTTCCCGAATTTCAAAACCCTTAGCCACAGAATATTTGCTACGAGCTTTTTTGAATAGCGGCTATTTCTTCTTCAACGTAATCTGCGAAACCTGCATTTTCTTTGGTAATTCGCCGCGCAGGAGATTTTCCGCTATGGGTGCCAGGGAAAATTCAACGGCATCCGTAATCAGGTAAAAAGTTTCATATTTCGGAGCATCGTCTAATTCGTAGGCATTTTCCAAAGAAACTATTTTCCCCGCTTCAAGTTCCGCCGCTTTACCGTTGCTGCCGGAAAGATGTATGGTCAAGATTCCGTTACCGTCCACGCTCAAAATAACGCCATAGCATTTTTTTTCTGCAATATAACGCACTTGCAGCAAATCGCCGGCATTCGCATAGCTGTTATTAGACAGTTTCTCGGTAGATTTTCCGGTTTTGCGCCAAATTTCCAGACCCGCTTTCAATCCCTTTACCCTAGTTCCTTCTTCGTTCATAACAACAAAATTTGCAAGATCGGCTTCCATAGCATTTCTATCAAAAAACACGGTAAGCAGCACAGTTGCAGCCATTACCAAGGCGGCACAGGCAGAGAGATATAAGCGCCATTTGTCTTTTTGCTCAATCAACGCAAATTTGCGTAGATTATCGTGCATCTTCTCCACGGTTTGCTTTGCCGGATATTTTGCGAGCAACTCTTCACCGCTCTTTTTCAACTGCTCAATCTGCGAGCGGAATTCGGTGTTCTCGCCTTCCAGAGCTTTGAGGGCGGTCATTTCGTTTTCGGGGAGTTCCCCAAGCAAGTAGCGTTCTATTTTCCAATTCTGCTGGATCATAAAGCCTCCAATTCAATTAGGGTACTTTTAAGCGTACGGAGCCTTTTGCGAATCCCCGCAACAGACATTTTTACCTCTTTTGCCACATCTTCAAGAGTCATACCGTCTATAAAGTGCAAAACCGCTATGGTTCTGCTGCTTTCCGGTTGTTTTTTGAAAAGCCGGTCTAAAAGGTCTCTGTTTCCCGCTTCATGCTCAATATCTTCCGCGCAGGATATTTGCGTAAGCATTTCATCGCAGCTTATGTTTTCTCCCCTGCGTTTTCTATCTCTTATATAGTTCAAGCACATATTCGTAGCCATTCGCCACAAGAGACTGGACGGATAGTCGGCGTTCAGCGAGTTTCGCTTTTCCCAAACCTTGACAAAAACCTCCTGGGCAATGTCTGCCGCCGAGTTTTCATCGCCGAGCAGCCTTTTGCACCGCCTAAGCACCATTGGCGCATAGCGTATGTAAAGCTGCTCCGCATTTAAGATCTGGTTCATACTCCTTTAACACCCGAATTGAAGAAAAGTGTCACTTTTTAATGCAAAATAGTAAATGTTTTCTACATTCACCCCTTATGCCTTACTCCATCAACGGCACACACGCCAAAGCTGTAATTTACGCAAGCGATGTAGAAGATGCCTGCAACGAGCAAATCAGGGAAATTTGCGACAATGAGTTTTTGGCAAACGAAAAAATCAGAATAATGCCGGATTGCCATTACGGGAAAAATATCTGCATAGGATTTACTTCAACTATGAACAGCGAATGGGCGGTGCCTAATTACATAGGTGTTGATATAGGCTGCGGAGTTGTGTCGCATCCGGTTGGGGTTTTAGAGAATATTGATTTCAAAAAATTTGACAACCAGGTTCGCAGAAGCGTTCCGTCCGGCAGGGATATTCACAGAAAATTTGACGAAGACCGCTGCAAGGATTTCTATGCAAAAATCACAAAAAATTCAATGCACCTTTTTATTGAAGAGATAAGCGAACTCGTGAAAAAACTCAAACTGGATTTTCGCTCAAAGCATTACATTGAGCAATCCATAGGAACGCTGGGTGGCGGTAACCACTTTATAGCCCTCAACAAAAACAAAAGCAGCGAAATATTTGTAACCATACACAGCGGCAGCAGAAATTTTGGGCTTAAAATCGCAGAGCATTTTCAAAGAAAGGTCGGTGAAAACGGCTATCTTTCGGGTGAGTTGTACAACGATTATATTTACGCAATGGAGCTTTCGCAAAGATATGCGGAGTTCAACAGAATAAAAATGCTCTGCGAGATGCTGCGTTATTTTGAGGTGCAATTTGACAGGGAAAAATTTATAGAATCCGTGCATAATTATATTGACATGGAAAATCGCATAATAAGGAAGGGGGCAATTTCTGCGCAAGCCGATGAGCTTTGCCTTATACCCATAAACATGGCAGACGGGGTTTTGCTTTGCAAAGGCAAGGGAAATGCCGAGTGGAATTATTCTGCTCCGCACGGAGCAGGCAGGGTGTTTGGGCGAAACCGTGCATTTAAGGAACTCACTTTGGAAGAATACAAGGAGCGAATGAGCGCAAACAATGTGTGGAGTTCCTGCATAACAACAGCGACCCTTGACGAGTCTCCTATGGCATACAAAAAATATGAATATTTGCTTAAGTTCATAAGCGATACGGTTGATGTAGTTGACCACTGGGCCGAGATTTACAATTTTAAGGCGGCGGAGTAGGTTAAATATGCACTCTTTACTCTTCCTAGCCCTCCTTCTCACCCACGCCGCCGCCCAGTCCACTACCCCACTCCAATATGGCAGCAAAATTTACAAAACCGCAAAAATCGGCACACAAACATGGCTTGCGGAGAACCTGAATTACGAGGCAGAAGGCAGTGTATGCTACAAAAACAACCCGAAATACGGTGCGAAATACGGCCGCTTATA
>Ga0182466_14241_pt1 | contig 13712 bp, 9 predicted proteins | sample TergutMp193P3_FD_120795 | JGI IMG/M metagenome (GOLD analysis project Ga0182466, IMG submission 120795) | reverse complement strand
GCAATAACATTCCATCCGAGCACATTCCGCAGCATGGGGCGCAACTCCAGAGGCGTTAGAGGAATTCGCCTGGAAGAAGGCGACTGCGTTATTGGAATGATAGACATAAAAAAGAACTCTCTCATCTTAACCATTTCCGAGAGAGGGTTTGCCAAGCGCACAGACCCGGAAGAATACAGGGTTACAAACCGAGGCGGCAAAGGCGTTACAAACTTCAAGGTAACAGACAAAACCGGAAAAGCCGTTTTTGTGGATTCGGTTTTGATGGATTACGATATAATCATAAGCACCAGAGATGGGCAGATGATTCGCATAGATTTAGACAGCATAAGGGAAACAGGGCGTTCCGCCCAAGGCGTTAAGGCTATAAGCCTTTCAGAAGACGACATTGTTTGCGATGCGGCGGTTCTCCCAAGCATAGAGAACATAGAAATTGAGTCTGGCGAAGAAAAAGCCGCCTTTGAAAACGCCGTTGAAGCCGTTATCGAAGAAGGCGCTGAAACCGCCAGCGAAGAAGGCGGTGAAGTTGCTGGCGAAGAAGGCGGCGAGAGTACATCCTAAGCCTGTTTTGGCTTATCCATGCCCGTAAGCCTTGAACTTGGCATCAAAAGCGATTATGTAAAAAGTCCCGAACGCGCTTCTGTAGCCGAGCATTGCTACCGCATCGCAAAACCTAAATCTTATGACATTGTAATCGGCAGGAACTTCATCTGGCACGGCAAAATTTAACTGGCTTCGCTCAATTATCTCATAGCCCCTGCATCTGTCAAGAGAACGCAAATCTTTCCACGATATATTGCCAAGCACATTCAATCTGTTTATCAAAGCTACCTTATTTTCTTGGCTCAAGCTTTGGTAACTGAATTTTGGATCTTTTACAATAAGCCTGAAAGAAAACCTCGGCGGATGCACATCTGGATTATAGGCTGCATCAGCGGATTTTTCTTTCTCCGGTTCATTTTTTCTTTGCTTAGGTTTCTTCATCCACAAGCTGTGTCTTAAAATAATCCTGCATGGCTTTATGGGTGATTTCCGTGTATAGCCCTTTGTGGTGTGCCATTACCCACGGCGTGTCTTCGTGTGTTAGGTTGCGAAGTTTCCATGCCGAGAATTGCCCATAGTATTTATGAACCATATCCAAAATTTCACGGGTTTTCTCGTCGAAAATATCATAAGCATCGGCATCATAAGGAATTGGTATAGATCCCGCGCCGAATTCTTTGTATCTGTGGTAAAGCGGAACGCAGACAGGCCCGTGTTCCCAAGCCTCTATTCGCTCATTGAACAGCGGAGAATCCATTATTGCCAAATAAAAACCCTGTGCGTAATAAACCAGTTTCTGCAGCTTTAAATTAGACATAAGATCTCCCGCATCGGCATCCTGCCGTTTAAGAAAATAATTAGCCACATCAAAACAAGTATTCATTCTAGCCTCTACTGCTGGTTCTGCTTATAATATACATTTTATTTAAAACAGCGAACCGAGTACGTCCTAGTTTTTTCGTCCTCACCCATGAAACTCTTGGAATACTGACTGTCAATGTACCTAGAACGTGCGAGTGTTGGCAGGTTGGTTCCCGTGCTGCTCCACCAATAAGCTGCTATACCGTCATCTAAGCTATAGTTGCCAGTGCCGTAACCGCTCGGCAAAGCCGAAAAACCGTATGTATCTTTACCGTTTCTGTTAAAATCAGTAGATTCCCAGCCGCTTGTGGTTTTTAAATATTCTGCATCGTATCCATTCGTATCCTTATCCGCAACATAATCAACAAGCTTCTGCCAGTCCTCATTGCTCGGCAAACTCCAACCCTCAGGGCAAAAGTTCTGTGCCGTAGCCGTACTCCAATTGTATAATCTGCCATATTTATCGCAGTTTTCGGGTTTGTTTAAGAAACACATACTGCCTGTTGTTGTTTCAAAATTCAAATTCTCAGCCATCCATGTTTGGTCGCCAATAATCACATACACATAGATTTTGCCGTCTCGCTTATCGATAAACTGTCCTTTCTCTTTTCCTTCATGCATTCTTGTTGTTCCATTTACAAAACCGGAACTGCTGGACTGTGTGCCGCTGCTGCTGCCGCCTTGGGAGGAGCTGGAAACATAAGGGCAGGTATCTCTAGGGTCTCCTCCCCCTGGGCAGGAGTCAAAATCGCCGGGAAAGCATTGCATTATGTCTGAATAGACACAAAATTTCCATCGAAGCTGCAACGGCTGGCCCTGAGCTTCTTTGTCTGGCTCAGGAAGTTCTTGGAAACCATCCATGCTGTTGCAAGAAAAGAGCAGGGCCGCGCCAGCTATCAAAAAAGAACCGAAAAAGAATTTTGTTTTCATAAGAGACCTCTAATTTTTAACACAACGAACGGAAAAATAACTGTTTTTTGAATAGTAACTTCTCATGACCGCAGTGCTATTACCACTACATATGTATCTGTCATACGCACTTGCAGTGCTATATTCCAAAGTACTCCACCAATTACCGCAACCTCCTTGAGTTGGAGGAGGGGATGTAGTCTGATTTCCGCCCGGTAGTGCTCCAAAACCATGAAGATCCGTGCCATAGCCAGCAGTATTCCAACCACTGGTTGCACTAAGCTTCTTTCCGGCATCAGTTCCAACGTATGTTATCAGAGTTTCCCATTCATTATCGCTCGGCAAATGCCAACCGCTTGGGCAAATCCCCTGATGAGGGTTTGATACCGTATATGAACTACTGTTATAGGTGGAAGCTATGTTCATTGCGGCCGCCCAAGTATAAAGTCTTCCATATACATCGCAATTAGCACAATAAATTCCAGCGATACTCGCATCGTAATAGTCTAAGTTCTGGGCCATCCATATTTGAGTACCTATTTTAACTTGCTTATAAATCTTGTTGTCTCGACTATCTTTGAAAAAATTTGTAGAAATAATTTCTCCATCAACACATTCTTCAATTTCAAGGTCATATTTCTCGCCGCCGCATAACGGAAGAACCTTGGCGGTGGCTCCGGTGCCGGAACAGAAATAAATTTCAGGGTCATACAAAGCCGTGCCGCATTTCGCCCGCACCTCGTCGCCCGAACAACCTTCAGTTGCAGGGGCATACTCCTTGCCGCCGCATAGCGGAAGAACCTTGGCGGCGGTTCCGGTGCCGGAACAGAAATCCTCTGCCGGATCATATATTATTGCGTTGCATTTGGCGCGAACTTTGCCGCCGGAACAGAAATCAGTTGCAGGGTTATATAATGCTGTGCCGCATTTTGAAAGCACAATTGTTCCACTGCAACCTTGAGTTGCTGGGTTATATACTGCTGTGCCGCATTTCTGATAAGGTGCATTGCCGGAGCAGAAATAAGTTATAGGGTTATATGTTGAACCGCCGCATTTTTCAACAACAGCATCATTCGAGCAGAAATGAGTTTCCGGGTCATATAATGCTGCGCCGCATTTGCTGAACACCTGCCCTTCAAAACAGCCTTGGCCTGCCGCATATTCTGAACCGCCGCATTTCGCAAGAACATCCGTGTCGGAACAGAAATGAGTGTCTGGATTGTATTCCTTTGTGCCGCATTTGCTGTATGTATCATCGCCGTAGCAGAATGTATCCGCATCATACTCCTCGCCATCGCAGAGTTCATAAAGAACGCCGCTTCTGCAGAAATGAATAGCATCGTTATACGGCTCATCGCCGCATTTCGCCAACACCTCGCCGCCCAAGCAACCTTCAGTCGCAGGGTTATATGCCTCGCCGTCGCATTTCAGATAAATCTTGGCATCGCCGCCGCAGAAATGAGTTTCAGGGTTGTATAATGTTGTGCCGCATTTGGGGAACGCAATGTCGCTTAAACAATGGTCAGTTGCAGGGTCATATTCCTCGCCACGGCATTTTTCATAAACTTTGCCGCCGGAGCAGAATTCGTCTTCGGGGTTATACGCATCGCTGCCGCACCTTATGCGAATTTCGTTTTGCGAACAGAAATGAGTCACAGGGTTATAATATTTTCCATAGCCGCATTCCATTGTTTCATCCGCAACGCAGCGAATGGGGTTAGGATCTTCGCTCGTAGTGAGCGGAACGCTCAAGCAACCGATGTTGCCGGTGCGGCATAAAATATAAGCATAGCTATTTTTAGTTCCGCCGCTTGCCCAGTAGAAACCGGACAGGCCTCTTGCTTTCCATATTGATTTTTCCATGCTGTAGTTTCCGGAGAGCATATAGAATTCCGGCGGCAAGCCTGTTGCAGAAGTCCATTCCGCAGAGCTTGGTATATGCCAACCTCTTGGGCATAATCCTTGCGGAGAGTTTCCGGCCATAGCGGTTGAATAGTCATAGACTCTGCCGTAGCCGTTGCCGCAACTGGTGGAATCTCTGTTGGGTTTTTCCGATTGCACATCAACGCCGTAGCACCAGCCTATGGTTTCGTCTTTTGAATAGTTCAGATTTTGGAGCATCCAAACTTTTTGGCCTGCAATTATGTAGCTGTATTCTTTGCCGTCTCGCGGGTCTAGGAATTTGTTGTTTTTGCCAAAGATGCCCGTCACCTGAAATTCGCCTCTGCCGCTGCTTGAGCTTTGGCCTAGAGAGCTGGAAGAACCGCCGCCCTCGTATGGGCAGGTGAGGGAAAGCATTCCGCCATTCGGGCAAATTTTCGCAGGCCCCAGGCATTTTTTGTCTTCCACAAACACGCAATAGGGGTATTCCTTCAGTCCGCTGGTATCTGGAGGGGCTTTTTCGCCATCGTCAGATGAGCAAGATAAGAATAGTGGCGCGCAGAGCGCGCTTAAAACGAGTGTTGAAATAAGCTTTTTCATAAAATCTCCTATTCATCCTCAATAGTTATAGTGCAAGTAAAAGTTTTTTTGCCGCTACCACAAGTTGCAGATCCCGATACTGTGTATTCACCTGCTTCATCCCATTTCCAAGGTGTATCTTCATCAAATTCAGCATTATTGATTGTTGTGCCTCCACATGATACAACAGGCTTCTCAGTAATCTCCTTCCCGGCTGTTCCCTCTGAATTTGCGCATGAAAGATCAAGGTCAGCAGCTGCGGTTTGAGTGACAGATTTTGTAGAAGATATATTGCCGCTATTGCATTCAGCATACGCAGTGAACGTAATTTCATCATCCTCAGCAACCGTAGTTTTATTGCTGTTGCTGGTTGTTACTTCAACTATCGTACTTGTCTCACAACCCGAATATGTAGTATTAGTTACGGTAATAGTATTATCAACATAGTCACCCGAGTTTTGTTTTACACTGTTAAAACTAGTGTTAACATAAATAGGTTTATTAGGTGTTTTGAGTACTATGGTTCCTGTGGAGAATGTTGGCGGAGCCGCAATTACCGTTGCATAGGTGCCATTGCCATCCGTTACAGCAGTATCAAGATTGCAAACAAAATGCCCCATCACATGAAGCACATTACCAATATTTACAATTGCGGTTTCATCCAATGGTGTTGCACCTAAATATATTTTCTTAGTTACCGCGCCTGCAGGACATGCTGTATAAATAGCGTTAGACGAAACTGTGCCGGTAATAATATTACTATTGAGAATAGCCGAAACTGTTGTACCAGCAAGAACTGTTCCGCTAATGCTAAAATCTCCGGTTACTTTCGGTCCAATCGGTTTTGCTATTTCTTTGCCTTCACCAAGCAATGGATACTTACGAGTAGTAGGATTACTATTACAATTAAGAGACGCTATCACAGTAATAGTATCATTGTAGCGTACTTGATAAGCACTCGTTCCTAAAGCACTGTTTACGAATATTTCTGGAGTTGCCTCGGCATCACAATCAGCGTATTTAGCATTGGTAGTCGTAACTGTACCTTCAATTTTGTTATCAATAATATCCCCAACAGATGTACTAGCATTAATTGACCCTGTAACGGTAAATTTTCCGGTCAGCGATGGAGTAATTGCGGCTACAGGTCTTGTGGCTGAAGCTACCTCCTTTTTTACTCCGCCGCATACGAAATAAACCGTAGCCTTAACTGTTCCGGGAAGAAGGCTATCCAAAGGTACCTCAACCGACTTCGTAGTCGAATCGCAACCCGACATCATAAGATTAGTTACTCTAATATTCTCTGTAACTTCAGCATCAGTAATCTTTGTGCCTGCGTCATAACTCGTCTTACCGAAGCTCACAGTTCCGCTCGTAATCGGTGCTTCATGGCCAACATCCGCCGTTGCGGTGGCTAAGGTTACACGCACTCCGCGACAGACAGCAACAGCTATCGCCTTAACTTCGGTGTTAGGCATACCCAAGCCGGTATTTATCAGAACCGTTCCCACAGCACCGCAGCCAGCCGCCTCGGAATTGGTTATTTCTATGGTGTTAGTAACACTATCCACAGTAACCGAATCGCCTACAATAACATCATATTGTTCTTTTTTGAATTCTATCTTTCCTTTAATATCCGGTTGCGGAGCCTCTACCACCTCAACCTCAACAGTCTTAAATTCATACCGCTTCCCATCGCAGTTGGCAACCGCAGTAATGGTTATCGTTCCCTCTTTTAGCAACTCTCCGGTTTCTTCATTAACCATGTTCTTCGGCGCATACACAATCTCATATTCGGTATTCTTGGTATATGTTGGAACCGTGCCGCATTTGGCTTCATCGTAGTTTTCTATCTCAACATTATTGAGAATTTGCACAGTGGAACCTACATAATACTCGCCATCATAATCCGTGTAAGCAAAACTAATCGACCCTTTGCTTTCAGGCTCCGGAGTTTCAGGAGCGCTCACCACCTCAACCTCAGCAGTTTCCATTTCATATATCCCCCCCGCACATTCGGCAACCGCAGTAATGGTTATCGTTCCCTCGCCTATTAACTTTCCGTTTTTGTCAACCATGTCTTCCGGCTCATACACAATCTCATATTCGGTATTCGGGGTATATTTGGGAGCTGTGCCGCACTTGGCTTTAACGTAGTTTTCTATCTTAATATTATTGAGAATAATTACAGTAGAACCTACATAATACTTGCCCTCATAATCCGTTTCAACAAAGCTAATAGATCCCTTGACTACAGGCTCCGGAGTTTCAGGATGGATTATATCTCCACCGTAAGGGCAATCATCCATTTCAACCAGATCTGCCGGGCACCCTGCGCCTATAGTCCCAATCACCGGAAAGCACATTTCATGCTCGTCATCAACGCAGACTATCTCATCGCCGGGATCATCACCGCCGGAAGAAGAACTGGAAACATTCGGAGCAGAGGGGCAATCATCGACTTTATCGACTAATTTTCCGCCTGTTCCCGGGCAGGTTTCAAACGGGCCTTTCAAGCATATCCCGTACTTATCGTAAGAGCAGTACTCATGCTTTTCCGCAGAAGACGGACCCTCGGAGTCATCGCCGGAACATGAACAAACAAAGGCAAATGCCGCAAACAGCGGCAACACGCTCAAATTTACCTTACTCATAATATTCTCCCTGTTATAAATTTCATTTTACCACCACCATTTTGCTTGCCCCGTTTTTGCGAACAACATAAACACCAGCTTTTTTCGGTTTTTGTTTTCCCAAAGGCTCACCCTTGAGGCTGTAGTATATAGGTTCTTGGGCGCGAAGCATCGGCGAAATTTTGGCTATAGCCGATACTGATGACCCCATTTTATACAAATTGAGGCTGTAACCAGCAGCCGAGGCGTGTATTTCAAAGCCTAAATTTTTAAGATAGTTCGGCAGGGAATTTTCGTCTATGTTCACAACGCCGTTGCTAATCTCAATTCCGCCATAGCACACGCCCTCGGTTGGCCACTCGTCCCACTCACAGCCGGAAGCTTCTGAATTCAACGGAATATCCCCGGTTCCGGGCAGTGCTAAAGAATAAGAGAGGCGGGAGCCGAGTTCCTCGCCGCAAATCGGTTCTGTGCCTGCTCCGGCTAATGCGGCGCAGGAATTGACCGATTCTTGCAGGCAAATCTCGTTGCCCTTTTTTGCCTGTTTCAAAAACAGGCCTGCTTCTTGGCCGCTAGCCGTTGTTTGGGCAAAATAAACATTGCTTGCTATGCGAACATTGCTCATTGTGGTGCGGCGGTCGCAGAAGAAGATATCTATGGGGTAAGTCTCGCCTTCTTCCAAATCCAGCGTATCCAATTTCACATAACCCGGAGTGGCTAGCTTAGTGCCGCCTAAATCTATAACCAGTTTATTGTTTATAAATACCCACATATCGTCATCGCCGCTGAAAAAGAATTCATGCGCGGGGTCGTATTTGAATATCGCGTGGCTCTCAAAGCAGAACAACTGATTTTTGAGCATTGTTTCGTTGCTCCACATACCATCTGTGCTATATATAGTGGGGCCTGTGCCAATCAAACCGGTTGCTATTCTGCTTTCTCTTAAATCGTCCCATTTCCAAACGGAACTGCCATAAGTTCCTGAAGAAATTGCTGGAACATCACCGTTTCTAAAATCGCCATTGGCAAAGGCTCTTGTGCATTTCGTGGCCGCATCCGCAGAAGTGAGGCCTGCGCCTGTTACGGAGGCCGGTCCTAGATAGCCCCTGTCGTAACACCATTTGCTAACGTCAGGATTTAACTCAACCCAGCCTTGGGCGGCTCTCTTCTTGTCGCAACTCGCGCACTGCGAGTAATCTACCAAGCCCCTTGTTTGCAACTCCGGCAAGAAAAAGCCGCCTAAAAATTTTTTGTTTGTGTGGTTGCAAACACCATCTAAATCTATTGTGCCATCCGAGCAGAGCTTGTTGCTGTCGAACTCCCACAGGTTATCTTTTGCGCGGGCAAAGGGCATATCGTAACAGCGAACAACATTTGTGCCGGGGGTGCTTCTAAAGGCTTTCTCAAAATTCTCCGCCTTCCAGCCATCGTTTTCGCCACTGCAACTGGTTGTGCTTGTGGCAGTGCCTTGCCACTGTATTTTTCTATCCGCATCCAGCTCGTTTTTAACCATGCCTTTGAGAATGCCAGAGCCATTCTGCGAATATCCGGTTCCATTTGCCGTGCAGTCAAAATCATAGAAAGAGGTGTTCACCGAAGCATCCGTATCGTAAATTATGGCGGCCATTTTATAGGAACAGCGGTCGGTTTGTTCTGGAATTCCGGCTCTTGAGGTGAGCCATTTATTGTTGTCCGCATTAAAGTAAATTGTATCGCGTTCAAGCTCTTCAAATTTCTCGGCAAGGTTGAATATGCCGTTGTTAATGGGAGTTCGCATACTAGGCCCAATTCCAATCATCATTCTTTCAGGGGGGTCTTCGATATAATAAGCCGCCTTGTACCATCCGCAATTGCTTGGGTCTATTGACATGGGTTTTTTGTTTCCGCTTGCGTCCAGTATGTAAGGAATGTTTTCTATCCAGTCTCTTGTGTGCGGGGGCAGGAGGTAGAAATATTTGGAGTTGGGAGGCTCACTTGATATAGTTATAGCCGAAGGATTGTTTGGATTAAGCGAAATGTAAGTTGTTGGCCCAAAATTGCTGCATTGCAGAGAATTTGCGGTTGTGGCAGAGGGCAGTTGTTGCGATTTGCCTATTGCGGTTTTGGTTATGTACATAATGCCATCGTTATCGTTATAATAATAATCATAATTCAACAAGATAACTGTTTGATTAGCACCGTCGTTTGCTAAAGCTGGGAATGTGAACACAGTCCAGTTGCCCTCTTTGGCAGTGGTCATGCGTTTAAAATCGCCTGCATAATATAAGTAAAGATTATTTCCCCAACCTTCAGGCAATTCAAAATACACCTTTTTGCCGGAACACTGGGCATAAGAACTGTTGAACAACGCCAACGTTAGAACAAGTATCAAAAAAAGTATTTTTGTTTGTTTCATAGTAATTCCTTTAGGGTTTAATAGAGCGTTCTAATCGCAGAATTCAACCAGTGTTCCTCCTAGAAACGTAACACAAACATTAATATCAATCAATTCACATATGTTGTCGTATCTACAATAAGAACCAGAAGCATTCGCACTGCTGCTGGAAACCAGAAGAACAGAACTGCTACTGGATGTCACTGCCGCACTACTGCTGGAAACCGGAAGAACAGTACCGCCGCTGGATGATATTGGCAACGGAGTTACCCCCGCGCTGCTGCTGCTGGAAACCGGAAAAACAGAGCTGCTGCTTTGCAAAACAGAAATAGTATCTTTATAAGGACAGCTATTGCTAACCAAGCAATCTTCACGGTCTGTGAAAGCCCCTTTATAGCAAACCTTGTTTATTAGGACATCAACGCAAAAAACGAACGTATCGCCTTTTGAAGGCGATGGAACGTCAAACAGTTCAGACGCGGATTCCGATGGCTTTATTTCGGAACAAGACAAAATCAAAGCCGCGGCCAGCAAAGCACACAACAGCGAAAACTCAATTTTATTCATACTTTCTCCGTTTTCCCTTTAAAAAATAAATGTTAAAATTCCCGCAACACCAAAAGCTCCCGCGCCGCCATATAAAACTTTTTGCATGGCTTCGGTATCTTTGCCTTCTTTTAAAATATCGTTATACTCTTTAGATAATTTTCGATATGTCAGGTAATCCCTATAGTCTTTATTATTATTATCCGCTTCTTTTTTTATATCATCTATCTGATTAAGGTAATCGTTTAACTTATTCTTTTTGTCATTCACATCTTTGTATAGCTTTAAACCAAACCCTGCGCCGGCGGCGGCAAGCGCAATAGCGGTGTAACGCATAACGCTTACGATCGTTGGGGGCGGGGGCGGGGGCGGAAGCTCAAGCGGAATATCCTTAATTACATAGGTGGAATCCCAATTTTTGGGAGCAAGGGTGCCGCTTAGAAGGGAATCTGCGTAAATTGCCCATTCCAGATAGCCGGGCATTGTATTCAGCTCCTCAACGGGCCTGAAAGAACCGGTGATTTTAACCTCCTGGTCTTTGTAAAAAATATGCGGCGCCTTAACGCCGGGCCAGAGCCTTGCGCCCTGCGTTACAAAGGGGTAGTTTATGTAGTCTATTGCCGCAGAGAGATCGGTTGTTTGGCGGTTCATCTCTCTTGCCTGATTTGCGGAAATTTTCATCAAACCGAAATAGTTAAAGCGAACATCCGCATTGCTGATATTTTTCACGGCAATTTCAAACTCCTCTTTATCGGGATTGTAATTGCCCAAGCTCATTTCCGGCTTGTGCTTTTCCGTGGTTAAAACACGGGTTTGCTCCTGAACGATGTAATCCCTCATAAGTTCCTGCGCACGATCCAAGCGGGATATGTACAAGTTGTTTTTTGCGGAAAAAGTAGAATGAACCCATTCCGAATCTTTGCCAAAGTCCAGTTTGCGAAGCTCATCGCTTATATCCTCGATTTTAACGCTCATTTGGAAGGACTTGTTTTTGAATTTGCCTATTCGCGCATTGTACCCTTCTATGTCGGTGTCTTTTCTCAAAAGAGCGCCCCAGTCGGGCTGATAATCCTTTTTTGCGACTATATCGGATTTAAGCCTGTCTATCACGGATTTGTTTTTCGCCTTAAATGCGGTTTCCAAACTATCGATTTTTGCAAATCTGCTGGTTTCAAAATCGGCAACGCGTTTTGAGTAGGCCTCACTGCTTTCATATTCGTCTTTGGGAGCGGCAGCCCCGGCATTTACGGCTTTCTTTTGGGCTTCCAGGCTTTCTCTTTCGGGCAGCATGGAGTTTAGCACGGCTTTTATGCTGCTTAAAAAAGTTTCATAATTTGCAATTGGTGCGCCATCGGCAGGCGGAGGAGGCAGATCTACCGGTTCGGGCGGAAGCTCAACAACAGGCGGAGGAGGCTCCGGTTCAGGCTCTGGCTCCGGTTCAGGCTCTGGCGGAAGCTCAACGGGTGGCGGAGGAGGCGGAGGTAGCCGCTTTCCTTTTTGAGCAAAAGACGCGCTACACAAAAGCATCAGAATGAGAACCGCTATGCGCATAAAATCTCCTTTAGGGTATAGGAGGGGTATATAGACCCCCCGCCTTAGGATATAAATATAGAAAGATTTTTTCGGTTTGTCAAGGGGAAATTGAAAAAAAACCTATTATAACGTTAAAAATTCTTTTTCCGTTGTATTCTACCCACTCCATTTTCGGCTTTCCGGTATTTTCCGCCTTCCTAAAGTCAAAAGTGAGTAAATAACCTTCCGTTTTGCCCTTGCTATCCAAATATGCGGAAAGCTGCCCCAACGCTTTCTCGTGAGCCGACTCGCCGTACCACAGCTTTAACTCAACAATAAACTGATCCGTGCCAAAATCAACCACCAAATCCATTCTGCTTCTGTTTCGGGTTTCCGGCTCAACATGGTAAAAGCCTTTGCCGTTGATTATAGGTTTTAAATAGGTCAAAAACAGAATTCGGCACTCGCTTTCCAAAAATTTGCTGTCTCTGTCGCAAAAAAGCTCGTAATAATGGCGGGCAAATTTATCTATGCAAAGAGCCATATCCAGTTTGTTGTTTTCTATAACCTCTTCCGGCAGGGTTCGGGTTATATCCATGCCTGTATTTACGCTTTTTATTCTCTTTTTTGTTATAAAATAATCATAAATTACGGTTTCAAAAATCAGATTGTCTATAACAACCTGTTCGTTTTGCTTTCTCAAAATCCCAAACATAATGCCCCAATCCATCGCAGGGCTTGTCATGCTGTAGTTGTAGGATTGGCCGTTTACAGCAATATCATACAGCAATTTATGGAAATCCTCATCGCTTTCCAAATTTTTGCCCAAGTCGTCAAACAGAAGATTTTTTTCGTATAATATAACTCTCACGGCTCTTTGCACGCCTTTCACAGTCCAATCCTTTTCCAAATCCTCGTCTATGCTTTGGCAAACACGGGAAACCAGATAAGGGTAACCGTGGGTATAGGCTCTTATTTCCTTTGACAGTGCCTCTATATCCATTCCCGTTTTATGGTCTTTTTCGTATTCGTTTAGCATAGTTGCTATTTCCGGCGCGGAAAAAGACATATCCACCTTAAAACTCGCCGCTATATTCCAAGGGGAGTTTATGCGTTTTTCGCCGTCTTGCAACTGGTGCGTGCCTGCTTTAATCATTTTCAGCTTCAAATTTTTGATGTCGTAAACACCGCATAAAATCACGGATTGAAAGGTGGCTCCGCTTTTTCCTCTTAGCAAATATTTATCCCTAAGCATTCCCACGAAACGCAAAAACACGAGATTATTGGAGGTTTTATCGGTTTCGTCTATGATTAAAACAACTTTTTTGTCTTTGCAAACTTCGTTCAAAAAAAGATCCAGTTTTTTGAATGTTTTAACACTGTCATTTATCCAAATTTTTGCATATTCAGAGTTTATCCTGCTTATGGCTCTTGATGTTTGTTCCACTATGTTTTGGCAAAAATTCTTTTCGTTTTCAAACGGGGTGTCGCCAACGCCTTCAAAACTTATATGGGCAACCTCATAACCCAGCTTCACAAGCTCATCATCCAGCAGCCACAGCGTTGTGGTTTTTCCATATTGCCGACCACGGTTTATGGTAAAATAATCGCCTCGCTCCACCATAGCCAAAATCTGGGCAACTTTGCCGCTTACGTCCACCATATAATGTTTGTCGGGCAAGCAAATGCCGGTTACATTGAATCTGCGCATATTTGAGGTAAGATAGAAATTTTTTTCGGCTTGGGGAAATCACGTTTACTATATTCTCCCTTTGAGGAAACAATTATGGATATAAGCACTATCTGCGTGCACGGTTGCGATAAAAGCTACGATACAACCGGAGCGGTTGCCGTTCCCATTTTCGCATCTGCGA
>Ga0182466_11623_pt1 | contig 13738 bp, 11 predicted proteins | sample TergutMp193P3_FD_120795 | JGI IMG/M metagenome (GOLD analysis project Ga0182466, IMG submission 120795) | reverse complement strand
GGCGACACTCCTCATGGGGGCGGTTCGGTTTCTTCCGGCACTGATGATCCGGCTTTGTATTGCGTTGTAGACGCTCTTAGCTATTGCGTGACAGGTTTGGGCGGAAAGCAATGCAGAGATGATGGGTATCGTGGCAATAGCGGTTATTCTGATACTAAGTGTCCTAGTGGATATGATATAATAACTAAGGTTGGGAGTTCTTCGTCATTCGGCGGTCAAGGCGGTATTAGTTCTAGTAGCGGTAGTTCCAGCATTGTTAATATTATTAGCTCATCGTCATCTATTGGGGTTAGTAGTAGTAGCAGTTCTTCCAGTTCGCTTGATAATGAGTATGCCTATTGTGGTTACTACGGCGATACAGGATTAAAATGCGAATATATGAACGTTTATGATTGCTCCGGAACAACTCATGGCAATGACAATTCTTGCGGCGGTTGTTTCAGTAGCAGCGGTATTAGCGTTAATAGAAGTTCAAGTTCGCTTAATATTACATACGGTTCGCTCGGAACATACAAAACCGTAAAGATAGGCACACAAACCTGGATGGCACAGAATTTGAATTACCCTGCAAGCGGTAGCAAGTGCTATGACGACCAAACGAGCAATTGTGACACCTACGGTCGCTTGTACGATTGGGCGACAGCTATGGCTCTTCCATCAAGTTGCAATTCCAGTAATTGTGCAAGCCAAATAAAAACAAAACACAAGGGTATTTGCCCTGACGGTTGGCATATTCCAAGCAATGAGGAATTGGGTACTCTTGTAAAGTATGTGGACCCTAATTGGAGTTCAGATTACAGCAATGTTGCAGGAACTAAGTTAAAGGCGAAAACTAGCTGGAATGATTATAATAGTATATGTGGTCCAAGATCTGGTAACGGCACGAACGATTATGGCTTTTCGGCTCTGCCGGGCGGCTACGGTAGCTCGGGTGGCTATTTCAGCACTGTCGGCGACAGCGGCCTCTGGTGGAGTGCCAGCGAGTACGATAGCAACAGCGCCTACTTCCGCGGCATGAGCTACAGCAGCGAGCTCGCCATCAGGGACACTTTCAATAAGCCTATCTTGTTCTCTGTTCGTTGCCTCCAGGACTGAAGCACGAAGTGCTGCCGCTAGCGAAGCTGCGAACAAAAAAAATTGTGTCACGGTGGCACGAACCTCGCCAAAACGTATTCCCAAGTTTTGGCAAGGGCAAACCCAAACGGGAAGAAAGGAGTTGGAAAATGAAACCTTACATTTTGGTTGAGCAACACAACAAAGAATTGGAAGAGCTTTACAAAAAAGCAGAAAAAGATATTTTAGATAAAGTTGCTGAATACAACAAAAACCAGCAAGACAAGTCTTATCGCACCGCTTGCCCGCTATTCCTGAAATCGCACGAAGGCTACGAAAACGCCGAAATAAAAATAATGTTTTTCGGACAGGAAACCAATGGCTGGAATGATATTTATGAGCACGGCAAAACCGTTGAAGAAATAAGAAATTCATACGAAGAATTTTTTAATTCAAAGTATTGCTATGAACATTATTGCAAATACTTCTTTAATGGCATAAAACAAATCATAAATTCATTGCAAGAAAGAAACGATAATAGGAAAATCGGGCATTTATGGAATAACGTCGTAAAAATGGGATATAACGGAGAAGGCAAAAAATTTCCAGATAAGTTTTATGGTGATATTGTGAAACCGCACTTGAATGGAATTATAGTAGAGGAGATTAAGATATTAAAACCGGATTATATAGTTTTTCTTACTGGACCCAATTATTGCCATGTAATAAATGATGTATTCGGAACCCCGAAAAGAAAACCGGTTGAAGGGTTCAAGCCAAATCAATTATGCGAAGTAATAATTTCCAATGAGAAAATGCCTAGCGTAAAAAAGTCTTTCAGGACATATAATCCCGGTTATTTACAATGGAAAGGCAAAGATGTCAGGGATGATTATTTTAATAAAATAATAGAGGAAATAACCCAAGACATAAAAAACTAACCCCAACAAAAATTTCACTTTCATAAAACTATAGGAGACCAACACATGAAAGCCAACAAGTCCTACCTAAAAGCAAGGAAAGCCTACCCAAAAGCTAGAAAGCCCTACCTAAAAGCCAGGACGGGAAGTGTGACGGGAGTAGGAACTTGGGTCGGCGGGCTGGTGAGAACAAACAGCGGCACAGGCAGCAGCGCAACCACCCCCGAAGCGGAATTCACAATGCCGGACAATCCGGTAGAGGTGAAAGCGGTGTTTGAGGAGATACCATCTCCAATTCTTTTGCCGCAACTCGCCTCCGGCAACAAAGCCGTGCCTCTGCTTGTGTGCCATATCCCCAAAATACTTATATAGTCGGCTTTTATTCTATAATAAATGTTGTAGCGGGATTTTGCCTAGCCGTTTATTTAACACAGGAGGACAGAGTATGGCACAGTCACAGGATAGGCAGTTAGCCCAATGTATGGATTTATCCAGTTACGAGGGTTCTGACGGAAAAACGCACGAAACTTGCATAATGCGTTTGGACAACGACGAGAAGCGGGAGTTTGAATTGCTTGTTAGCAAGTTTTTTAAGCCTGTTAAGAGTAAATATTACTTTCCGGTTGTTGATGTTGTTCCGGTCGCTAAAATTAGTTCGCGTACCGGCAAGCCTTATAGTAAGCAGCAGCTTGTTTTTTTGCCGGTGCTCTTTAAGTTAAAAAGTCTTTTTTCTTAGGTGTTTTATCCTAATGCCGGAAATGCTTTCTCCCGTGTCACTGACCGAAATGAAAGATATACCACAAAACTGAGTTTTGAGTTAACCGGCGTTTATTATATATCCTCCATTCTCTCCAGCTCCGGGTCCGAGTTCCAAAATACAGTCCGCATGATTCCTGAACATATCATTATGCTCAATGGCAATGACCGTGTGCCCTTTCTGCGTTAAGCCTTTTAGCAAATTCAAGAGCAGGGTAGTATCTTTAAGCGAAAGCCCTCTTGCCGGTTCATCGAATAGATAAAGCGTGTGCGGCAGCTTGGCTTTTGCCAAATCCTGAGCAAGCCTTAATCGTTGCAGTTCGCCTCCGCTTAAATGCGTTGTAGGTTGCCCGAGCCGCAAATAGTGCAAACCGGTGTCTGCAAGGGGCTGCAATTTTGGAATTAAATTTTCGAAATTCGCAAAAATTTCCATGGCTTTGAGAACAGATAAATCCAGAACATCCGCTATGGATATCAGTTTATAGCGAATTTCCAAAATCTCGTCCCTGTATCTTTTGCCCAGGCAAATCGGGCACTGGCTCTCTTCGTAACCGCTTGGGTCAAATAAAGAACCATTGCCTTTGCAGGCTTCACAGCGGCCCCCAGGTTTATCCGTACTGAATTTTGCTGCCGAATATCCTCGTACCTTGCTTTCTTGCAGGCTTGCAAACAGGTTTTTTAAAATTTGCATAGCGTCAATGGCTGTCGCTATGGTGCTTCGTTTTTGCGCAAACGCTCTGCCGGTTCTTGCAGCTAAAATGGAATCTATTCCTTGCAATTTTTTTAGGCTTCCGCATTTTGCAGACAATCTTTTTGCGTTTTTTCCAAGAGCCTTGGAAACGAGCGGTTCTATAACTCCCCATAAAAGCGAACTTTTGCCCGAACCGCTAACCCCGCAAATAACCGTCATCGCCTTGATTGGGATTTCAATATTCAGATTTTTCAAATTGTTAATTCTTGCGTTGGAGATTCTTATTTTTAATTGAGAATTGAGAATTGAAAATTGAGAATTATTTTTTTGAATTTTTTGCTCATCAATATTTGAACTTTTATTCTCCATTCTCAATTCTCCATTCTCAATTCTTACAATCTCCCCCCCCTCTTCCCCCGCGCCGGGTCCCATCTCAATAACATTGTCGGCACGGTTTATTACCCACGGGTGATGTTCTATCAGGACAAGCGTATTGCCTCTGTATTTCAGTTGCAAAAGCGCGTTCCACAATTTCTCCACGTCTTTTTCGTGCAAGCCGCTTGCGGGTTCGTCTATGCAGAGCAAAACCCCGTCCAAATGTCCCGAGCAAAGCGCGGCAAGCCTTACTCTTTGCGCTTCGCCGCTGCTCAAGGTTTCCGCTAGGCGGCCCAGGCTCAAATGCCCCAGACCCAAATCGCATAAAATTGAAATTCTGAGCGGAATATCCAGCACGGTGTTTTTTAGCCTCTCCGGAACGCGTTGCAAATAAATTGGCAATTCCTTGTTTAATTCCAGCAATGTTTTTGAATGCAGGGTGCTCCATGAGTAAATTTCCCATTTGCTTTGCAGAGCTACGTCTTTTAGTTGGAAATCATTGCAAACGGAGCAATCCAAACCTATTCCTTTGCATTTCGGGCATTGTCCGATTATGCTCCAGGGCGAAAAATGCCGCTCGCTCAAAAGTTCCGCAGAACAACCGTGATTTTCGCAGCGCGGAATTGTGGAAAGAAATAATTTTTGATTTTCCACATCCGCCAAAATCAAATTTTCGCTGACTTTCAAAGCTGCCTCTATTGCTTCCGAAAGCCTTGTGCGCTGATTTTCCTTTGCTATTATTCTGTCTATTATCAAATAGAATTCATGAGGAACAAGGCTCTCCGAATTTCTGCTTAAAAAATCCAAGGATATCACGTTTCCGTTTGCTATTGCTTTTACAAATCCTTGCGCCAGATAAACTTTTGCAAGTTCGTCCAATGTTCTACTGTTTGCGTCTATCGGAGCTAAAATTTGGAATTTTGTTCCCTCTTTTATGGCTGATAATTTTTCTACCATTTGCTGCGAAGTGAGCGATTTCATTTCCGCTCCGCATTCCGGGCAAACAGGGCTTGCGCATTCCGCAAATAAAATTCTCAGCATGGGCGCAATTTCCGCGAGGCTTGCAACGGTCGCCTTTTTCACTATTATTTTGTCGCCGCATTCAAGCGCAATACTGGGTCTTAAATTGTGAATGGCCTTGACCGGGACGTGTTTAGGCCCTCCAAGCATTGTAATCGCTGAACTCCCTAATGTTTCCAAGTATCGGCGGCGGCTCTCGGCGTGCAGCACATCCAAAACAAGACTGGATTTTCCACAGCCTGAGGGTCCGCAAACAACAGTGATGCCCCCCACCGGAAAATTTGCATCTATGTTTTTTAAATTGTGGGCGTGTGCGCCTGTAACCTTTATCATTCTTTAAACCGCGCATTTACGAGCGACATGGCTGCATAGTCCATTTTTCCAATTCTTTTTTCAATCCTGCCGGCAATCCAGGTGTGCAGCAAATGTACCGGAATAGCAACGGAAAGCCCGGCTTCCGTGGTTATCAGCGCGATGGAAATTCCGCCAGCCAAAAGTTTTGGGTCTGCGGTGCCGTGCATGGTTATTACATCAAAGAGTTCTATCATTCCCATGACGGTTCCCAAAAGCCCAAGCAGGGGAGCTGTTGTTCCCAGAATGGAAATAACTGGAAGACGATTTTCCAAATGCGGGACAATTTTTGCGAACAGGGCTTCAACGGCTTTTTCCGTTTCTTCCCTTGTCTTAAAGTTTTGATTAAAAACGGTTCGGGCAATTTCTCCAAAGGAACCTTTGAGTTCGTTTATGCACTCTTCAAGCTCTTTCCGTTTGCCTTTACTTTGTAAATCCAGGATTTCCCTCATTTTCCCCTCCGAAATTCTTCCGCTTGCAAATAAAATAGAAAATCTTTCCGCTATCAAAAACAAAGCGATAATTAGCATGGCGAAAATCGGGTACATCAGAATTCCGCCGGCTTGCACGAATTCTTTGAATTTTTCGGACAGTTTTTTTTCTTCTTGGTTTGCAATTTTCGTTGCTTTGCGCGAGTCCAAAAACGGGTCTATCGGGACAAGCAAAACTCCTTGTTCGCTATCTTGAGGCATTGCAAAACTAATTCCGCCCAAGCGAATCAGCGAATCTCCTTTTTCAATTTCCGCAGTATATTCAATATTTTTTTTTGCGAGCGAAAAGAGAATTTCCACAGCCTGCAACGGAGAATCATTTGCTATTGAAATTTCCGGAATTGCAAAAGGTATTGTTCCCGTATTAACGGATTTTAATTCCTCAACTCTGTCTTGAGCGGGGAACACCGAGGCAAAGGCAGCTTTTGCTTTTTCCGCATCTTCGTTTGCATAGTCCAATGCTTCTCTTGCAATCCTGAGTTCTTCAAAAAGCCTTGTTCGTTCAGAGAGTATGGTTTCTGTTTTTTCTTTGCGGGTTTCCAGTTGTTGGTCAAGGCGTTCTCTTTCTTCGTTTTGCCTGGCTTTTTCCTGCCAGCGTTTTGCAACAGTCATGTCACGCACTTGCCTAGCCTCTTCCAAATCCGCCTTTGCATTGTTAATATCAGCTTGTTGCTTGACCAAATCAATTTGAGCAAAAGCCTCCATTGCCAGCAGTAAAATAATGTAAAAAATGAAATGCACAGAGAAAATTTAGAAATTTGGCCGCCAAAAATTTTCTACTTTCCCCCCATGACCCCTTTTGCGCTTTTGCGTATAGCTTTCAAGGCTTTGGTGAGGAACAGAATGAGAACATTTCTCTCTGTGCTTGGCATAGTTATTGGCGTTGCGGCGGTTATAACAATGGTGGCTATAGGCGAAGGGAGCAAGCAATCCATAAAGGAGCAAATCGGTAGCTTGGGTGCAAATGTCGTAATGATTTTCCCGAACAACCGCTCCGTAAGCGGGGTGCGGCTGGATGCTTCGTCTGTTCAGCTTTTAACCATAAATGATGTTCAGGCCTTGAAAAAGAAAGCAGAGTACTTGACTGCTGTTTCTCCGATAGTTTCCGCTAGAGGGCAGGTTGTAGCCGCAGGGGGGAACTGGCCCGGCACAATAACGGGCGTGTGGCCGGAATATTTGAAAATTCGCGGCTATGAATTGGAAGACGGCGTTATGTTTGAAGGCGAAGAGAATATGTCCAAGGTTTGCATTTTGGGAAAAACCGTTGCAGACAATATTTTCCCCGGCACCAATCCGGTTGGGCAGTCAATTCGCTACAGAAACACCCCTTTTAAGGTTATAGGTTTATTAAAGAGCAAGGGAACGGCGGGCTTTGGGCAAGACCAGGACGATGTTATTTTAGCTCCCTTTGCCGCTGTTCAAAGGCGAATTTTGGCAACCACAAATATTCAGAGCATTTACGCCGCAACCATAAATGAGCAAAGCGCGCCCCTTGCCGTTGAGGAGGCAAAAAGGATTTTGCTTGAGGAGCATAAGCTCCCTCCCGATAACGAATCTTTTCGCATTCAAACCCAGCAGGAAATTTTAGACATGGTTTCCAGCACGGCAAATCTCTTGACCGTGGTTTTAACCGCCATCGCCGGCATAAGCCTTTTGGTCGGCGGAATTGGAATTATGAACATAATGTATGTTTCGGTAACCGAGCGCACCCGTGAAATAGGGCTTAGAATGGCTATAGGGGCGCGGGGTCTGGATATTTTAATGCAGTTTTTGTTTGAGGCGGTTCTCATAAGCTTAACCGGTGGTTTTATAGGCATTTTATTTGGGACATGTTCCTCTTATGTGGTTAAATTTTTCGCCAACTGGCCGGTTAGCATCACCGTATCGAGCATTGTAATCAGTTTTTCCGTTTGTTTTGCAACCGGCGTTTTTTTTGGGTGGTACCCGGCGCGCAAGGCTGCAAGGCTAGATCCCATTGAAGCGTTGAGGTATGAATGAGCAAGAATACAATCATAGGCATAATTTTAATAGTCCTTCTGTTCGCATGGTCTATACAGAATTCCAACAAGCAGCAGGAAATTGCGCAAACAGAATTGCAAAAAAGAGCAAAAGAATTCGCTTTGGAAAAAGCAAGGCAGGATTCTCTCGCCGCCATAAAAGGCGAAAAGGCTCAGTCCGGCGTTCCGGAGTTTACGGCTGCAACCGAAGTTGCGCCCACAACTGCCGACCAAGATTCCCCTTTTGCAAACGAGTCGGCGGAGGAAATTGCGAAAGAAGAAAATACGCAGCCGGGCATCAAGGAAATTCGCGTTGAAACAGACCGCTTTTGGATAACTTTAAACTCCATCGGGGCGAAAATCACAAGCATAGTTCCCAAAACCCTGGCGGATAGCCTGGGAAATTTCCCGGAGCTTTTGCAGAATAAGGAAGCCGGCGCATTAAGCATAAGTTTTGACAAGGCGGATTTTAGCGATATAGCTTTTTCAATCAATGAATCTGCTGCTGATAATATTGTTGTGAATGATTCCGCAACCGTTGCTTTTGAATGGAAGGATGAAAAAGGCAGGGCGGTGATTAGGGAATACAAATTCACAAAGGAAGGTTTTTCCGTTAAGCATGTAACAAAAATAAAAGGCTTTGCCTCTAAACTTTATACCTTAGGCTGGAAAGGCGGGATGAGGGAAACCGAGGAAATTCCGGTTACAAAATCCTTTGGGATGAATTACCTGTTCAGCGAAGTTATTTTGAACAACACTTACAATGTGGACAGGGAAACCGTAACAAAGCAAACATGGTTTAACCGGGAGCAGGGCAAAGCGCTGTGGTTTGGGCTAAGGCGAAAATACATAGCGGGCATAATAAACTTTGACGGCGTAAGCGAAGCGTCTCTTGGCGCGGAACCCATAAAAGAAAAGCGAAACGAAAAAGATCCGGGCACCTACGCTTTGACAATAACCGATAATATGCCGGAACATGACTCTATTGCGGTGGATTTCACAATTTTGCCGCTTCAATGGAAAGAGATTGAGAATATGGGCCAGGGCTATGAAAAAATTATAGTTAGCGGCTGGGAATGGATGGGCGCAGATAAATGGTTTGTATGGTTGTGCGGCCTTCTTTTGCAAATACTAAACTCTTTTTATTCCATAATGCCTAACTACGGAGTGTCAATTATACTCTTGACAATTTTGGTAAAGATTGTGACTACTCCTTTGGCTTTAAAGCAGATACGCTCTACTCGCTCAATGATGGCTTTAAAACCGGAACTGGATGCCATTCGCGCAAAGCATCGCGGCGATATGCGCGGCCAGCAAGAAGAGATAATGAAGCTTTATGCAAAGCACGGAATTTCGCCGTTCAGCGGGTTTGCAGGCTGTTTGCCGATGATTTTGCAGATGCCAATTTTCATAGGTTTGTTTATAGTTCTGGGCAGGGCAATAGAGTTGAGGGAAGCTCCGTTTGTCGCATGGATTAGCGACCTTTCAAAAAGCGATATTATTTGGAGAGGGTTCAGCATTCCTTACCTTATGCCGGAAGGGGTTGGGATTTTGCCGTTCATAATGGTAGTTACCACCTGGATTCAAACAAAGCAGACTATCACAGACCCCAATCAAAAGATGATGGTATGGATGATGCCGGCCATGATGTTCGTATTCAGTTCGGTTATGCCGAGCGGCTTGGTGCTTTACTGGACAATTTCCAATATATGGAGCATAGCTCAATACATAGCAATAAGCCGCAAGAAACCCGCCGTGGCTGGCGATAGCGGCGGAAAAGGCAAGGTTGTTGAAGCAAAAATCATTAAGGGAAAAAAGAAGTAAGTCTAAAAAAGAGTGAAAAGCAATATTACTGCGACAGCAAATAAGCCTTTACAAAGGCCTTTATATCACCGTTCAAAACCGCTTCCGTATTTGATGTTTCATAGCCAGTGCGAGTATCTTTAACACGGCGGTCGTCAAGCACATAAGAGCGGATTTGGCTGCCCCATTCTATTTTGCGTTTTTCTGCGGCGCGCTCGTTTCGCTTTGCTTCTTCTTCTTCCTTGTAATATTGAACAAGTTCGGCACGGAGCATTTTCATCGCTGTATCGCGGTTTTGAATTTGGCTGCGCTCCGTTTGGCAGCTCACAACTATGCCCGTTGGGTTATGGGTTATGCGCACGGCGGAATCGGTTTTGTTTATGTATTGTCCGCCTGCCCCGCTTGCGCGATAGGTATCTACTCGCAAATCTGCGGGGTTGATTGCCACCTCCGCATCCTCGTAAATCGGGGTCATGTAAACGGCGGCAAAGCTTGTATGGCGGCGGGCGTTTGCGTCAAAGGGGCTAATGCGAACAAGGCGGTGAACCCCTATTTCCGAGCGGAGCATTCCATAGCTATAAGGTTCCGGCAGTTCCAGGGTGCAACCCTTTATGCCGGCGGTATCGCCCTCCTGAATGTCCAAAACCTTGAATGATATTCCTTCTTGTTCAAAATACATGGTGTACATTCTTAGCAGCATTTGAGTCCAGTCTTGGGATTCGGTGCCGCCCGCTCCGGAATTTATAGAGAAGAGGGCAGGAGCCGCATCGTCCGGGCCATTCAGCATTTTTCGCAGCTCCATTTCGGAAATTTTTGCATCCAAAACCGCGACATCCCTTTCTATGCTTGCCGAAAGTTCATGGTCGTCTTCGGCTTTTGAGAGTTCGTAAAGCTCGCCCAAATCATCGCATTGCCTTGAAACGTTTTCCCAGTTTGAAATCAAGTCTCGGATAGAGGCTGCCCTCTTCAGCAATGCCTGCGCTTTATCGGCATCGCTCCACAAATCCGGGTTGCTTGCCTGCTTTTCCAAAACGGCAAGCTCTTCTGTTCTCACGTCAAGGTCAAAGATACCCCCGGAGCTTGTCTATTCGCTCGCGGATTGAGATTAAGCCTGTGTGGGTGGTACTACCGGGCATTACTGTCCAATAGCCTCCGGCGGGGTGTAATCCTTGTTCAAATATTGAACCTTATAGACCTTGGCAAGCTGGTCGAGGTAGCTTTTAATAGCCAGTTGGCGAGTTCTCTCTGCTTCAATCCGCAGAATGTAATCTATTTGATATTCATAGCTTTCATATTTCCCGTCGTTTTTCTCGGATAACATGAATATCACAACCTTGTTTTCGCCTTGCACAAAAGGCTCGCTTATATCGCCGACCTTTAAATTTTTGACTGCATTTACAAATTCCGCTCCCTGGTCCTTGGGCAAAAATCTCGCCATAACTCCGCCGTCCTTTTTGGCATTAGAGTCGTCGCTGAATTGAGCGGCAAGCATTGCAAAATTAGCTTTTTTCATGCGCACCTGTGCCGCATAGCCTTTCAAAATATCCCTTTTGTCTTGTATTGCCTGCGCACTTTCGCCTTTGGCAATATTTAAAACAATCCTTGCGCCGCTTATGGTATCGCTGATAACCACTTCGCCTTTATGCTTTTCCCAGTAATCCTTTTTTTCCTTGTCTGTGGGGTCTTTAGGGTACGGGATTTTTTTCTCTAAAAGCTGGTCTGCCAAAAGCTGGTTTTCAATCTTCTTTTTAAACTCCGCTTCCGAGGTATTGCTTTTTTTCAATTCTTGTTTAAACATCGCCTCGCTTGGGAATTGTTTTTTGAACAATGCGGTAAGGCTATCCGTTTTTTTTGCATCTGCTTTTAGGCCTTGTTTTGTAATTTCCGATTTCAAAAGCTCTTGCCCAACAAGGTTGTCTATAACCGCCCAACGAAGCTGGGTCATCATTTCCGGTGGAATATTTTGCCCGGGGGCCTGTGCTTGCTGCGCCTGAGCGAGCTGTTTTACCAAGCTATCTACCTTTCCCTGGCTGATTCCAACACTGCCAACCCTGATTACATCAAAATTTCCGCCGGAAAGAAGCTGGGCGTAAACGGAAAAAGCGAGTAAAAAAACTAAAGAGATTATTTTCATGGGAGGTAATATAGAAAATTATGGGACTTATGGGCAATTGGCGGGAAAATAGGCGGGCGGAGCTTACGGGTGAAGCTCCGGATGAAAAATAACTAGTTTTAACTAGCGTGGCGAAAATGATAATAGCAGAATTATACGGTAAAATTCCCGGTAAACTTGAGAATAAAGAAGATATTTTGACTTCTAACGCATTCTCTTTTTTCAAATATTCCGGCAGGAATTTTTTGAAGGAGTATTTGCGCCAAATAGGGATTGAAGTTTCTGAAAATGACGCATCAAAAGCAGAATTTTTATTTTGGCAAAAATTTGACGATAGAACTGAACCTGATTTAATTGTTATTTGTGGCAAATATTACTTGCTATTTGAAGCAAAACTGCATTCTGATTTTTCGCCAGAAACTTCAACAATAGAGTCGCAGATAGAGAGAGAAATAAAAATGGGAAATTTGGCTGCAAAAAATGAAAATAAAGAGTTTGTGTATATAGCGATTACTGCTGAATATTACAAAGAGAGAGAAAAATATGCAAAGTACGAAAATAAAGATTTTAAATTTATTTGGACAAATTGGCAAGCAGTCACAAATTTTCTTGAAGCTATTTTAGCAAACCGCTCTTTTTTTCAATACAGAGAATATGCCAATGATTTATTTTTACTGTTAATTAAAAAAAATCTTAGAAGTTACATTGGAATAAAGAATATGAGAATTGACAAAAAGATTAATTTCTATAACATTGTCTTTTACAATAGAAATACTTCAAAATTCAAAGGGGAATTTTCAGGATTTATTGAAAATCTTGGACAATTCGCTCAAATAGGGCACTATAAAAAATCATTTCATAATTTATATTTTAATAATCTAAAAACATTCACAATTCATTCTTGCGGAAAAATTTTCTACAATGGAAACTAAATTGAATAAAACGGAAATTGCAAATCAAATAAAAAATGCTTTTGATTTCATTCAAAGACTTTACAATGAATCTTCATATTTAATAAAAGAAATTGAAGGTCAATTAGGCGAACGTGGATTCCAAATATTAAGACCAAGCGGTTACAGTATAAGTGCAAGGAGTTCAATAGGGTTGGAACCGAATAATGTAAATTTGTGGTTGTTGAGAAAATTTGCAGTTGCATTTGTAGAAGAATCAAATACTGATTTACAAAAGGGACAAAGTGTTACAAAAATAAATGAAAAATTAAAAGTTCTATATTTTAGAATTATTCTTGATGACAAAAACCAATCTGAACCACAATTGATTTTTGGAATTTTATATGACATAAAGAAGTATAAAGATTGGGTAAAGAAATTTGAAAATCTTATTAGCCATTTTGAATATAATGATAATAAACTATTTGCAAAATTTCCAAATATAGATTGTGAAGACAATACTTTTAAGGTAAAGGGGAAATTAAAAAAAATAAATTTGCTTGACATTAATTCTAGCAATGAATTAATTGAAAAAGTAATTAATCCAGCAATTAAAATATATGAACAACAAATATAAAAACATAAAAAATGGCGATTTTAGCGAAATTTAGGGGATTTTTGAGTAAATTCCGTATATCAAAGAGCCTGTGACGTGGATGCGCTGCCCGCAACGCCCTGTGTGCGGTTGTCCCAATGGTCGGTTGTCATACCCGCATGACGTAGGGGCAACCCTTGCTTTCCACCCCTGCGGGGCCAGCCTTTGACCGGCACGGAAATTTCTATATTGCCGCTATGATATATCAAATCACCTTAGATGTCCAAGAAAGCAAAATTTCTTTAATTGAGGAATTGTTCCGTTCAATGTCTTTTATCAAAGACATAAAACCTTTGTATTCTTCAAAAGAGCAAGTGAAACCGAGCAGGTTTAATGCAATGAAAATCAAAACAAAAGATTTTAAATTCAATAGAGAAGAAGCTAATGAGAGATAAAGTTTTTTTGGATAGCAATATCTTAATATATCTATATTCGGAGGATGAATTGCAAAAGCAAAGTATTGCAAATAATATTTTTGATAAGTTTGAATGTATTATAAGCACACAAACATTAAATGAATTCTGCAATGTCTGTATAAAGAAATTAAAGAAACCCATATCGGAAATAATAGAATCTTTAAATGAAATTAAAAGAAGCAGCAAACTTGAATTTATTGATGATAA
>Ga0182466_16295_pt1 | contig 13810 bp, 14 predicted proteins | sample TergutMp193P3_FD_120795 | JGI IMG/M metagenome (GOLD analysis project Ga0182466, IMG submission 120795) | reverse complement strand
CTAAAAACCGCTATCATAGCGAGGAACATCAAGATACCCATAGCTCTGAACCAAAAAATCTTGTTCATTTTACATCTCCTTTTTATATTATAGACGAATGAACGGGGAAAATATTTTAAGTTTTGTGGGGAATAACTATATTTTACCTAAAATTTGCGCAAGAGGTTTAATATGTTAAAACGTACTTCCATAAGGAATAAACTTTTGGGATTTTCAATTGCATTCTTTTTGTTAACTCTCGTTACCGGTAGCGTGGCTTTTATCTTTTCAATGCAAGATATCATCAATTCGGGCAAGGCACAGGAATTGCAGCAAACTATAGAGCTTAAAAAGATGAAACTGGAATCATCGGTGCTGGCCGAGATTGCAATCGCTATTAAAATGGCAGGTTCTCCGCTGATACAGCGTTATTTTGCAAGTCCCGGGGACAACGAGCTGGAAAAAATCGCCTTTGAAGAAATAGCCGGGTATCGCCGGGCTTTTGCCGGAAATACCGTGTTCTGGGTAAATGATACAGATAAGAAATTTTACTCGGACGATGCATATTCTTACACGGTTAATACCGAAGACCCCGCTAATTATTGGTATAAAATGACCCTTTACGAAACGAAAAAGTTCAACTTCAATATAAATTATAATCCTGAATTGAAAAAGATAATGCTCTGGATAAATGCTCCGGTTTTTGACAGCAAGAACAATAACAAGCCAATCGGAATGCTTGGAACCGGCATAGATTTAACAACTTTTACGGAGTCCGTATATCAAAGTTATTCGGGAGATGCGGATTTGTACCTCTTTAACAGCGCAGGAGAAATTACCGGTGCACGCGACTTGAATCTAGTGTCGAACAAAGCACTAATAGGTAAAGTTCTTGACAAAACCGGGGCGGAAATACTGAACCGCGCCAAAGAACTTTCGCATGACAGTGTGCAAACTTTCATCATTCCGGGCGGGGTGATTGCCGTGAGTACAATACCCTCTATCGGCTGGTATATAGTAATGGTTCAGCCTTTAAGCATGAATGATTATCTGAATAGCAATATGACTTTGGTTTTTTCGGTGATGATGGTGGTAATTGCTTTGATTTTTATAGTTTTCAATGTGTTCATACATGCATTGTTCAAACCTTTGAGAAGAATAGTGATAACTCTCAAAAAAATATCAGACAATTGGGATATGACTCAGAAAATTCCCGAACAGTCCAAGGATGAAATCGGAGATATTGCATCTTCCTTTAACGTACTCATAGAAGCATTTAGAGTTTCCATCGCCGAGGCCCAATCGGTTACCGATACGCTTGCTTCTGCATCCGGCGAGCTTTCCACGGTTTCCGACCAATTATCCGCATCCTCGGAAAATACGGTGAGGCAATCCAATGCTGTAGCCACCACCACCGAGCAGATGGCTGTCAATATAAATGCTATGGCGGGCGGAGCGGAGCAGGCAAGTGAAAATGCTAACGAGGTTGCAGGCGCAGCCGAGCAAATGTCTGCCAACATGAACACAATAGCCGCCGCCATTGAAGAGATGAGCTCAAGCATAAGCCAAATAGCGAACAATACCGGCGAAGTCCGTCAGATTGCATCGCAGGCAACAGGCAAAGCATCAGGAGCGACAAACGCCATGAACAAGCTGGGTGCTGCGGCAAAAGAAATAGGGCAGGTAACAGATGTCATCAAAAAGATAGCGGACAAAACCAACCTTTTGGCACTAAACGCTACCATTGAGGCGGCATCTGCGGGCGAGGCCGGAAAGGGTTTTGCTGTTGTGGCCGGCGAAATCAAGGAACTCGCAAACCAGAGCGCAGCAAGCGCAGACGATATTAGCCGCCGCATAGAGGACATTCAAAGCGGTACAAGTAATGCGGTTAACGTTATCAACGATGTTTCGGACATAATAGAGAAAATAAACAAGTCCGTAGAAGACATAGCCGGGCACGTGAGCCAGCAGAACAAAGCCAGCAACGAGATAGCTAACAATGTAACTCAGGCGAATACAAGCGCAAAAAAAGTTGCCAATGCAATAAGCGAGGTTGCAAAAAGCGCAAACCATGTTTCCCAAAATGCAAGCGATGCGGCAAAGGGTGCAGGGGATGTGAGCCAAAATATTTTGAACATGAGTGGTACGGCAAAGACAAGCGCACAAGGTGCGTCACGGGTAAACCAGTCTGCCAGAGAACTTCAAAAGATGTCTTTGAATCTGAAGGATGCCATTGTGAAATTCAAAATTTAGTTTTCTATTTTCCTCGCTATGTCTAACCCAATATCTTTGACAGGTATAAAACCGACGGGAACTCCGCATTTGGGAAATTATTTGGGAGCTATAAAACCAGCACTTGAACTGCGAAAAAAATACAATACAGTTTATTTTATAGCGGATTATCACGCTTTAACGACAGTGCACAAAAGAGAGGAGATGCGCAGCAATACTTACAAAGTCGCGGCGACCTGGCTGGCTTTGGGTTTAAATCCTGAAGAAGGTTTATTCTACAAGCAAAGCGATATTCCGGAGATTTTTGAACTCTCATGGCTGCTTTCATGCTTTACACCCAAGGGTTTTATGAACCGTGCCCATGCCTACAAAGACAAGATTGCAAAGAATCAGGCGGCGGGAGCGGAACCCGATTTCGGTGTTAATATGGGGCTTTACAGTTATCCGTGCCTCATGGATGCAGATATTTTAATATTTAAATCCGATGTTGTTCCCGTTGGCAAAGACCAAAAGCAGCATGTTGAATTTAGCCGTGATATTGCAGAGCGTTTTAATAAACATTATGGAAAAAACATTTTTGTTTTGCCCGAACCGATTATTCAATCGGAAACAGATATTATTCCCGGTTTGGACGGGAACAAAATGAGCAAATCGTATGGAAATACCATAGAGATTTTTTTGGAGCCAAAGGAATTAAAAGCGAAAATCGGAAAAATCGTAACTAATAGCCAGCCCGTAGAAGATCCGAAAGACCCGGAAAAATGCAATGTATTTGCTCTGTACAAACTTTTTGCAAGCAAAGAGCAAGCTACGGCTTTGGCGGCTCGTTATCATGCAGGCGGTATGGGTTGGGGCCATGCTAAGGAGGCTTTACGTGAACTTTTGGAAGAACATCTTGTAAAGCCTAGGGAAAAATATAATGCGCTTTTGTCGGATACGGCACAAATAGATAAAATTTTGGCTTATGGCGCGGAAAAAGCGAGAGCCATCGCTGGGCCTTTTATGCAGGAAATCAGAGATACGGTTGGTATTGTTTAAACCCCGCTAACCGATATACACCAACGCATACTCCGTTTCTTCATGCGGCAGCCGATAGTTCCAAATCTTTGCCCGTTTTAACAGTTTATCATCTTTGGCCCTCAATTCATCAATTATTCGTTTTGATTTCACGGTTAAAAAGAGTCCGCCGCTTTTCAGAATTTTTTTTGCCCGTTTAAAATCCGCTTCCAGTGAACCAACCGCTCTGCAAGACACAAAATCCATATTTTTTAAACCGGAACTCTCCGCTTTGCTTTGAATTATTTCAAGGTTTGGCAAGTTTAATTTTTGCTTGACCAATCTTAAAAATTCACATCTTTTTTTGCGATTTTCTATCGCATAAAATTTTACCTGCGACAGGTGAAGGCAAAGAGGGATAACCGGAAAACCTGCACCGGAACCAATATCCGCCCATGTTTCGTTTCCATTTATATTTACATATTTCACAAACATAAGCGAATCTGCTACGTGTCTTGTCAATAATTTCCGTTCATCGTTTTTTGAAACCAAATTTGTGCTTTTGTTCGCTTCTAAAATGAGTTCGCAATATTCCCGGATTTTATTTGAAACCATCCACCCACCTCGGCACAACATCACCTGCCTTGCCCTGGATAAATTCGTCCGTATAACCGCCGCCCACCTCTTCCAAATTCAGGCACACAACACGCGCACCGGACAACTTTTTTGCCATCTGCTTAAAACCCGCCGCCGGATACACAACCCCGCTTGTGCCGATATAGGCGAATAAATCGCACTGCGTCAGGGCTTTTTGGATGCGCTTCATTTCAAAGGGAATTTCTCCGAACCAGACAATGTGCGGACGCATTTTTGCCCCGCATTCCGGGCATTTTTCAGGCTGGTTTTCCGTGCAGGAAATTATATGCTCCTGAGAACCCAAACAGCGGACTTTCAAAAGCTCGCCGTGCATGGGAATTATCCTTTTGCTGCCGGCTCTCTGGTGCAAATCGTCCACATTCTGGGTTATGAGCAGAAAATTGTCGCCAAACATTTCTTCCAGTTTCACAAGCGCAAGATGAGCTGCGTTTGGTTCTGCGTTCTTCAATCCTCTTCTGCGTTCATCGTAAAAGGCGATAACCCGTTTTGGGTCTTCCTCAAAACCCTCCGGCGTTGCCACGGCTTGCACAGGCTCGTTTTCCCACAAACCATCGGAATCGCGAAAGGTTTTAATTCCGCTTTCCGCGCTGATTCCCGCTCCGGTCAGGACGACTATTCTGGAAATTTTGCCGTTCATTTTCTTTGGGCAATGTTTTTAAAAATATCCCTGTTTCTTTAATTCTTCAATAATATCCTGAGCCAATTTTTCTCCCCATTTTTCACCGGCTTGATATGAATCTTGAGTTAATAAAGGCGTAATCTTAACCAGTTTTTTTCCTATTGGGCTTTCGTAAAATTTAATTAAATTTTTTATATCGTCATGAGAGAGATATTTATCATATATTGAAACAAGCATTTCTATAAAACTTTCCGTTTTTACTCCTGCTTTGAACTTTATCCAGAATTCCGCTGGTGCTTCAGGTACCATTGCCTGCATACTCGGCAGCATCAAATCTATCATTTGCGTAGCTTGTGACTTTGTATCCATCATATCAAGCAATTTGACTATATCCTGCTTTTTAGTTTGGCCATAAGCGGAAAAAACCGCACATAAAATTACTAGAAACGCTAAAGACAATTTTCTCATACGGTTACTCCCGGACCCTGCATCCACAGGGCAAATATTCTTAACAAGATAAATATAGAAAGTTTATTTACTATATTCCTATAAACACTTAATAGAGGTTCACATTATGACAGTATCGTATAAAGAACTCGGCCTGGTAAATACCAAAGCGATGTTCGCAGACGCAATCAAAGGCGGCTATGCTGTTCCGGCATACAATTTTAACAATATGGAGCAGATGCAGGCCATAATACTAGCTTGCGTAGAAACCAGAAGCCCCGTTATTTTGCAGGTTTCGAGCGGTGCCCGCAAATATGCAAACCGGAATTTGCTGAAAAACATGGCAAGGGGCGCAGTGGAATACGCCCACGAGCTTGGCTGCGACATTCCAATCGTTTTGCACTTGGATCACGGTGATACATTTGAACTTGCCAAAGACTGCATAGATACCGGTTTTAGCTCTGTTATGATAGACGGTAGCCACTACCCTTACGAAAAAAATGTAGAATTAACCAAAAAAGTTGTCGATTATGCACATTCCTACGTCGACTATGTAACCGTAGAAGGCGAGCTTGGGGTGCTGGCTGGCGTGGAAGATGATGTTTCTTCCGAGCATTCCCACTACACTCAACCCGAAGAAGTCCAGGACTTTATCGGTAAAACAGGGGTCGATTCTCTTGCTATTTCCATTGGAACCAGCCACGGACGCTGCAAATTCAAACCGGAGCAATGCACTCGCAACGCAGACGGTTTGCTAATTCCGCCGCCACTCCGTTTTGACATTTTGGAAGAAATTGAAAAGAGGCTCCCCGGTTTCCCAATAGTTCTGCACGGCTCTTCTTCCGTTCCGCACGAATATGTTCGGATTATTGAAAAATTCGGCGGTAAAATCCCGGATTCCGTTGGCATTCCCGAGGAACAGCTTCGCAAAGCAGCAAAGAGCGCAGTTTGCAAAATCAACATAGATTCCGACGGCCGCCTGGCAATGACCGCCATGATTCGCAAGGCTTTCGCAGAACATCCTGATGAATTTGACCCGCGCAAATATCTTGGCCCTGCGCGTGAAGAGCTCAAAAAGATGTATGCGGAAAAGAACAAAAATGTCCTGGGTTCCGCAGGCGCGGTAAAATAAATTTTTCAAAAAGCGCAGAAAGACATAAAAAGGCACAAAAGGTGCGATTTTGGTGCTGAAAATGCAGATGTTTAAATGGGATAAAAGAGCCTTAGACACGCTCTGCACATAAAAGCTCACAAGTCCGTTGCTGCTTTCGCCCTGGCGATTTGCCCGCAAACAATCATTGCAAAGGGTCTAAGACCGACATTAATATAGAAAAATTTGGGTTCGGCTACTACGAAACACGGATATTTTATATATTCATTAAATGATGCTTCCATCCAGTTTCTTTAAATACGGCTTTGTAACCGACGTTCTTATCATTTTCTTTTCATTTGCCGTAGTGTTTATTTTATCCTGCTCTGACAATGCGAATACCTCCGAACCAAGCATAGAGAAAGGTCGAATAATTTACCACAGTTATTCTGACTATGGAGCGTATGACAGCAAACTGCACATACTTGACTTGAAAAGCGGAAAGCATTCGACAATAGGCGAAAATTGGAATATTGACCACGCTATGAACGCCCATTTTTCAAGTGACGGCAAAAAAATAGCTTTCATGGGTGTGCCGAAAGGCAGTCACTCATATTACAGTTGGGATGTTTTTCTATGGGATTTTATTTCTGAGGAACCCGTAAATCTCACTTTCGGTAATGGTTTGCCCGATGAAGACCCAAAATTTTCTCCAAATGGAAACTCAATAGTTTTCAAGCAAAACGGTGATATTAAAATAATGGATTTACAGGGAAATATTCTGGAGACTCTAACAAACGACGGTTTTGAAATAGAAGAATCCATGCCTTATTTCTTGAGAAACGGCAAAGAAGTTATTTATGCGCAAGGCGCAGGTGAAAATTCCGATATTTATAAAATAAACATTGAAAGCAAAGTAAAGCACCCATTGATTGAAAAAAACGGCTCGCAAGAATATTATCCAATAGTAAAAAACGAAAATACATATTTATATGCCGGTTGGATTTCCGCAGAAAATCGTCACGACCAAATATATATTGGAACATTCGACAATTCTGCTCCGCGGCAGGCTTTATTCAATTCGGATAATGCCGATTTTTCCGACCCATATCCGATTGATGAAAATTTGGTTGTTTTTTCAACTAATTTGTATTCTGGGAACTATGACCTATCTTTCGGCAATCTTGCAACAGGTGAAATTATTTCACTTGACTCATTTGGAATAAATACTCAATTGCACGAACTGGGAGCGTGTTATATATTGAGTTATTGAGTTTTACACCACGCCCAACACAATCAACTGAACACTCTCAACCCCCTGATAAACATTGGGGCGAGCTTCAAAAATCAAATTAACCTCGCCTTTTTGAAGCGAGTCTGCCAGATAAACCTTGTTAAATGCAATGGCAGAAACCGAAGCTCTGCCATGAACCGCATAAAAGCGCAAATGCCCGCCGCTAAGGAATTTTAAACCCCTAACCGCAACCTGTCTTGCCAAAAATATGGGGTAAGCATTTTCGTTGCCAAAAGGCTCCAGTCTTTTCAGTTCGTTCAGAAAATTTATGTTTATTTCCGAAAGTGAAACTTCCAAATCGTAGCTTATACTCTCTTCCTGCGCCGGTACAAAACCTTGGATGTTTGCCTGCTCCTCCATACGAACCCTGAGCTCATTTATTTTTTCTGCGGCTATGTTAAAACCCGCCGCCTTTACATGCCCCCCCCAACGGATAAAAATATCCCTGCATGGAAAAAGCGCGGCATGCCAGTTAAACGAACCTGCGGAACGTGCGCTTGCAACTGCAATTCCGTCGCTTTGAACGGAAATTATCGCTGTTGGACGTTTATATTCCTGAGCGATTCGTGCCGCAACTATTCCTACAACACCTATATTCCATTCCAAGGAATCTATTATCAAAACTTTCGGCAAATTATTTCCGTAAATTTCTTCAATTCTTTTAGCTGCTTGGACGTGTATGTCCAATTCTATTTTTCTGCGCTGGGTGTTGCACTCTACCAGCTTTTCATACAGACTTTCTATTTCTTCCCTGTTTTTGCACAAAAGAAATTTGAGAGATGTATCAGGGCTTTCCATTCGGCCCGGCGCATTTAAGAGTGGTGCCATGCGGTAGTGAATGTCGTTGCTGTTTACAAATTTTTTATCTGCCGCAAGTTTTTCGTATAAAATTTGAATTGCAAGGCAATCGGAGTTTAGAAATTTTTCCATTCCTTTTCTTACCAAACAGAGATTTTCCGCATTCAAGGGAACTATATCCGCCAAAGTACCCAACGAAACCAAGGGCAAATACCTTTCCAAATTGCTCAAAGGTTTGCCTGTTTTCTGGTAAAGAGCATACAGGAATTTATAGGCTACTCCGGCTGCGCATAGAGATTTGTTCGGATACTGACAATCCTCTAAAAAAGGGTCTAATATTGCATCGGCACTTGGCAAGCCTTCTCCGGATGGTTTATGATGGTCTAAAACCAGAACCTGCATTCCGAATTCTTTCGCGGCTTTTATCTCTTCGGTTGCGGTTATGCCGGTATCTATTAGAATTAGGCACTCCGCTCCCGAATCTTTCATTTTTTGCAGGGTTATGGCGGAGAGTCCGTAGCCTCCGTCAAAACGGTTAGGCAGCATCCAATCTGCCGAAAGCCCCCAGTCATTCAGCGCCCCGGCCAAAACAGCCGCTCCGGAAATACCATCCAAATCATAATCGCCGTAAATCCAAACCTTCTTTTTGCTCTCGCGGACAGCCAAAACCAATTCTATGGCTTTGTCCATGTTTTTCATCAAAAAGGGGTCATGTTCGCAAGGTATGTCCCAATTCAGCCAGTGGTCGGATTCTTCGGGTGTTTTAACACCTCGCAGAACCAAAATTCTAGCCAAAAGAATCGAAACTTTATGCCTCTTCGCTATTTCCAGTGATAATTGTGCGTTTGTCATATTTCCTTTTGCGCCAACCTTAGCGCCATATTCTGAATTGCATGTTCGGCGGTGAATTTTTTTGCGAGCATGGCCTGCAAAAGAAAACTAATGCTTTGCGTATGAGCCGGGCATTGCAGAGCCAGGCCTTCTAAAAAAAATGCGGCGGTATTTGTGTCTTTTTCTATGGACCGTGCATATAAAATTGCGGCGGAAGCATCTCCCTTGAGAGCGTAATCCGCATAAACCGTGATTTTTTCTTTAAGTTCCGAATAATTCGACTCAATGGCTAGCATGGCTTTTCCTGCCGAACCTGCGGCAAATTTCAAAATATCTTCAGTTGGCGTAGTGTAACCGTAATTTTTTAAAATCTCAATTATTTCGTTATTTTTTAAAAAAGGAACTGAAAAGCATGTTGAGCGTGAGCGCACTGTTGGCAAAAGAGAGTGTCTTGAATTTGCCGTTAATATGAAATATGTGTTCGGCGGAACTTCTTCAAAGGTTTTTAAAAGTTTGTTTGCAGCGTTTTCATTCATTAAATCCGCATTTGTTATGAGCACAGCACGGTTTCCACTGGCTTTAAGTTCAAAATTTTTCAATAAATTCTCCACCATTCCTACGGATATAATTGCAGATTCCGTTATATATCCGGTGTGGAAGGGGTTTTGCATGAATTTTCGCGAAATCTCCGCTATCTTGGAATCTATTTTTGCAGGAGTGTCTCTGTCTTCGGCTTTGCCGTCTATGGGGGTTAACCAAATGACGGGTTCGTTGCTATGTTCGCAAAGCATTTTTGCCAAATCCATTGCCAGAAGTTTTTTGCCTATGCCGGCTTGCCCGTTCAAAAGCAGCATTTGCGGGAGGCGGCCCTGTTCAAAGGCGTTTTTTAAATTGTTCAAGATAGGGTATTGCATTATATCATCTCTTTAAGCGCATCCATAACCGCTCCGACGGTTGGAGGCAAGCGGCGTATTGCATTTGCGTATTTCGGAGTGATTCCGGAAAGCGTTTGTTCGTGGTAGCCGGCCTTGAATTCGGAGAATTTTAAACCGTGCGCGGTGCTGATGATAACTACGGATTCTTCGCTTGAAATAGAATTTTTTTCGCGCAGTTTAAACAAGGCTCCCAGTGCGACACCTGTGTGCGGGCAACAGTAAAGTCCGATTTTATCCGCACGGTGAGCGGCATCCGAGAGTTCCTGTTCGGAAACCTGCTCTACAATTCCGTTGTAGTTTTTTATTGCCTGTTCCGCTTTCGGATAGCTGACCGGATTTCCTATTTGAATTGCGCTCGCCAAAGTTTTTTTAGCCTGCACAGCTTCCAGTTTATCAAAATTTCTTTTATAAGCGTTGTAGAAAGGATTTGCATTCTCTGCTTGCGCAACTATTATTCGGGGCTTTTTTTCTATCAAGCCAATAGCCAGTAAATCGTCTGTGCCTTTTGCAAGCGCGCTGACGTTGCCCAAATTCCCGCCCGGAATAACTATCACATCCGGTAAAATCCAACCGAGTTCCTGGCAAAGTTCGTAGCTAATGGTCTTTTGACCCTCAATGCGAAGGCTATTCATAGAGTTTGCCAAGTAAATGCTTCTGTCTGCCGTTACCTCCTGGACAATTTTCATGCAGCCGTCAAAATCCGTGTCTAAGGCCAAAACAATACTGCCGTTTGAAATAGGCTGCACAAGTTGCGCTACGGAAATTTTCCCTGCAGGCAAAAATACAATGCTCGGTATCCCGGCTTTTGCGCAGTATGCGGAAAGCGCGGCGGAAGTATCGCCTGTGCTCGCACAGGCAACGGCTTTTATGGATGTGCCTTTTTTTATTAAGTGATTCACTTGGCTAACCAAAACGGTCATGCCCAAATCCTTGAAACTGCCCGTGTGAGAATTTCCGCACAGTTTTACATGCAGGCTTTTTATACTGATTTCTTCTGCCAGCTTTTGTGCATTGAAAAGCGGGCTCCAGCCTTCTTGAAGCGTTACAATGTCTTCTGCGGGGAGTTCCGGCAGAACAAATTCGCGTTTGCTCCACACTCCGCTCAAATCGGCAGGGGCAAAACTTGAACGGCGGCTGCCGAATAAAATTTTCCACTCTTCCGGTGAGCGCAATTTCCATGCGGAGCGATTATGGCTAACTTCCAAAAGAGAACCATTTTTATCTTTGTAAACAATTTGCGACAAAGGATAGGTATCTTCGCCGCTTATGCTTTTGAATTCCGCATGAAACACTCTTTTTATCCTTCTAACCTCAATCTTTTATCACAAGCTCAACCCTGCGGTTTTTGGCTTGACCTTCTGGGGTGTCGTTGCTTGCCACGGGTTTGCTTAGGCCATAGCCAATAGCTTTCAACTGCTTCTTATTAACACCTCTCTCCACAAGGTAATTTAGAACCGCATTTGCCCTTTGCTCGCTCAATTTTTTATTGCTTGCTGCAGTGCCCACATTATCGGTATGCCCTTCTATTTCAATTTTGGATTCTGTTAAAAGACTTTTGAGAATTCCCGCAATTTCTGCCAAATTCAGTTTTAATTCGTCTGTTAAATCCGCTTTTCCAAATTCAAATAAAATATCGCTCATTGAAAGGATTGTCCCTCTGGCGTCTTTATAAACGTTAATCGTTTTGCTGCGAAGAGCGTCCAGCCTTTTCTCGGCTTCGGCTTTTTGCGCTGCAAGCAAGCTGTCTTTTTCTGCAAGGGCTTTTTCCTTTTTTGCTAGCTCTTCCGCCAAACGAGCCTTTTCAATGGAATCTTTTTGCGCATTTTCCCTGTTTAGCCGTTCCTGGCGCTCACGTTGCTCATTCAAAGCCGCATTGAGGGACTTTGCGCCTTTGGCATCGCTGGCCCATAAATCTATAAGGGAATCCTTAGTCGCGGAGATTTTCTTTTGCACAAGCAGATTTTCCTGTTTTAGCGAATCCAGGTTTTTGCGGAGCGCGGCTTTTGAAAGCTGAATTTTGAAAAGTTCAACGGCTAAATCGCAGTTTTTCAATTCGGCTTCGTAATCTGCGCCTTTGCGCTTGTTCTCCTCAATATTTTCCAGTGCGGTTATCCTCCCATTCACCGCTGCATACGTCTGGTTCGCAGCGGCATCCCTCGGATAGGTGTTTTTAACGGCGTCAAAAGACGAGCGGCATGGAATAGCTCCCTCTTGCGCAAACAGGCCTGCGGTACAGGCTAAAACTACAAACGCTTGAATTTTCATAAAAACCTCCTTAGTTTATGACCTCTTTGGGTGCAGTCTTGCGTTCCTTCAAAGCATCTCGGTAGATGCTCAAAGATTCATTTGCCACCGCCAAGCTGTCGGATGCATTTTTATTCTCTTCAGCAAGAACGGCTTGTTCCTGCTTCAGCAATAAAATATGCAATTGCAGCACAGCCTCGTCTGCCAGGACGAATGCCTGTTCGGTTTCGCGTTCCTGATTTTTCTGCTCTGCGGCAGTTACCAGGGAATCCGTTGCTGCCGGTACCTCAAGGTCAATAGCTTTTGCTAAAGCCTGAAGGGTTCTGGCTTCGGTTATTGTAGAATCCACAATACCTGCCCTTTTGGACGCGCACGAAATCAGCGAAATCGCACACATCGCGGCGAGTGATACTTTTTTAACTAGCATGTTTTACCTCCTCTTGCTCGTTTTCCTTTACCTCAATTTTACATTCTACGCATTTGGTTGTGGTTGGAACTGCTTCCAAACGAACCATAGGTATAACCTTTTTGCAAAGCATACAGATACCGTAAGTTCCCCTTTCTATGCGGTTTAATGCATCTTCCAGTTGCAACAGGTATTTGCTGTTGCGTTCTGCTAGGTTTAAATTCATGGTCAAATTTGCGTAATCCGAAGCCGCTTCTGCGGGATGATTCGCATAAGAAGATAGTTCCGCACCCGTCTCTCTTTGGTTTTCCATAATGGAAGATTGTTCGCGATAGCGAAGTTCTTCCAAAAGAGCATTATACTTTTTGGTAATAAGCTCTTTGAAACGGGCTAAATCTTTTTCACTCAAGGTCTTCATAATAGTCCTCTAAAAAAAATCCTAAAAACTGCTAGCAAACTAAAATTACATATTTTTTTTTGAAAAAATACATTTTTAAATTTTTTTCGTCATTTTTTTCGTCTAATAGGCATGAAAACGGAAAATTTATTGCCTAGAGAGAGAATTTTTGCGGGAGAACTTGCAAAATTGTCTGTAGAAGAGCTGCTTTGCGTGGTTTTGGGGAGGGGAATACCCGGAAAAAATGTTTTTGAGCTTGCTGGGGAGGTTTCGAGCGTTTTGGAAAAGAAGTCGAGGATGCCGACCATAGATGAACTTTTGAAAATTCACGGCCTTGGGCCTGCAAAAGCCGCCCAAATTTTGGCTTGTTTGGAACTTTCCGGCCGTTTTATGCTGGGAATGCAGGATAAAGCCGTCTGCAGCCCTGTGGAGCTTATGCCTCAATTGTCGTTTTTAAAGCATTTGAGGCAGGAACAGATGATTTTAGTCACTTTGAACGGCGGCAACAAGGTGATAAAAATCCATCGCATAACCGTAGGGACGGCAAATTCAACCCAGGCACACCCAAGAGAGGCCTTTGCTCCAGCCTTGGAAGACCGTGCCGTTTCCATTGTTTTTGCGCACAATCACCCCTCCGGCAGTTGCGAGCCTAGCGTGGAAGACCTGCTTTTAACGCAAAAACTCTGCGAAGCGGGCAGAATTTTGGAAATACCCGTTTTAGACCATTTGGTGGTGAGTTCCAGCGGTTTTACAAGCATAAGAAGCAGCAATGGGGAGTATTTTGAGGATAATTCCTGCCACACCTTCTAGTTCTTCAAACTTCCTTGAATTTATGCTGGGGGGGGGGGGGGGGGGGGGGGGGGGGGGGGGGGGTGGGGGAAAAAA
>Ga0182466_14240_pt1 | contig 14030 bp, 16 predicted proteins | sample TergutMp193P3_FD_120795 | JGI IMG/M metagenome (GOLD analysis project Ga0182466, IMG submission 120795) | reverse complement strand
GGAAACTCATTTATCGCTTTAATAAACTCCTCTGCCGTTTCGCAGCAAGCTCCGACTTTTTCAAAATCTACATCATAGCCTTCAAATGCTTCATGAGTTCCGATTATATTTTTCCCGTGCATCAATGCCTCGCAGGTTTTCACTTTCATCCCGCTACCCTTAAAAATTGGAAGAATTATCAAATCAGCCTCCTGCATACATTCATCTAGGTTTTCAATATATCCGAAAATTTCTAATTTTTCGTTTTTTGGCAAATTCGCTTTATCCATATCCTTGCCCACAATTTTGAATTTTATATTTACAAAAGGCAATACTTTTTTTATAAACCATTTTATGCCGTGAATATTTGCAAAAAAATTGCTACCCAAAAATAAAGCTACCGTTACGGTCTCAATTTTTTCTTGCGAAAAATTTATTTCTCTATCTTGAAAACTTACTGGAATAATTGCATCTGCTTTCCTGCCGTAAAGGGCTTCTATTCGTGCTGAATCACGAAAATTAAGAGAAATTATGATATCAGAATAAGCGCAAGCGAATGTTTCATTCTTGAAAATAATTTTTCTGATTATAATTTTACGAATAATTTTTCTCGAATATTCCTCTTTAAAATAATCAAATTCTGCGTTATGAAAAAATGTGATTATCCTTGCTTTTTTATTTATTTTCTTTATCTTTTTCGCAAGAGAACCAAAAGCAGACAAATCTATACAAACAATTTGCATATCTCTTGCGTTCTTTATAATTTCTTTTTTGTTGAATAAATGCAAAAATTTGAATCTTTTCTTAAAAACTATCTGCAAAAATCTTACATTTTCTTTACCAAAATAAGAACAAACAGCTTGATAGTTGCGGAAAGCACACTGAGAACCGCCAATGTTATTTTCGATGTACTGAGATGACAAGAATAAAATGTTCATTTTATGCTCCTTTGACATTTAAGCACATCTTTGGAGTTACTAGACAGCATTAGGTTATTCATATAAAACCTCTCAAAATACCGATAAAATTTGCGAAGAATATTTATCAGTTCCTGTTCCATCCGTGTAAATAAAATTACTCACATACCAACGAATTAAACAATAGCTTATTATCATAATATTTACTATGGCTCTTTTTATTTTTGGCAGACGCAGAGAAACGGAAAAAGCTGGGAATATAATAATTAAAAATATTGAAAAAACGTCTATAAATCTAGCCACCACGCTTGGAGCAAATAAAGGCAACAAATTTAACGCGGATATTATCAACATTAAGGTTATGAAAAAATGCCCGTTTTTCGAAAAAGATTCATACATAAATCTGCGTTTGTACCACAAAACAAACATTGCAAAAAATATATAGAACAAGGCCTTATATGGTATCCTGTTATCAGTTTCTGACGGAGCTATATACCAAAATACTCTATGAAGTTCTGAGAAAACAGATGTTATTTCGGAGAAATATTGCATTACCAAAAGCAATGATAAAAATAGTAAAACCGTACCTCCAAAAATCAAAGCAATTTTAGCTTTTGAACTTGTATAATGAGTTGAATAACAATAAATCGGATAAAAAGATAATGTTAATAGAGATGATTTATGGAATAAAGAAGCTACCAAAACTAAAATTAAATAACGAATCATATTGCCTTTGAATATGTTTATCGTAGCAAACATAACTATGGAAAGCGAGAGCATCTGCCTTAGTGCGTTTAAAGATTGGTTATAAAAAAAACAATAAAAAACAAACATGCCAAGCCAAATCGGCAATTTTCTTCTCCAGTAATGCAAGCCAAGAAATACAAACGATATTATTGTGAAAGAAATAAAAAATAAAAATAAATTGAAGTCATTTGATAATTTAATAAAAATATAATTCAACCATAAATATCCTATGTCTATCCAACCATCCCAATTGCTTGAAATTTTATCAAGAGATGGGCTGGTCCGAATATCGTCAAAAACTGGTTTTGCGTAAAAAAGAACATCTATTCCAACGGTATAATCCCTAACGCCAGCCAAAATAGAAGGTATTAAAATAGCTACAAAATAAAAAAACCATCTTATAGGCTCGCATTGGCCTTTGCGAATTTTCTGGGCAAACCATAGAATGGCACAGGAACTAGAAAAGCAAATTAAATATGGCAGCGTGTTTAGCATTGTTTAGTAATCCGTTAATTTATTTAAAATCTGCTTTAAAATAAGTGCATGTTCATTCGAAATAAATCTTCTATCAAATTTATGGGCAAAACTTTTTTTGCATATTTCTAGAGCTTTATCTATTGAAAATGATTTTTCATTGAGTTTAATATATTCATATAGACTAAAAATACTGTTATTTATACTTATATTATCTATATCTGACTTCACTTCGCAAAACTTATCATATGCAACCAACATTATTATATCAGCCATATAGTAATGAAATGCGTATTTTTCTTTCAACCAGTAATAATTAAGCAATCTTGAAAAATAGAACATAAATAATGAATGTGAAGCCGCTCCTAAGCAAAAAAATTCCCATTTCTCTTGAGAATAATGTGATAAATGTTTATAATTAAAAGCAAATAATCTTTTTTGAAAACAAATATCAGGAATTTTGCTTGAAATAAAAATTGTGGCATCCAGCCATAAACCGCCATATTTATATAGTAGATTGAATCTTAAAATATCGCTAAAATGAGTTGGCGATATTTGCCCATTATTTAATTTTTCATAAATATAATTTGGTAATTCTATATAGTCATTTATGTTTTTCTTGTCTAAAACAACAATTTCTCTACCTCCGGCATTTCTTTTTATACTTTCAATATTTATTTTTACCAATTCCGGCATTGAATCTTCGCCTTGTGCCCAGAAAAACCAGATTATTTGTGTGTGTGCGTTGTCATCCATATCTTTTTCTTTTTCATAATTATCTTGTATTTTTTCTATAAAACTTCCGTATTTCTCTACAATAAATTGTTTCATTAAAGATATGAGTTTTGTGCCAGAAACTTTATATATGGGCCTTAAATTCAATTTATTTGCAGATATTCTGACAATATACCAAAAAACATAACCAATTCCTAACCGGTAGGCAAATAACAACAAACCTTTTGTTTTACTATATTCCATACAATTTCTCCATTTTATCTGCCTCTACAGCAATATCATAACCAGCATCTTTAATTTGAACAAAGCGATTTATTTTTTCTTTAGGATTATTCTTTATATCCAGAATCGCGCTAGCCCATCTATCAGCATCAAACGGCAAATATTGCAAAAGCTCTGTTATATTTGCCTCCGGTGGAACAGGATCGCTTGCGATGCTTGCGATGCTTGCGCATTGTGCTTCTATAAGTGTTATAGCCAAACCCTCAAACAAACTGGGCAAAACAAAAACATCGAAGGCCTGATAAAAATCCTGAATATTCTCACGAACCCCAGCAAAAACAACCGCATTTTGCAAACCCAATTTGCAAACTTTCTTCTCTATTTCCTTACGCAACTCCCCATCGCCCACCAATAATAAAGCTGCATTTTTTTCCTGTTCATATACTTTTGCAAATATATCTATTAAAAAATTATGATTTTTTTGCTCATGAAATCTGCCGACATGCCCTATAACAAATTTATCCTGTAGCTCAAATTCTGCGCGAATTTTTTCTCTTGCCTCTGTATTAAATGTAAATTTTTTCACATCTATTGCATTATGTATAACTGTATAGTTTTGTTTATTGCCAAAAAGCCAATTCCCAGCCTTTTTTGAACAAGCCCAAAAATCCGTTGCATTTGATAAAATTATCTTTTTACAGGCAAAGTGTAAAATTTTTCGCAAAAAACCATTGGGAGTTCCGGTATTATGCGCATGAGCGATTATTTTTTTTACCTTGCATTTATGTGCCACAACAAAAGGGATAAAATTCGCAGCGGAAAGCATATTCACATGAACAACATCGTAATTTTCGTTTTTAATGATATTTGACAATTCTTTCGCATAACGAACCGGATTCCTTTTAAAATCACTCACCATGTGAATCTTTGCACCCATTTCTTTTAATTCGTTCTCAAAACATAATTTTGGATAAATACTCAAAAAATCCATCTGTATTTTTGATTTGTCTATATGTTTATAATAGGACATTAAAAACGTTTCTACGCCACCCACAAGATCATGCATACCGATTATTAGAACTTTTTTCATATTTTTGTTTTTACCTTATTAAAAAATTTGAATAGCGAAATTATAGTGTTAATATTTGCAATATATATACATATACAAAATAACTTAGCTTTTTTTGAAAGATTTGCATAGCCTAGATATTTAATATTACCCTTAATAATTTCTATGATAGCTTTTGTTTCATCTTTTTGCACATTATTTTGTTTTGATAACATCGACAAAACCCAAAAAGCTAAAGATAACTTATTTCCATTTATTTGAGAATTAAATTTCCCACCAAAAATTGTTCTTGAAATTTCAAATTGAGTATTTAACTCATCAAAAATATGCAGAAACTCTTTAAACTCAGACTTAAACACACTACTTTCACAATGTTGAACATAATGATATAATATGTTAGCCACATAAACAACCTTATTTGCTTTCAATAGACATTGCCTAACAACAGGAATGTCTTCGTATATTTGTCCAATTGGAAATCTCACATTTTCAAAAAGTTTTCTTGCGAATAGTTTGTTAAAGGAATGCCCTTTAATTTGCCCTGAAAAAAAGAGAGCCAAGGCTTGTTCTTTTGTCAAACTTGCTTGTTTGCTAAATAAAACTTCCTTTTTTGGCTTTTTATTGTCATAATCATAATAAATTCCGCATATTACAATTTCAGCATCTATTGTTTGTTCTGCCAAATTTTCAAACATATTTAATTCTATATAGTCATCACTATCAACAAAACCTATATAATCACCTCTTGCAATTTCTAAACCAGCATTCCTTGCGGTTGACTGTCCGCCATTCTCCTTGTGCACAACCCTCACCCTCTCATCTCTCTCCGCATACTCATCGCAAATTTTCCCGCAATTATCCGGCGAACCGTCGTCTATCAAAATAATTTCCAGATTCGTATATGTCTGTGCAGTAATGCTGTCCACGCATTTCCGCAAATAAGGCTCCACCTTATACACGGGAACTATGACGGAAATGAGAGGGTTAGTCACGCCACCTCCCGGAAATAATTTTCTATATTCCCACTTTCTACATCCCCGTTTTCCGGGGCTTTATTACATGACATTTCCGTTTCACCTTCAAAGGAGGCACTATGCCCAAAAAATCCGCCATTTCCCCAAGCGAGCTTGCACAGCCGGCTCGCTTCGCTCCGCTTGTCATTGATTTCATTTTCAAAAGGGTTTTCGCTGCGGAACACGACAAATCCCGGCTCATTTCCCTCATAGAGACTTTCCTCGGGGAATACCTGCAAGCAAAAATCACAGATGTAATTCTGCTCCCAAACGAGCAAATCAACAAAACCAGAAAACAGAGAGCCGCCGTGTTCGACCTGCACTGCACGGACAACAATAACAATCGCTTCATTGTGGAAATGCAGATTTCCAAGCAGGACCATTTTATAGGCAGACTGCTCTTCTACATCGGCCAAACGATTGCGAACCTTGTCAAAAAGGGCAGGAAGTATAAATTTGACTATTCCAGGGTTTACTCCCTGAGCTTCCTCAACTACGAGCCTGTCCCGGAAGACAAGCATGGCGATATTATCCAGCACATCGGGCTTTCCGATATAAAATACGCCCAAAAGCGGTACAGCCACATATACATCGCTCTTGTTATGCTCACAAGATTTAAGAAGACATTGGAGCAATGCAAAACGACCCGCGACCTGTGGCTCTATCTGTTCCGAAATCTCCACAAATTGGATAAAATCCCGCCCAAATTCAACAATAAGCTCTTCAGGCCTGTATTTGAGGTTGCGGAAATTTGTAATTTTAATGAAGTTGAACTTCGTGACTATGAGGCGAATATGAAGTATCTGAGCGATTACAACAATACGATTGAGTATGCCAAGAAGGAGGGCTTGGAAAAGGGCGTTGCTATTGGCAAGAAAGAAGGATTTATTGACGGCATTTTGCAAACCGCCAAGAATATGCTCAACGAAGGGCTCAAGCCTCGCACCGTGGCTCGTTGCACAAAACTTCCTATGGAGCAAATAATGGCTCTGAAATAAATGGCAAAGATAATTGCTCACAAAAACTTCCTCATCAAAAACCGCCCGCCTTTCACAAGCCAGTTCTGCCACTCCATAAATTTAACGGGAATCTCTCCGTACTTATACCCGTTGTTCTCAATCCATATATCAAGCAGAAATTCGCTTATATAACCGAAAACCCGTACTTCAACAGCAGAATAACTTGAAATGTCCAGCCGCTCCTCCGCCTTAAACAAAATATCAAACAGCCACTCGCAATACCTGTCGCAATAATCTCTCTTCATAATGAACATATTGAACATATGCCCCCAGGAACGATTCATAACTATATCGCAGGTTCGCGCATAATGGGGATAATAATCCTTAATTATTTTACAAAGCAAATCCAAACCTTCCTTATGGTGTGCATGTATGTAGTGAGAATAATTATTTTCTATGTAATACTTTCTTTTGTGAGAAACAATAATATCGTATCTGCCGCATAATTCATCTAACTCGCCTACGGTGATAATTCGCTCCCACTTGCTGCCGCCTCGGAAAGGAGACATGAAATGCCTGCGGTAATGAGCAAGGCCTATGACATCAGCATCCAAATTTTTCCAAGCCCAGTAAAGCCCTGTCAATTCGCAATAGTTTGCATTCTTCTCTGAAATATTCTCGCCGGTGTCATCGCCTTCGTAGCCTAAAAATCGTTTTCCGCTTTTTCCGACATGAATCGGCAAATATGCAGGATCACTCGGCATGCGATACTGTTTATGGGTTGCCACGATTATCTTTATATTCATCCCAGCTCCCTTTCCGCCAGCTTCAGCGAGAGTTCAATGACATCGTCCATGTCGTAGTATTTATACATGCCCAAACGACCGCCGAATATAATGTTGCTTTGCGTTTTCCCAAGCTCCGAGTATTTTTTATATAAATCGTCATTTTTTTTGTCATTTATAGGATAATACGCTTCATCGCCGATTTTCCAACCAGCAGGATATTCCCTTGTGATTACAGTTTTCGCAGTTTCAGCCTGCTCAAAATGCTTATGCTCTATTATTCTTGTGAATGCCGTTTCAGAATCGGTATAATTCATAACAGCGCAGCCTTGAAAATTTTCGCATTCAAAAGTTTCCGTTTCGAACCGCAAACTCCTGTATTCCAAGGCTCCAAAACGATAATCAAAATATTCATCTATGGAGCCTGTGAAAATTACCTTGTCCGCCAACGAATCAAATTCCGCGCGATTCTTCAAATAATCAACATTCAAACGAACTTCTATGCCTTTCAGCATATTTTCAAAAAGAGCAGCGTAGCCGCCAGCGGGAATGCCCTGATATGAATCGTTGTAATAGCAGTTATCAAAAGTAAAACGCAACGGAATGCGTTTTATGATAAAAGCGGGCAATTCAGTGGCTTTTTTGCCCCACTGCTTTTCCGTGTAATTCTTTATCAATTTTTCGTAAATGTCTTTGCCCGCAAGGCTTAGTGCCTGCTCCTCCAGATTTCTCGGCTCGCCGTTGAATTTTTGTTCTTTTATCTTATCTGCCGCTTCCGCAGGGGTTTTCGCCTTCCACAATTGATAAAAAGTATTCATGTTAAACGGGAGGTTGTACAATTCCCCGCAATAATTCGCCGTTATTTGGTGCGTGTATCTATTGAACTCCGCAAAGCGGTTTATGAATTTCCAGACATCCTTGCTGCTTGCATGGAATATGTGCGCCCCGTATTTGTGGACATTGATTCCGCTGATATTTTCGGTGTGGCAATTGCCGCCAATGTGCTTTCTTCTATCCACTATTAGGACATTTTTGCCTTTGTCCTTTGCCTGCCTCGCAAAAGTGATTCCGAAGAAACCCGCTCCGACAATTAGATAATCGTATGGTTTCACTCCAATCCCCTCCGTCCGCAATCATTAAACCAGTCAGCGAAAGTCTCTTCCAGAGAAAACCGCAGCGGATAATCCCTTGAAATCTTTTCACCGCTCACATTCGTGGAAACCATGAGCTTGTGAACCCGCTCAGGGCAAATCTCAAGACCCAAGCCGCAAGAAACTCCGGCCCCCACAACAACGGCAGAGTTGAAACTCAAATTATCCATTTCACTTTCCTTTTAGTAAATGCAAAATGGATTGTACATTACTATAATAAATACTACTATAATCTTTAATCCCAAAAACACTACAATTCTCCTACAAAATATATAAGTTATATAAGTTAGAAAAAATATTATTATAATCTTTAAGTTTTGCTCCACAAGCCGCTGCTAAAGGCTCTAAACCGGAAAATCATAACTATTTTGCTTTAAATTTTTCTACATTACTTCCATGATTTCCGAAGACTTACTAGAGATTTTATGCTGCCCAATAACAAAACAACCCCTGCAAGAGGCAAACGCAGAGGAATTGGAAAAATTAAAACTGGAAGCTGCCCTAATAACAGCAGATAAAAAAAGAGCGTATCCAATCAGGCAAAATATACCCGTGCTGCTCGCTGAGGAGTGCGTATTAATTGATGAGTTGAGAGTTGAGAGTTATGATTAAACTTGAAAGCTCTTGGTTGAATTTGCTTGCAGACCTTTTTGAAACTCCTTGGTTTGCGGAAATTAAAAGCAAAATAATTCAAGAGAGAAAGCAATATACGGTTTATCCGCCGGCAAATCTGTTTTTCAACGCTATGGATTTATGCCCCGTGCCGCAAACCAAAATAGTGATTTTAGGGCAAGACCCTTATCACGGAACCGGACAAGCGCACGGGCTTTCATTTTCCGTGCCTTTCGGGATTGATATTCCGCCCAGCTTGCTGAACATCTATAAAGAATTGGAACGTGATTTGGGTATTAAACCACCTGCTCACGGCAATTTGGAATCATGGGCAAAACAGGGAGTGCTGCTCTTGAACGCCTCGCTTTCGGTAAGGGCAAATTCGCCTGCATCGCATTTTTACATAGGCTGGGAAAAATTTACGGATTCAATAATTGAAAGGCTTTCGCAAAATAAAGAGAACCTGGTGTTCATGCTTTGGGGAAATTTCGCTCGCAAAAAGAAAATCTTAATCGCTCAAAATAAAAACCATCTTGTACTGGAGGCTCCGCATCCATCGCCCTTATCCGCAAACAGAGGCTTTATTGGCTGTGGGCATTTTTCTGAAGCGAACCGATTTCTTCAAGCTCACGGGCTTGAACCTGTTTGCTGGGAACTTCCTTCTTAGCTGCCGAGCCTGTCACATTAGTTTTAAGCTCGGAAGAAAACTTGAAATTCATGCCTTTGCTGGCAGCTAAAGGTATAAGCTCGCCGGTTTGCAAATTGCGACCAAGCCTTGGGTTGCAGGTCTTTGGAGAAAAAGTTCCAAAGCCTCTTATCTCCAAAGAATTACCCGCTTTGATTGTATCTTTTACAACATCAAAAAATTGTTCAATTGAATTTCTCACATTATCTCTAGATACTCCGCAGGATATTGCGGTTTCATTAATTAAATCGCTCTTTGTGATTGGCATTGGTAGAATATAGTTAAAACTTAGGATAAAAAATTCCATATCTCTTATGCAAATATTCTCTTTCGTCGTAGAGCGGTTCTACCAGTTGCAGCTTGCTCGGAATGTTTTCTTTTGCAAGGCTGTCCGCATATTCTTTAGCCCTTGCGCAGCCAAGTCTGTAACCTATAACCAAAACCGTATCGCCCGCTTGCCTGATTTCAACTTCCTGTTTTGCAAAAGACAAAACGCTCCCTTTGCGCATATTTATGTAAAGCACCATAGCGGCGTAAATTATTAGGATTACAGTTACTATTCTAACTACTCTAATCACTTCACTTCCAAAAAGGGCATAGGGCCGTTGCCACCGGTGTAAACGGGGAGTTTGCCATCCCATTTTTCAATGGCTTTCAAGTTTACATATTCTTTGCCGCCTTGTGCGCGTATCGCTTCTGCCTGAATGCGAATAGATTCCGCTTCGCCTCTTGCCTGTGCTATTTTTTGGTCCGCCTCAACCTTCACCCTTTCCAGATTATTTTTTGCGGTAAGGGCTTTTTGCTCGGCAACCTGCTTGTCTTCAATAGCTTCGTTAAAAGAGCGCGCAAAATCGAAATTGGTTATTTGAACTCCACCTGCATCCACCACTATGTTATATTCCAAAAGCTGCCGGGTAAGGCTCTCCGATATTTCATTTTTAAGCTGTTCCCGCAGGGTCAAGAGTTCCTCTGCGGTGTATCGGGCAACAACGGCTTTAACGGTTTCCTGAATACGGGCCGCTATGATTTTGTTTTCAACATCCAAACCCACTTTTGAGTAAAGTACATCCAATTTATCTTGGTCAAGGTGGTAATTGAGAGTGACAACAGTAGAAACGGTTTGCATATTTTTAGAAGCCGCAGCCGCAGGGGCTTCTGCTTTCTGAGTGCGTATATCCACTTTTGAAACGGTTTGCATAACCGGGATTTTAAAGTGCAAACCCTCGCTTGTAACCGATGTTATTTTTCCCCATGTGAAAACAAGGGCTTTTTCGCCGGCCCTAACGGTATAAAACGAAGAGGAAACAATAATTGAGCCTATAACTATTACAATTATGGCAAAAGCAAAAAGCCTGTAAGACTGAGGAACGTTGTTTTGTGTTGACATGGGGGTAATATAGAAAACGCAAATTTCTATATTAATCCCATGAAAATAATCTCTTATGTTTTTTTACTCGCTTTTTCCGCCTATGCCCAGTTGCTCACCGGCGGGAATTTTGATGTTATTAAGGTTAATGGCATTGGTATTAGCCAAGGAAAGATAGACAGCCTGGTAAAGCAGTTTGCGCTGGCTCAGGGGCAAGGGCAGAATATTCCGCCAGAAACCATGAGCCAAATCCGCTGGCTTGTTGTAAACCAGCTCGTTGGCCAAGAACTTGTAAAAGCGGAAATAGCAAAGCAAGGCTTAAAAGCAGACGCAAAAAAAACGGATAGCGTTGTTGCCGTATTCAAAAAACAGTTCCCAAACGACGCCGCTTTCAAGCAGGAATTGAAAAAAAGCGGTTCCACAGAAGCGGATTTTAGGAAATACGTAGAAAACCAACTTTTAGCGGACCAGCTTTTGGAAAAGAAAATTCAATCCCCAAAAGACCCCACAGATAAAGATAAAAAGGATTATTGGGAAAAGCACAAAAACGAAGCAATTATAAGCGATACCATAGGCGGCATAAAAATTGTTTTAAATATTGCCAAAGGGGAAAATGCTCAGGCAATCCAGGATAAAAAGGATTTTTTAAAAGGCAAGGCGGCAGAAGCTCGCATGGCGAAAGCTAATCTTATGGTGCTTATGGAGCAATTTGCAATTATGGCCTCTAGAATCAGCGAAGACCCCAATGCCCAAAAAGACGGCGGAATTATGAAGAAATTTTTGCCGAAATCCCAAGGAGCCACATTCGCAAATGCCGTCAAAAATCTAAAAGTCGGCGAGATTTGCGAACCTTTTGTGCTGGATGGCAATAAAGTTATGATGTTCATGCTCACCGAGAAAAATGATGGCAAGTATGAGAGCTACGAGCATGAGATAGATTACATTTTACGGCTTGAATCCGAGCGCAATCGTCAAATAGCCACTAAAGACTACTTAAACCAGCTTGCCAAGGTCTATAAGGTTCAATACTTGAACAAGGACTACACCCCGCCGGAGGCCATTGGGCAGTAACTTACCATAGTATTTTTCTACATTCTACGATATGAAAGTCGAATGGATAAACGCATTTATTCTTGCCACAAGGGATACCTTCCATAAAATGCTCATGGTTGATGTGGAAGCCGGTAAACCTTATCTGCTCACCGCAGAATCAAATATGAAAGATATTTCCGGTATGATAGGCCTTTCCGGAACAATTAAGGGAGCCGTGGTTATAGGCTTCCCGGAAAAAAGCGCACTCAATACGGTAAACAAATTTTTGGGCGAGCATTTCACGGAATTGAACCCGGACGTCAGCGATGCCATAGGCGAATTGGTGAATATAATAGCGGGCTATGTCAAAAAATTCATCCAGAATGAGAAGTTCGGCATTTCATTGCCATCCACTGCCAGAGGGTCAAAGCACATGGTGTATATGCCCAAATATGCGCCCACTATAGTTATTCCGTTCAGCTCTCCGGCAATCGGCAAATTTGTTCTGGAGGCCGCCCTTGCCGAAGGGCAGCATAATGCCTGACCCCCAAGCTGCCTATTCCTTAAGCAACTACCTGTTTTCCGTTCAGCGGCTTGTGAAAAGCCAAATTCCGCAGGTTTGGGTTTACGGCACCATCGCCAGCTTGCAGGAAAAGGGCAAAATGGTTTATATAAACCTCGCGGAATACGAAGATGATTCCGTTTTGCCAAAGGCTTCGCTTGGAGCCGTGATGTACGCCTCTCAATACGCGGCTCTTTGCCGCCGTCTTAGCGAACTGCCCAAGCCCTTTCAAATAGAAAAAGACATGAAAGTAAAGGTTTTGCTGGAAGCGGAATTTTACATTCCCTATGGCAAATTCCAGTGCAAAATACTGGATATGGACACTGCTTTCACAATGGGGGAAATCGCTGTAACCAGAATGAGAATTTGGGAAAGGCTTGTTAAGGAGAACTTGCACCGCATAAACGGCGAACTCCCGATTCCCCTTTTGCCCCTAAGCGTGGGACTTATAACATCGGAGAGCAGTGCCGCCTACAACGACTTTATTTCCACAATCAAAGCCTCCGGTTATGCTTTTAAAATAACAACCGTCCCTGCGAAAATGCAAGGGCAAAATACGGAAAACGATATAATAGAGGCTTTAGGCAAGTTAAGGGAATATAAGGACTTAGATATTGTGTGCATAATAAGAGGCGGGGGTGCAAAAACCGAATTGGTTTTCTTTGACAGCTACGCCCTTTGCCGGGCAGCGGCACTTTTCCCCCTGCCTGTGCTCACAGGAATAGGCCATGAGATTGACGAAAGCCTTTTGGACAGGGTAGCTCACACGCATTTAATAACCCCAACGGATTGCGCAAAGTTTTTAATAGAAAGGGTGGACATCGCTTTGCAAAGGCTGCAAACCATAGCTTTTGAATTTGAAAACTTAATGCAAATTTTCGTAAGAGAGCGTGATAAAATAAGTTACAGGGCTTTATTTCTTTCAAATATATGCGAAAAAAGATTCGCTCAAGAAAAGGAAAAACTTTCCCGAAATGCGCTTGGCTTGCAGCGAGGCGTACCTAAAATTACGGATTATCAAAATCAGGTTTTGAAATTGCTGGAAGAAAGGGTAAAAGCGATAGACCCCAAAGCCCAACTTAAAAGGGGTTATACCATAACCAAAAACGCTCAGGGAAAAATTTTACGCTCGGCAAAAGAGGCGGCTGCCGGTTCTGCTTTGAGAACCGTATTCGCAGATGGCGAAATTGCAAGCACAATAGTAAACGCAGATTAACCTGTTTTCTATATTCACACCATGCCTTATGTAGCAATGGCAAGAAAATGGCGGCCACGCTCATTTAGCGAGATGGCCGGGCAGGAGCATATTGCTCAAACGCTTAAAAACGCCATAGCCACGGGCAACATTCACCATGCCTTTTTGTTCACAGGCACAAGAGGGGTGGGCAAAACCACCTCTGCGCGAATTTTGGCCGCCATGCTCAACTGCACGGCGGAAGGCGAGCAAAAACCTTGCGGCGAATGTGAAAATTGCAAAGCCATAGCAACAGGCTCGTCCATGGACGTTTCCGAATTTGATGCAGCCAGCAACAGCGGCGTTGACGAGATGCGCGACCTCCTTGAAGGAACGCAGTATCCGCCCATGAACAGCAAATACAGGGCTTTAATAATTGACGAGGTTCACGCTTTATCTTCAAAGGCTTGGAGTTCCATGCTAAAAACCCTGGAAGAACCTCCTTCTTATTTGGTATTCATTTTAGCGACAACAGAGGTGAACAAGGT
>Ga0182466_11622_pt1 | contig 14041 bp, 9 predicted proteins | sample TergutMp193P3_FD_120795 | JGI IMG/M metagenome (GOLD analysis project Ga0182466, IMG submission 120795) | reverse complement strand
TTTATGCTAAGGCCAACTTCTTCCAGAACTTCGCGGTGAACTGCGGCTTCCAGGCTCTCTCCGGGTTCAACAAAGCCCGCAATCAGGCTGTAGCGCCCCGACAGAAAAGCGGTATTGTGCGCGAGCAAAATTTTGCCCTCTTTTAAAACGGAAACTATGATCGCCGGCGAAATAACCGGATAAAAGTCGGCACCGCAGGCTTCGCAGTGCAAACATCGCTCAAAATCGTGTTCCTTTAGCGGCTTTCCGCAAGTGGGGCAATGCCTGTAAGTAGCCCGCCACCAAAGAAAATGAGATGCAAAAGCTGCTATATGAGCCATTTCCGGCTCCGCTTCCGCAAAAAAACTCCGCAGGGGAATACCTTGCTCCATGTTTGGCAAATTCAGGCAAACAAGCCGTTTCCCGTTGTAAATCCCAATGTCAAAAGCGGTTGCGTCTTTATATATTTCATGGTCTTTTAAGGGGAAAAGAATTTTGTCCTTGCAAACAGCAATCACAAAATCTTCCGGTTGCGGACGAGTCAATTTTCCTTTAGCGAGCACGAGCATATCTACGCCTTTTCCATAGATTCAACTAGTCTATCCAGCATCAACAGGGCCTCCCTGGTTTCCAGCACGTCATGCACACGCAGAATTTTAACGCCTCTTTGCACGGCTACAATGCCGGAAACTATGCCTGGGATAAGACGGTTGCTGTTTTCCAAACCCTTGATTTTTCCCATATAGCTTTTTCTGCTTACACCTAGCAAAACCGGAAATTCTGTTTTGCAAAGTTCGTTTATGTTTGCTATCAATGCAAGGTTTTCTTCCTGCGTTTTTCCAAAGCCTATGCCGGGGTCTATGAATATGTTTTTGCAGCCGTGCTTTTCCAGCAATTTTGCACGTTTCAGCAGATAATTTTTCACATCCCGCACCGAAGAAGTTCCGCCGGCGTATTTCAGGGTGTGTTGCATAACCGCGCTTGAATCTGTGTCTATTATTGTCCTGAACATTTTTTCATCATGCTCCATTGCGGAAATATCGTTTATCATGCTCGCGCCGGCTTTAACCGCTTTCAATGCTACATTTGCCTTTGTGGTGTCTATGGAAATCTGGAATTTATTTCTGCTCTGCTCTTTTGCAAGCATTTCTATAACCGGAATAACCCTCGCCGATTCCTCTTCTTCCGAAACCGGTTCAAAGCCCGGGCGCGTGCTTTCTCCGCCTATGTCCAGAATATCCGCACCGTCTTCAAGGAGTTTCAAGCCGTGCTCAAAAGCCTCTTTTGGCTTGCAATACCTGCCCCCGTCAAAAAAACTGTTCGGGGTGCAGTTTATTATGCCCATTATTACCAATCCGCTTCTACCTCGCCCCCGAGTTTTTGCAGACTTTCTTCGGTGTATTGATGAATTTCAAAGGCGTTCCCGTCCGGGTCTGTTAGCCATATTTGGTAGGTGTTGTCGCAGCCAAGTTTTTTATCTGTGTGCGGAATGCCTTTTGAATCCAAATCTACCACAAGTGCATCTATGTCTTCGCTTTCAAGGCAAAAATGCACAAGGCCGGTGTTTACGGGTGCATCCATATCCGGGTCTTCAAATAATTCTATGTAATGATTATGGCCAATTTCAAGGTAATGCCCGTAATGCCTGCCATTTCTAGTGAATTTGAATTTTGGCTTGAAACCCAGTTTTTGATAATACTCAATTGAACATTCCAGGTTTCTTACATTGAGGCAAATATGAGCAAGCGATAGCATTTTAATCTCCTTGCTCATAATATAGTAAACTTGAAGTCCTTCAATTTACGGTCACCTTGGCAATTTGTTTCCAGGAATTGCCGCTTGCCTTAACTATGTAAAGACCGCGGGGCAAATTGTTCAGCGGTACTATGTAATTACCCTGGCTGAATTTCAAGTTTTGGACAATATTGCCTTTGAGATCAAAAATTTGAAGCGCGGCATTATCCTTAACCTGCAAATTTACGGCGTTTTGCATTGGGACCAGGGAGTTGCTATACACAATTTGAGGCAAAAGAACCGGTGTACCGCCGCTTGAACTGCTTGAACTGCTTAAACTGCTTGAGGAGCGGTTGGATGAAGATGAAGAGCGGCTTGAGGATGAGGAACGGTTGGATGAAGATGAATTGCCACCGCCGCCACATTTTAAAACGGGCTTTTCTTCTGGCAAAGTCACATTGCCCAAACAGCGGAAATTCTTTATGGCCAGAGAACCCGGACTTTCGGATACTGCCGTTGACTTCCCGTCAGAGCCTACCAATTCCCAGGCAAAAGCATAAATCTTGCCGGGATTAAAGTCCACCAGATCGGCAGTAGGTACCCAAGTTGGCTGTGCCAATTCGTCATTAGGCACCGCAGCAGTAGTCCATGCGGTTTTGGATGCTTGTGTGATTATTTTCAAATGGTCTTTGCCACTGCCTTCCGGAATCGCCGTGGTCTGGACTTTGAACTTGTGCGCAGAACCTTTGTATTCATAGCTAAAACCTGTGCATTTAGATAAGCTATAGCTACCGGCACCCGTTTTACCATTGTTTCTGGCACCTAAACCCAAACCCACAAAAGGTTCGTACAAATAAGTGCCTTGATTAAGCGTATAGCTGTTAATTTTCACAACCCAATCACCATCTTGCTGAACTACTCTATAGCTTTCTATTTCTTTGCAATTACTATTCTCGTCAAGGGAGGTAAATTTATCGTTGGTTATTGTGGATTTAGCTTGGCCACCCTTACTATCGTCTGCGTCTTTATCCGTATAGGCATACCAGGATTCCCAAGTTGCCGCAAAACCTCTGTCTTCTACGCTTTCGCTATTTGCTATGCTGAGTTTGTCTAATTGCGTATAGGTTCCATCACCGCCTATGGCTGGCATAGTGGTGCCGCAACTGTTTGAAGCACATGCTTTCAAGTTTGGCATATTGCCGCTGGCAAGCAAAGCGGTTAAAATAAACAGCGATTGATTGAAATAAGATGCATCGTTTTTGGTACTCATGGTGCTCCAAAATTGATTCATCTTGGTTTGATAATCCTTATTGATGGAGAGTGCGTTCATCAACGAGCCTATATAGCCGGCATTGGCATCGGTTCCCATAGTTCCGCTCAAAGCGATAGGCCCCTGAACTGCGGCAGGCTGCAATGTATTAACCCAACTGCCTAATTTGGTAAGCAACGTTTTTGCATCCGAATGCCCAAACCAGGCATAAGCCGTTGCCCAGCGCCAGGGAGCGCGCACGGCATCCATATCGTAGTTTGCGGCATTGTTTCCGCAATTATTAGTGCAATTTACGGGATTGCCGCTTGTGTTTGCCCATCCGGACGGCAAACCGGTTGTGCTATTTTGGTTGGCTCTTAAAAAAGTGTAATTTTTGGTTAAGGCGGTACTCCAATTTGAACTGTTGCCTAAATCTTTGAAAATTTCAAAAGCGGCAGGAGCCACGTAGCTGGGATTTTTAATGTCATTCCAACCATCGCCCGGTTTATGAAAACCATTGCTCTCCATTTCGTAATCCCAAATTTTTCCTATTAAGGTTCTTGCGTCATCTTCATATTTTGTATCGCCAAACTGATAGCGAGCCATTGCAAGAGCAAGGGCAACATCATATTCCGCATCCGTAGCGGAACCGGTGCCTAGCGCATTGTTAAAGCCACTTATGCGCCAGTTCATAAGTCCATTGTTGTTTGTATGAGCTTTGTAATATCTCCACAGGTTGTCAAATTCAGTTTTATAGTCTTTGGTATTATCGCTAAAATAAACCGCCATTAACATTGCATAGCCAATGCCCTCGGAAACGGTTTCGTTGGCTTTAGAGGCATCGCTTGGGTCGGTAAATTTTATGCGAGCGCAAGTGCCGGAAGTGCCTGTCCAGCCACCGCCACCGCCGCTGCAAGTGCCTGTTACATAAAAATCCCTTATATAGTTTTGAAATCTCAACTTTAAATCGGCATCGGCGGTTGAGTTTCTGACATTTATCATGTCGCTGCGGTAAAGTTTCCTTTGAGGATACGGGTAATTGACTGCGCTGTGCGAAACGGCGAAAAGCAATAAAAAACAACAGAAAAAGGCAGTGAAAGACCTGTTTTTCATAAAAACCTCCATATAGTAGCTTATACTAATATATATATTTTTTTGACAAAAAGGTGAAAAAAAGTCCTTTTACGGTTATTTTATGGCTATTTTCACCGTTTGCTTCCAGGATGCATCGCTCGCTTTCACTATATACAAACCGCGAGGCAAACCGTTCAGCGGCACCACATAACTACCTTTGCCGAATTTTAAGGTGCCAACCGCATTGCCCTTCAAATCAAAAATCTGGATTGTAGCATTGCTTGCTACCTGCAAATTCACCGCGTTTTGCATTGGGATTAAGGCGTTGCTGTAAACAAGTTGAGGCAAAAGAACCGGAACCGGAATATCGTCGCCGGAACTGCTGCTGTTCAAAGAACTGCCTCTCGAAGAACTTGAACTGCTTGAGGGGCTGGAACTGCTTGAAGAACGGGCACTGGAAGAAGAACGAACACTTGAAGAAGAACTGCTGCTGCCAAGGGTGGAACTGCTTGTGCCGCCGCCGCTTGCCAATGCTTTTAAATTAGGCATATTTCCGCTTGCCAAAAGACCGGTTATAAGCTGCATGGCGGCGCTAAAATATTGCTCGTTGCCTTTATCCATCAAGGCATCCCAAAATGAATTCATTTTTGTTTGATAATCGGAACTGTAAGAAAGAGCGTTGGTTAAGGGACCTAAGAATGTTGAATTGTTGCAACAGCCTCCACCGTTGCCGGTACCTACATTTAGAGGGCCGTTTATGCTTGCCGGAGTTTTATTATTCGCCCAGGGGGCAAGTTTTCCGAGCAAGGTTTTTACATCGCTATGCCCATACCAGGCATTAGCCCAAGCCCAGCGCCAGGGAGCGCGCGAAGCGTCATAGCCAAAATCATTGTTATCAACAGGGCTGCCGTTATCGTTGCACCAGTCGGAAGGCAGTCCGGTGGTTGAGTTTTGATTGTTTTTCAACAGCGTGTAATTTCTGGTTAAGGCTGTGCTCCAAAAAGAAGCCTGATCCACGTCTTTGAAAAGCTCAAAAGCGGCAGGGCTAACATAGCTGGGATTTCTTTTGGAATTCCAATTGTCGCCGGGCTTATGGAGGCCATCGGTTTCCATCTCATGTTGCCTGATTTTTGCAACTAAACTTGCGGCATCGTCCAGGTACTTTTGGCCCCCAAACTGATAATGAGCCATTATAAGGGCGGCGGCTACGTCAAATTCGGCATCTGTGGCGGCATTGTACTGATTTACCGAGGTAAAACCCTGAATTTTCCAATTCATAAGGCCGTTCTGGTTAGGCCATTTTTTGTAATATTCCCATAGTTTGTCAAAATGGGTTTGATAGCTTGTGGTGTTATCGCTAAAATAAACCATCATTATCATGCCATAGCCAATCCCTTCGCTAACCGTATAATTTTTATCGTCAAACTTTATTCTGGCCAAATTACCGCTTTCTTCGTAAAAATCCGTAAGAAAACTTGTGAACTTGCCTTTCAATTTTGAGGAGGCATTTGCCGAACTTGTATTGATTGTGCCGTTGCCGTAAGATTTTTCCTGCGGATAGGGGAAATTAACCGCAGAAAAGCCTAATGAAAAGCCAAGGACAAGAACTATGGATGCTTTTTTAAACATATTACCTCACCGGCACGGCAATAGTTTGTTTCCAACTGCTGCTGCTTGCTTTCACAAGGTAAAGACCCTTTGGCAAATCCGCAATTTGCACAACATAGTTACCCCGCGCAAAATTCAATGTCCTAACCGCATTGCCTTTCAAATCAAAAATCTGGACTGCGGCATTGCCTGTTACCTGCAAATTCACCGCGTTTTGCATTGGGATTAAGGCGTTGCTGTAAACAAGTTGAGGCAAAAGAACCGGAGTATCGTCGCCGGAACTGCTGCTGCTTGCAGAATTTGAACTTGAACTTCTGCCCGAACTGCTGCTTCCCGCAGAACTAGAACTTCCTCTAGAACTGCTGCTTCTAACAGAACTTGAACTTGTGCCGCCACCTGCATCGCATTTTGATTCGGGTTTTTCAGCGGGGAAAGGCAAGGTACCGCCCATGCATACGAAATCTTTTATGGCTAAGGAACCAGTCTTTGCAGAAAGCTTGTCTTTAACTTCCCAAGTAAACGCATCTATTTGGCTCAGGTTAAAGGGAACTTTAACTCCCCAGCTTTCCTGTTCCAATTCCGACGTTGGAACGTCCACTGTTGCCCAAGTTGTGCTAGCAGTTGGAATTTGCATAGTGTGATAAGCATAATCCTTAACGGTTCTCAACTGTGCTTTGAAATTATGTTTTTCACCTTTGTATTTGTATTGGAAACCACCCGGGCAGTTTTTAAAGTCATAAGACGAACCATTATTCACCGCATCTAAACCTATGCTTGCATAAGATTCCCATTTGTAATCTCCTTGTTTAAACTCATAACGGTCTATTTTAGCAACCCAGTCACTGCCATCTTTAATAATTACGTTATAATCGGTTATTGTCTCGCATTTTTCGGCAGTTTTATTCCAGACTGTATTTTGGTATGGTTCGTTCTTTATTGTAGAGGCTCCCCTTCCATCAGTACCATTATCACTGCTTGCATCCGTAAATACATACCAGGGTTCCCATGTTCTGGCAAAATTTCTATCTCCTATGCTTTCATTTTCGGCAGACTCAAGCTTATCTATTTTATTGCCTTGTACAGTACCGCCGCCAGTGCAGCAATTATCGTTGGCCAAGGCTTTTAAGTTGGGCATATTGCCAGTCGCCAAAAGCCCCGTTATAACCTGCAAAGCCTTGCTGTAATAAGCCTCACCGGAGAAACCCATCAATTTAGTCCAATACGTATTCATTTTTGTCTGGTTTGAGGAGGTGGAAAGCGCATTTGTGAATGGCCCGACAAATGTTGAATTGTCGGCATAGCCTGTATTATTGGGTTCTCTATTGTTTAAATAGGTGTTGACCTTTGTGAGTATGGTTTTTGCATCTGCATGGTTATACCAGGCATTTGCCCAAGCTACGCGCCAGGGAACGCGAGCCGCATCGTAGCTATAGCCGGATGGAGAATTGGTACTGCCTTTGTTATCGGAAGCGGCACCGGCATCCGTGCACCAATCGGAAAACAATCCGTTTGAATTCTGGTTGGCTTTAAGCAGGGTATAATTTGCGGTTATAACGGATTGCCATTTGGCTTTAGAAGTGGATAAGCCTTCTACTTCTCTAAAAATTTCAAAGGCGGCAGGGCTAATATAGCTTGGATTTCTCACCTCATCCCAAACATCTCCGGGTTTGTGCAAATTGTTAGAGCTAATTTCGTGCTGCCTTATTTTTGCGATTAAAGCCTTGGCTGTGTCCAGATAATTTTTGCTTGAAGTGGAGCCAAATTGGTAATGGGCCATAACAAGCGCAGTAGCAACATCAAATTCCGCATCACTGGCGGCGTTTGGCTCAATATAACTGCTAAAACCCTGAGTTTTCCAGCGCATTAACCCGCGTTCGTTTGGAAAGTTTTGATAATATGCCCATAGTCTATCAAAGTTGTCTTGATAGCTTGTGGAGGCATCGCTAAAATAGACCATCATCAACATGCCGTAGCCAATGCCTTCGCTGACGGTTTTATCAGTCTCATCCCACTTTATGCGGGCACATGGCTTGCCGGAGCAGGTACCTGGTTCGTAATGTGTGCTTAAAAAGGATGTAAACTTGCTTTTTAGGGTTGTAGAGGCTGCATTCAAATCTCCAACGTTAATTGTGCCATTGCCGTAAGATTTTTTTTGAGGGTATGGGAAATTAACTGCGCTGTGCGAAATAGCGAAAAATAGCAAAAAACAACAGGAAACAGTGGTTAAAGACCTGTTTTTCATAAAAACCCCCTATAATAGCTTATATTAATATATATCTTTTTTTGACAAAAAGGTTAAAAAGTACCCTTTTTTGTAACAAGTGTGTAAAATTTTTATATATTTATATTATGGATTACTTTGCATTGGAGCCTTATTTATGAAAAAAGCTGTGTTTTTGCCTGTTTTTGCAACAATGGCATTGGTTTCTCAAGCATGGAGTGCAGCATGTTTGGATGGTACTGAGAAAGTATATTGCCAGTGGAATACTGGTTGCCATGCAATTGACGACGTTTATAGCAATGATGGCACATCATATCCTTGTGGCACTAAAACTCCCAGTGAAACTACATTAATTGGCAGATGTTTATTGTGGGGTTCGTTATATACCGGAGTTACAACTACAGGTGATGGTGAAACATGCGATGGTACATTGATTGGTGGCAACGACCCCAACAGGGAACCCTTAGGGTGTTGCAAATGGGATAACCCTGAATGTTGGACAATATGGAATACTGACGAAGGTAGTGAAACCAAAGTTGAAGAGTGTAAAAACGGTACAAATGTGTTCTGGAGCGGTGCTTGTCCAACTACTCCCAGTGGAGCCTGCCCCCCCAATAGCAGTACTCCAATATACGACGGAAGAACCAAGAGCTGCGGTGAAGTTTATTGCTACTGGCGTGAAAATTCCCAAACTGGTGCTGCCGAAGGTTGCTATAAGATAGTGCAAAATGAGGGCACTTGCGCAGAAGAAATTGCAAATTGCAGGAACAATGGCATGAAAAAACCGAAGGTATTTTCCAATGCTACTTGTACCATAGAGATCAGCAGTTCTTCAATTAGCAGTTCCAGTGCCAATAATAGCAGTTCCAGCACTAATAACACCGGCAATAGCAGTTCAAGTGCAACAACTGGTAACACTTATGAATATTGCAAAATAGGTTTAGAATGTGAAAAGGGTCCATATACTTTTGAACAATGCACTGATATACTGAAAGGAATACCGACTAATAGTTGCGGCAATAGCGGTAATAGCAGTTCAAGTGTAACAACAGGTGGTTCAAGCAGTAGTGCTGGTTCAAACAGTGGCAGTTCAAGTAGTGGTGGCAGTTCAAGTAGTGGTGGCAGTTCAAGCAGTGGTGGTTCAGGCAGTAGTAGTTCCGCAGAAACTCTTTACGCTCACTGCAAAATAGAAGGTGTCTGTGAGGAAGGGCCATATACTTTTGAACGGTGTGTTAGCCTCAGTGGAATACCAAGCAACAATTGCACCACACCCATCATTGTTTTGCCCAAACCCGTGCACAGCAACGGCATAAACGCTATGCAAAATGCCGTGAATTTACAGCTTACCAGCAGTGCTGCAGTTCAGATTTTTGATCTTAAAGGCAATGCGGTTCGCTCATTGAAATTTGCGCAGGGCAATTATATTGTTCCGCTTTCGGATTTGCCGCACGGCCTGTATATAGTCAGGGCAAGCAATGCATCATGGAAGCAGACAGTCAAGGTTATGGTGAAGTAAAGTTTAGTAAACGCTGATTAACCGGTTTGGGTATAGGGTATCTTACCCTTACCCACAAATATCCAGTCTTTCAATCTCCTCTTCCAATAAACCGGTTACCTCTGCAATTAGGGCAATATTCAAACCCTTAGCTTTCATTTGCCTGGCTGTTCGCAAAACACCTTTCTCCATACCACGAACTTCGCCAATGGCAACGCCTTCTTCCCTGCCAATAGCAACGCCTTTCTCCATGCCATCTTCCCAGGCCTCTTCCTGCCACACTTCCTTGGCTACATCCCAATCCCACTTGCCAAAAAGCATATTACAAACCTCCGAAGCATTACGCTCCAAAAAACTCTTCAACATATCACCACGTATGCAATCGTCTATGGCTTGGATTATCGCTGAACTCCTGTCCATAGTCTTTGCGTACTCTCTTACCAAATATATAAAAGTCTCATAACCCTTGAGCAATTTGCTCCTGTTCGCTAGTTCCTCGTTGTGGCCCTTGTTTATGTTAATTACTTTCACAATACATTCCAAATTAGGGATTTCCTCCTTGCCGAAATCAAGGAACATATCGGACAACTTTAAAATCTGTTGCTCAGGCATGTAGTCCACGCCGTTGTAAAGAACTATTATCTCCGGCTTGGGGATAGCAACAGCCTTTTCTCGGTAGAGGTTTCTCCCCCCAAATATTTTCTCGTAAACTCTAGACACGTAAACAAGCCCACGCAGGGGCATATTTTGGTTGATCGTAGATTGATGCTCAATCAATACCACTATTTTGCCGTTTATGACAAAAGAGATGTCATTCTGCTGTTCCATGAACAAGGCGTTCTCAAGTGTAGTTATCAGAATGTCTGTTTCCTTTCCGTAGTTTGTGTCCTCAATGGCGTTGTAGAGTTCCAGTAGGTTCTCTTTAATACTCCCTAATCTTCAGATTTGCTACCGGCTTGGAAAGAGTGCCTTCGTCAACTACAAAAATGCGCTCGCCCAAAGCTGCGTTTATGTTTATCAGTTCCAGTTTAATGTTATGCGCTCGCCCGGATGCCAAACCGGACAGGGCGTTATCGGGTAATTTTTGATTGGCCAGCAACTCGTTCCAAACATGCTCAGATGCCTTTGCCAATGCTTCTTCGCTCGCTTCCTCGCTTTGCAAGGCAGAACGCCAGTCCTTTTTTTCCACGCGCCGGTAATAAGCAAAAAGAGTATCGCGCAAGGGAGGCCTTTTCGCGGAAACGGCAGAACTTGCCCTTAGCGCTCTCAAAAGCAAAGCCTCCTTTAAGGCGTTGCCGTCTATGGTGGAATCCGCATTTCCACGCACATCAACCTGCAACTGCGGACGCTGCATTAACGCGGATGATAAATTCCTCAAGGCATCTATTTGCGCCTTGTCCAAATGCTCGGAACCCGGAGCAAAGGTGATGTTTTCAGGGTCGGAATTGGAACCTACCAGGGACATTAAACTTTTGAAAGGAGCGGAAATCGCTTTGCCAAGCAGGTTCTTTATTATTTTCCAGATTAAACTCCCCACGCTGAATTCCGGGTCGCTCAAATCACCCTCAATGGCTATGTCCAAATCCATAACCCCGTCCTTGTCGCTCAACAGGGCAACTCCCAAACGCACCGGCATATCGGTTGCTTCCGGGCTATCCACCTTTTCGCCAAAAGTCAAATGCTGTACAACTATATGGTTTTTGCCGTTCACCTTATTGTTCTGTATTTTATAGTCAACATGCAAGGCCGCCTGCCCCTTGGAAATGCGATAACCCGCATACCACCCGGAATAAGGCGAAAAAGCGATTAAATCCTGATTGGCGGCTTCTGCGGTAAAATTGATATATGGATATTTTTTTGAAAAGTTATAGGAACCTTTGACGGAAAACGGTGCATAACCACCCATTTTGCCCTGTATTGATAAATTTGAATTCCTCATGCTGCCCTGCACGGCTGTCATGCGGTAAGAAAAAGGCGTTGCCGGATTCCTGTCTGCAAAATACACCGTGCCCCTGCTGAAATTGATCTGGTTGATTTTAAAGGGAGTGCCTGTTTTTTGCTTCATTATCTGCGAAAAGTTAGCCGTGGAGTCTGACAAACGGGTTAAATACGCAACCGGCGACTGAACATTTGCCTTGCCTATTTGAAAACGCGAATCAGGCGCAAACATGATTTCAAAATCCTTGGCATCCATTTGCTGTATGCTTATGAGTTCATTATTATTTTTGCCAAGCAAGCGCAAACTGTCTATATTTGCATTGCCGGCAAAGAGCAGGGAGTCCGTTGCGGGATTCCAGCGCATATCCAAAGCTACAGACGCTTGCCCCTGACGCAAGGTTAGCCAGGTGGCGCGGCTCAAATAGCTCTGCAAATCCGTCAGGGAAAAATTCTCTATGTTCAAAGTTCCGCTTGCCTGCAGGGGAAACATATACGCCGCCCCCTGCAAATTCAATTTCCCGGAATTGTTGAGCGAAGATAAAAGATGAACCTTAACGGGATTCCCGGCACGGTTGGCAATATCGGTTAAAAGCAGTTGCTCTATATTCATATCATACACAACCGCCGGAGTTATTATGGAATCGGTAAATTCAAAGCGAGCCTTTTTTGCCTGTATTGTATCTATTTGAACCTGCCATTTTTGCTCATCGTTATGGCGTAAAAATCCAAGCAGTTCGGGGTCGGGCTGTTTTGGAGCGTTGAGCAGATAATAACTTGCACGGAGGGAGTCCAGTACAATATTATCGGTGGAAATGGCGCGATTGAAAGTGGAAAGCTGCAAGGTTCCAAACTGGATTGAAGAAGCCTGCATTGCAAGCCTGGAACTGTCTGCAAGCAGGAGCGGTTTGTTCAGGGCTGCTTTTGCGTCTTTTAACTCAAAGCCGAATTCCGGTTCTTCTGCCAGGCGATAACCGGTTTGCAAGTCCAAAATTCCGCTTTGCAATTCAAAAGGCAAATATTTCCGGTAAAAATCACGAAATTGAATTATATCCAGGCCCCGAATTTCCATTTCTCCTTCGGAAAGAAAGGGCATCCATTGCAAATTACCCTTCCACCGGAAAGAGCCTCCGTTTAACCCCGTAAATTGCAGGTTATAATTATTGCCCTGCTCCGGCGAATACCGCGTGGAGAATTTTTCCAGAGAAAAGGAAATGGGTTTAATGGCAAAACGGTTTTCTTTTCCCGTGCGATTGTCTAAAATTTCCAGGGAACTGTTTTGTATTATAAAGCGTTCAATATACAGGGGTTCATTGACCCGCGCAAAAAACGCTTCCGTAATGGATTCAAGCCGTTTTTCATCCAGTGCAAGCATAATATGCGATTCGTGGATACGCAATTCGTCCAGATAAATGCTCCTCTTATGTATGGAACGCAGTTGTGCATTGATATAAAGGGAATCCCAGGTGAATTTAAGCGTTTTATTTGAAACCGAAAAGTCCCGCACGGTTAGAGCAAGCGCAAAGGGGCGTATTTTCACCACGCCTATATGAGCCTCGCCCCCAACAAGTTCCGCGACCTTCCTTTCCAGGCGCGATTTTACAATACCCGGCAGAACATAAATCGCGAGAAGGGCATATATAACGACAAGAGCCGAGACCACAAGCATTGCGATAGAAGCAATGCGAAAATAGCGATTACGAAATAAATTTCCCACTTTAGGAATGTAGAAAATTAGCTCAAAATCTTGGTAATCACGCCCACTATGGCTATTGCAGCGGCACATACGCTGCTTATAATAGCCGTCATTTTAGTGAAATTCCCTTGAAATTCAGAGATTTTCTCGTAAATGTCTGCCCGGAACTTCTCAAAATCCGCTTTTAACTCTGCAAAATCTACCTGCAATTTCTTAAAACTTTCCTCTATTGCGTCCATTCGCATATCAAGGTGGTTTATATGATTGCCCTGGGCATAGAGGGTTAAGGTAATAATATCACCCTGCGAGAGACCACCGCCGCCCGCAAGCTTTTGCTTAATCTCTTCAACCTGCGGTTTTAGAGATTCTATGATGATATCGTCCATTTTTGTTCCGTAACCGTTATTTGCGGTCATAATTACTGCCTCCCATTAAAATAAAAAAAATCACAAGGAATGATTGCCTGAAACGAGAACTCAGGTTATTCAATGTTATATAATAAAACTCTGTAACTACTAAATATAATAAATTTTTGCGAAAAAAGGGCGTTTTTAGGCTATTTTCAGAAAATTTTTAAAAAACGTTAAAAAAACACTAAAGTTTCTCCAAAAACTGCCTATAATATAATAGAATAGAACCAATTGCTAGAATCCGGGTTGCCGACGGGTGTCGGAGAGGATTTTAGCGCCTGAGGCAAGGAAGCCGATGGTTTAAACCCTACACGGAGGTTAACTATATGCAGATCAATCACAACGTTCGCGCAATGGTGACGCAACACGCTTTGTATTCAAACAACAATGCGATGACAAAGTCACTTGAAAAACTCTCAACTGGTCTTAAAATCAACCGCGCCCAAGATGACGCAGCTGGTTTGGCTATGTCTGAGCAAATGAGAACCCAGATTCGAGCTTTGGGCAAAGCCAAGCAGAACTCTCAAGACGGCATAGGCGCCTTGCAGATTGCTGAAGGCGGCTTGGCGGAAATCACAAACCTGATGCAAAGGCAGAGAGAATTGGCGATACAAGCCGCCAACGATACTCTAACGAGCAC
>Ga0182466_11621_pt1 | contig 14061 bp, 9 predicted proteins | sample TergutMp193P3_FD_120795 | JGI IMG/M metagenome (GOLD analysis project Ga0182466, IMG submission 120795) | reverse complement strand
GAGGCAATAGAGAAGCTGGAGTACAGCCGTTTAAGCCCGAAGGAGCGTAGAGCCTACGACAGGTATGTTGATATACAACGTAGCAATGATAGCGGTCTTTATACTGCCAAGTTGAAAGGCAGAAGGGAAGGCGAGGCTATAGGTGAGGCTCGTGGTCTTGAAAAAGGCAAGATTGAAGGCAGAGATGAGGTACTCACCCTCGTGGCAAAAGGTCACTATTTTGACTTTGGTGTTTTGGGGATAGTTTTTTCCGCTAATTGCGTTGTAGAGTTCCAGTGCTTTTTCGGGCGTTCCGAAGAGTTTTGTGAACACGCTGTCTTTGTACTTGCGATTTGTCGCTGTTTCGTCTGCGTTTGCAGGCATGGGGGAATCCTCCTCTAGGTTTATTTTGCCTATTAGACGGAAAAAACGGGGAAAAAAATACGGAAAAATGAATTTTATTCGGCACTTCTTGTGCCTCACCCCTTCGGGGCTGTCCTTCGGACATTCGCCTAATGGCACTTCCTGTGCCCGGCGTGCAAACAACTGTTGACGTTTTTATCAATTATTTTGCCAAATCCCAAACCAATTAATCAGCATTTACTATATTTATATCCATGCAATATATTCCCAGAAAAATTAAGCTCGTTGTCTCATTTCTTGCCGTAATTGCAATTTCCGCATTTGCGGGAGATGGTAACATGAATTATTACGGCCAATTGGGCGTTCATAAAACGCAAAGCGCGCAGACGTTGGGGCACGGCGTTTTTGGGCTGGGGCTGTTTTTTGAAGGAGCCGGTCTCTATGACCTGATTGAAAACGGCGAAATTTGCGACACCTATGGCAATGAGCCTACTGAATGTCATGGTATAATCTCCTTTGTAGGGATGAACGGCTATCCGTTCTTATCGCTTGGCTTGTCCGATTATTTTGATTTCAGCATAAGCCTTCCGCTGTACGGGGAAATTTTGAAACGCGATGATGTAGGTTTAAGTGAATTCGGCCAGGGAAACTTGCAAATATCCACAAAAATACGAGTTCCATTTAACGAGGATTTTCCCCTTGATATAGCTCTATTAAGCAGTTTTTTTATCAACACGGGCAGGATTGGAGAAGAAAATGGCCGTTGGGTCCATGACCCTGCTTTTTTAAATAAAAATGGAAACCCTATTGGAGAAGCTTCTAACTATACCAACGGAAATTTAATGCTAAAAATCGGAGGGGCCATGACTCTTGATTTCAATAGAATGAAAGCAAAATTTCCTCTTCTGATTCATTTAAACGGCGCGCATAGAATGTCTTTAGGCACAGACGGGGGCGACTATCCGGGGGTGACGAGTTTTTCCTTTGCGTTTGAATTGACTCCGGTTCAATATATATCGGTCTTTAGCGAATACTACCGGGACTTTCCCTCCGCTTTCCCAGAACCGCCCGACGGCGAAAAAGACTATGCGCCAACCTCAACTATCACGGGCGGCCTCTCTTTTCATTTAGGCAAAAAAGTTGATTTGCAGCTCGGCGCTCAAATGCTTACGCACGATGAAGGCAAATATATTGATAATTTAATTTCACCTGCTTCATCTGCTTCGCCTAAACGCACTTGGAATGCCGCCTTGATTCCAAAATGGGTGGTATTTGGAGGCTTAACCTTTAAAATTTTTACCATAGAACCGGAAGAAGAGGAAGAATACCGCAATCCGGATACCGATGAAGACGGTGTATGCGACCCGTGGGTGTCGGAAACGGGTAGGCAGCGCGAATTCGCGCGTGAATGCAAAGGCATAGATTTGTGCCCCTACGAAGAAGGCGATTTGAAAAACAAGGGCTGCCCGGAGGAAAGCGAAGATGCGCCGACTATTATATTTGACGTAAACCCCGATGCTATTTCTTCCGGGCAATCGGCAACGTTGAGCTGGATAGTTACCAATGCTACCGAGGTTAGCATAGAAGGTTTGGGAAATGTACCTCTTAAAGGCACAAGGAGAGTTAAGCCTTCGGAAACCACTACCTACACTATTACAGCCAAGGGCGGAGGCGGCACAAAAACGGAGGCATTGGAAATTATTGTGGACTCTGCCCCCGGCCCTTCCATTATATTTAATGCAAGTCCGGAGTCTGTCCAAAAAGGACAGCTTGTTACGCTAACTTGGGTGGTTACCGAAGCTACCGAGGTTAGCATAGAAGGCATAGGAAAAGTTCCTGTTAAAGGCATGAAGAAGGTTAAAGTTTCCGATGCCGGAATTACAACCTTCTCTCTTACGGCCACAGGACCCGGCGGCACAAAAACGGAGGCGCTGGAAGTTGAGGTATTGGCAGGCCCGATTCCTACCATTTTATTCAACGCAAGCTCAGGTTCCATTAAAGCCGGAGAAACAGTTACCTTAAACTGGCAAGTTTCCAATGCTGCCGAGGTTACCCTGGAAGGCGTAGGAAAAGTTCCTGCCAAGGGCACAAAGAAGGTTAAGCCTGTGGAAAACACTCTCTATACCATAACAGCTACCGGAGAAGGCGGCACGGAAACGGCAACGGTAGAAATTGAGGTTGGAGAACCTCCGCCTATTGAAGCGAGAGTTAATTTGCAGGGTGTTACATTTGGCAGCGGAAATGCGACTTTAACGCCAAACGCCAAAAAAGTTCTGGACGGCATTGCGGAGCAGCTTTTGGCAAGTCCGAGTGTTAAAATTGAAATCCAGGGTCACACCGACAATGTCGGCAATCCCAAGTCAAATCTGGAACTCTCCGAGCGCAGAGCAAAGGCGGTTGTAGGCTATCTCGCTGTCAAAGGCGTTAAAATGAGCCGCATGAGCGCAGTAGGCTTTGGGCAAGATGTGCCAATAGCAGACAACAAGACCAAAGAGGGCAAAGAGCTTAACCGCCGCATTGAGATGATAAGGGTGGATTAGGGAATTGAAAATTTCATTTTTCTAAATTACCCTCAAATCCAAAAATTGAGGTTCATCATGGCTAAAAAGAAAATCGCGCTTGTGGGCGCAGGGCAAATAGGCGGGACAATGGCGCTTGTTTTGGCACAAAAGCAACTTGGCGACATTGTGCTTGTAGACGTTGTGGAAGGCGTGCCTCAGGGCAAGGCTCTGGACATAATGGAAGGGCGTCTTTCAATTCACACCAGCTCTATCTTGAGCGGCACAAATAATTACGAAGACATTGCAGGTTCCGATGTTGTTATCGTTACTGCCGGCGTACCTCGCAAGCCCGGCATGACGCGCGATGACCTCTTGAACATAAATTACGGCATTGTTGAAAAAGTCGGCACGGCTATTAAAAATACCGCGCCAAACGCATTTGTAATAGTGGTGACAAATCCTCTTGATGCAATGGTTTATGCTATGCAAAAAGTTACCGGTCTTGCCCCTGAAAAGGTAGTCGGCATGGCTGGCGTTTTAGATAGTTCTCGCCTCGCCTGTTTTGTTGCAATGGAACTCGGAGTTGCGGCGGATGATGTTCAAGCCGTTGTTATGGGCGGTCATGGCCCCTCTATGGTTAGCCTGTATGAATTTGTTTCCGTTGGCGGCATTCCGCTTCCGCAGCTCATGAGCAAGGAAAAATTTGATGAGCTTTCCAAGCGAACTGCAATGGCCGGCGATGAAATCGTAGGTCTTTTGAAAACCGGCTCCGCATTCTACAGCCCTGGGGTTTCCGCAATCAGAATGGCAGAGGCATACCTGCTGGACAAAAAGAGCGTTTTGACTTGCGCTGTTTTGCTCAAAGGCCAATACGGCGTTGATGGCTTGTACTGCGGCGTTCCCGTGGTTATAGGCGAGCGCGGCATTGAGAAAATTATTGAAGTCAAAATGAACGATGCCGAGAAAGCCGCATTTACGAAATCCGTGGAGGCGGTAAAGGGCAACGCTGAGTGGGTGAATGCGAAAATAAAAGGATAAGTGTTTCTGCATTTACTATATTTACGCACTGACTTCATAGAGGCAAATCTGGAAACTACGTCTAAACTCGATTCTTTGGTGCTTGGCGCGTGCGAGCGCGTCGGCGTTGATTTAATTGAAAAGGATTTATTTGGAGCGGGCAGACGTAAGATTTTGAGAATTTTCATAGATAAGAACGGTGGAGTTAACGTTGAAAATTGCGCAAGCGTAAGCCGTTATTTGAGCGAAGAACTGGACAAGGAAGAAAATTTGAATGTAATAGAGGGTTCATATACAATGGAGGTTTCCTCTCCGGGTTTGGATCGTCCTCTAAAAACAAAAAGGGACTTTGAAAGGAATTTGGGCAGGAAGCTTAGAATAACGCAGAGCGGCAAAATAATAAAAGGTATTTTGAAGTCGCTGGGCGAATCTTCCATAACACTGGAAACGGTTGCTGTAAAAGGCAGAAAATCTGCCGAGGAAATTTGCGTTCCGATAAATGAAACCCTAACGGCAAAGGTAGAACTCTAACGAAGGTAAAAAATGGCAAAGAAAAATGCTAAAAAAACTGGCTTAATAAAAGAAGCTTTGGAATATCTGGCAAAGGAAAAGAATCTTGCCATAGAAGACGTATTTGCAGCCTTTAAGGAATCCCTTATAGCTGCGGCTCGCAAGTGCACCAAGCTGCACAAAAACATAGAGGTGGATGTTGACCCTGATACCGAAGATATCAAGGTTGTGCTCAGGGTAGAGGTGGTAGATGATTTCCCCGACTACGATCCCAATATCTCTCCCGAAGAAGTAGAGAAAATGGACGAACATTATATGCTGGAAGCGGAAGCCAGGGAATTCCATCCCGAAGCCGAAGCCGGTTATTTGCTGGAGGTTGAGCTGCCATTTAGCAAATTCGGGCGCGTGGCTATACAAGAAGCTCGCCAGCGTTTGAAGCAACGCGTGAATGATGTGGAACGCAACCGCATTTTTGAACTTTACAAAAACAAAATAGGCACTTTAATCAATGGGCAAGTTTTGAGAATTGAAAAAAACAATGCCATAATTTCCATAGGCAGCACGGAAGCCATTCTTCCGAACAACGAGCGCATGAGCAAAGACCGCTGGAAATTAGGGCAATCTGTAAAGGCGGTTATTTCCGGTATTTCGGAGCCGTCAAAGGGTACGGGTGCGCAGGTGACCCTCTCCAGAGTAAATAAGGATTTTGTGAGCGAATTGTTCAAACAGGAAATTCCGGAAGTTTACGATGGTACAATAGAGATAAAGGGCATAGCCCGCATACCCGGTTACCGCGCTAAGGTTGCCGTTTATTCAAGAGATGACCGCGTTGATCCTTCCGGTGCCTGCATTGGCGTTAAAGGGCAGCGCATACAGGCAATCACAAGAGAGCTTAACAACGAGCGTATAGACGTGGTACATTGGGACCCGGATCCTGAGGTTTATTTCCGCAGGGCGCTTTGCGCAACCAGTAACGTAAACATAATAAAATCCTTTGATGTTTCGGGTTTTAATCCGCCGCGTACCATAGTGATAGTCGGAGATGAAGATGTTGGCGTTGTTATTGGCGATAAGGGGCAGGCGGTTCGCCTTGCCGGGCAGTTGCTGGGAAAAGAAATTTGCGTATTCAGCGAATTGGACTGGGCTAACCATTCCGAAGAAGAAAGAGAGGCCTTGATACATTCCCAGGACCCGCGCACCGTTACGAAAAAAGCGGCTTCCTTAGATACGTTGTTTAATAAGAGCGAAGAAAATACGGAAGAACCTTCTCCGAGCGAGGCGGCAAACTCTGATGGGTAATGAACTGATATCAATTAAGGCATGGATAGAAAAACACTCCTTTGACCAGGGCGATTCATTTAACTTTTTGAAAGGAAAAACCTTGGACGGAGTGATTGTCAGATCTTTAACGACAAAGGTTTCCGAAGCAGCTTTGGATTCTTATCTGAACGATATTCGCTCGGCTCAGAAGAGAAAACCGCCCAACAAAGGAGTAAGAAAAGCCAAAGCGGAAACAGATAAGCCGGAAAGTTCCGGCGGCGGAAATGCGACGTTAAAGAAAATAAACAAGCCAAAGCCGCAAGCGGCGGCAAAACCTGCGGTTGCAGACCCGCCGCCAGCCAAAAAAGCCGATGTTGCCCCTAAGCAGGTACCGGTTTCAGTTTCGGAACCGGTGGCTGTGGCAGAGCTTCCGGTTTCTAAGCAACCGGAAATAGAACCGAAACCCGAACCTGCTCCAAGCCCCCCTCCTCAAAACGAACTTAAAAAACCGGTAGCATTCACAGCGGATGTCTCCAAGATTGTAGACCCCGCTGTTTTGGCGAGAATCCAAAAGAGCCGGCAAGAAAAAGCCACCATGCGCAGCTCTCAAAGAGGCGGTTACAGAGGCAAAAACCAGCAAGGCAATAAGGGCGGAGGTAGTCAAAAACCAACTTCCGCAACGGGCTACAGCGGAAATTTGCGCGCCCAGCCAAGGCAAACCGAAAACAAGGCGCAAGCCGGCATGCAAATTCGCCGTTCAGGTTTTGGAACAACGCTTCAAGATGTTTTGTCCGTAAATACTCCTGCGCATAAAGATTTTTTAGACAACAGAACGCACAGCGGTTCCAGAGGCCATGATGATTCTCGCGGAAAGCGGGGCAAGAAAGGCAGGGATGTTCAAAAGGAAAAGGAAATACAAAAAGAGAATATTGAAAAAGCGCAAAAGAGAGTTTCCGATGTTTTGGTTTCTCTTTCCAAAACGCCGGCTAAAAAAATATATAACAAGGATAAAACCCATAGCGATGGCGATGCTCCTTCAAAAATAATTAATGTTTCGGCTTTTATTTCGGTTGGCGAACTTGCAGGTCTTTTAGAGCAACCATCTGCTCGCGTTATAGGCAAGTGCATGGAAATGGGCAAAATGTTCACCATAAATGAACGGCTGGATTTTGAAACGGTGCAGATAATAGCCGATGAATTCGGTTTCGAAGCCAAACTCATGGAAGAGTACCAAGAGGAAACTCTCGGCATTCAGGGCGACAATGAAAAGAACTTAAAGCCAAGGCATCCGGTTGTAACTGTTATGGGCCATGTTGACCACGGAAAGACTTCGCTCCTTGACTACATTCGAAAAACCAATGTTGTTCGCGGAGAATCCGGCGGCATAACCCAGCATATAGGTGCTTATGAAGTTGAAACCCCAAGCGGAAAAATAACATTTTTGGATACCCCTGGCCACGAGGCGTTTAACGCAATGCGTGCTCGCGGCTCGCAGGTTACCGATGTTATAGTTTTGGTGATTGCCGCAGATTCAATGGTAATGCCGCAAACGGTAGAATCTATTGAACTTGCCAAAACGGCGAATGTTCCGATTGTGGTGGCTATTACAAAAATTGATTTGCCTACGGCGAATACCGATAAAATCATGTCTCAGTTGTCCGAAAGGGGAGTGCAGGTTGAAGAGTGGGGCGGCAATGTCAGTTGCGTGAGAGTGTCCGTTAAAACCGGCGAAGGCATAGACAAATTGTTGGAGACCCTTGCGCTTGAATCCGAGGTTTTGGAATTAAAGGCGAATTCCGATGCCAGTGCAAGAGGCGCGGTTGTAGAAAGCCGTCTGGATGCAGGCAAGGGAACAATCGCAACCATTTTAGTTCAAAACGGAACTTTGCACGTTCGCGATTGTTTTGTTTGCGGAAATTACAGCGGCAGAGTTCGCGCTTTGTTCAACGAGCGCGGCGACAGTTTAAAGGAAGCCGGCCCAAGTACGCCTTGCCAGGTTTTGGGTTTCACCGGTACGCCGCAAGCCGGCGATGATTTGGTTGTTGTAGAAAGCGATCAGGCGGCATCCGAGATTGCTGCGAAGCGTCAGCAGGCTGCTCACGAAAGGGCACTGCGCTTCCGTGCGCGCATGTCTCTGGAACAGGTTTATGATGAAGCCAAGTCCGGCAAAATATCCGAGCTTAACCTGTTAATCAAAACTGATGTAGCGGGTTCCTGCGAAGCTTTGGCTGAATCTTTGGCCAATCTTTCCAACAACGAAGTGAAAATTAAAATTGTTCGCAAGGGTGTTGGAGCAATAAATGACGATGACGTGCATTTAGCTTCTCTTTCCAATGCCATTATAATTGCGTTCCATCTAATGCCTTCTCATTCCATAAGGGAGCTTGCCGAGCAAGAGGGCGTTGAAATTAAAACCTATCGGGTTATATACGATGTTATAGATGAAGTCAAGGGCGCAATAGAAGGCTTGCTGAAACCCTCTTCCAAAGAAGAGGTAACGGGCGAGGCTGAAATCCGGCAAATATTTAGAATACCCAAGATTGGCTTGATTGCCGGTTGCATGGTGAAAAGCGGTGATGTTGATAGGGAATCTCAAGTTCATGTTTATAGAGATGGCGTTGAACTTGGCTTAACAAAGGTGCAATCTTTGAAACGGCAAAAAGATGATGTTTCTTCTGTTAAGGCCGGGCTTGAATGCGGCATAGGGCTTAGAGGCTATGATAATATAGAGGAAGGCGATACCCTGATATTCTTCAAGCAGGTAACCGTTGCCCGTACTTTGGCTGATTTGGCAAGGGAGAATAAGAATTAGTGAAGGGAATTAGAACGGTTAGATTAGGTGCGCTTATACAGAGGGAAATTTCCGCCCTTTTGCGCAACGGACTCAAAAATCCCAATATCGGTTTGGTTTCTATTTCCCATGTTGATGTAACTCCGGATTTATCTTATGCAACCGTCAAAATTTCCGTTATGGGTTCAAAGCAGGAGCAGATGAAAAGCTTAAATGCCTTGCAGCAATCGGCAGGTTTTATACGCTCTCATTTGGCAAAACTGATAAAGCTCCACAAATTTCCAGAGTTTCGCTTTGTATTTGACGAGGGCCAGCGACACGCCGCTCGCATAGATGAAATCCTGCATGAATTAAAAGAGAAAGGGGAGTTGTGAGCATAAATGCCATCTGCCTTTATGCTTATAGACAAACCCGCAGGCATAACGTCCTTTAGGGTACTCAACGCGATAAAAAAGCGATTTGGCACAAAGAGAGTAGGCCATGCCGGAACCCTAGACATGGCGGCAAGCGGCCTGATAGTAGCGGCTTTAGGAAAATGCACGAGATTGCTGCCTTACATAGAGGCTCAGGAAAAAGTTTATTCTTTTAATTTGCATTTGGGAATTTTAACCGACACCTTGGAGCTTGCGGGAAACATATTAAAAAAAGACGCTTGCGTTACAAGGACGGCAGAAGAAATAGACTCCGCTCTGCAAACCTTTATCGGAGAAATAGAGCAGGTTCCGCCCGTATTCAGCGCGATAAAAATAAATGGCAAAAGGGCAAGCGATTTAGCATTGGAAGGTCGAGACGTAGATTTAAAATCCCGAAAAATTTTCATATATGAATTACGTAGGGGCCATTTTCGCGGGAATGAAATCTCCATTCATTGCAAATGTTCAAAGGGAACCTACATTCGTTCCTTGGCTAGGGATATAGCTGAGAAGTTGGGGACTTGCGGTATAGCGGACTGCATCAGGAGACTCGCTATAGGCGGCATTTCCGTGGAACAGGCTTCGGACAGGATTATTTTGCCGCAGGAGCTTTTGAATTGGGAAATTGCGAAGGTAGGGGAGGAAGAAGCGAGAAAGATTTTGAACGGGATGCCTGTGGCAGTGGCTAACTATGACCGGCCAACAGCTAATGGAAACCCGGTATTTGTATCTTGCGATGGGCAAATTATCGCGGTTGCGGAGGTTCAAAACGGTTATTTTGTACCTAAATTTCAGTTATAGCCTTTGGCTGCAAGCCGCTAATATTTTTTCTAGATTATTAATAATATGTTAATAGAATTATTAAAAAGCAAAATCCATAGAGCTACTGTAACAGATGCCTGTTTGGATTATGAGGGGTCAATAACAATAGATAGGGAGCTTATAGAGGCGGCCGGGTTGTTTTTGCATGAAAAAGTTCATGTGTTGAATATAAGTAACGGGGAACGTTTTGAAACTTATATAATAGAAGGTAAACCAAAATCCGGCGTTGTGTGCCTGAACGGAGCTGCAGCGCGCCTTGTGCAAAAAGGGGATTTGGTAATAATAGCGGCTTACACATCGATGACCTGCGAAGAGGCAAAGAGCTGGCAGCCCAAGGTCGTTAAGGTTAATGCAAAAAATAGGATTATAGGCAAAAAGGTGAAATAATATTTTTTTAAATTCCCTGCTTGCAGGGAAAAAAATTTAAAATTAGGAAGGGAGTAAAATAATATGAATGGTGTGAATTATGAAGATTCTTATACCGAACTTAAAGAAGAATGCATACGCATATCTTTGGAGATTACGGAAGCATCTCGATTGTCCGGCGAAAAGCGAGCGAGGGAATACCAAAAACTCTTAAATGAGATTTTGGCATTGAAAAGCAAAGACCCTAACAATGAAGTTTTTGAACTTCATTCGCTTTTGGGTTTAATGTTTTTGAGAACCGACCAGCAGAGAGATGCCATTGCCGAGTTGCAGCTTTCATTAAAGCTTGCGCAGACAAACGGAAGTTCCAACAACGATGTTGCCGGGGTTTGGTATAACATGGGCATTGCCTATATGGAATTGAATCTGTTTGATGAGGCTTACAACTGTTTTCAATCTTCGCTTGCATTGCGCCCCCATAACATAAAATGCTTTACCTCTATGGCCGTGGTTAAGCAAATGCAGCGTGATTTTAAAAAATCCTACGAAATTCTCTGCGATGTGCTGAAATATGAGAATCCGCAAAATTCGGATATAGAAAAGGTTTTCATATCGCTTGGCTACACTCTTTTTCACTCGAAAAATTTAACGGAGGCAATGGAGTGCGCAGATAAAATTTTGCAACAGGTGAATAACAAAAGCGAGAAGGCGTTGAAGCTAAAGGGTACCATTTACCATGCTCAGGGCAATTATGAAGAGGCTTGGAATTGCTGCGATATACTTTTTTCGCAGTCTCGGGATTCTTCGGAAGGGCACCTGCTGGCCGGAGCTCTCGCTTCTTCCGAAAGAAATTATCGCAAGGCTCTTACTCATTATAACAGAGCCAGAAAAATAGGGCGAATCTATAGTTTTACGCTTTACAACTCAATAGCGACTGCTCTTTCCAAGTTGCAAAAATTCGCCACGGCATTAAAGGTATATCGCTATATTTTAACCATAGACCAAAATCCGGCCCACAGGAATTCCGCCAGAAAATCCATAAACTTTTTTGAAAGCATGGCTGCTCGCAAGCAATTGGAAAGCATGGATGCCGCAAACCAAAAAGATGATTCAAGGCTCAGTTTGCCTGCTTATGAAATGTTTAAAGAAGCCTCAAAAATTATGGATAGCGGAGATTTGGAGGGGGCTCTTGCCATGCTGCAAAAAGCTCAGGAAGCCGAGGGTGCAGACAAGGTTTGGGAAATAGAAAACGCCATTGGGCGCATATATTACAAGATGCGAAAATTTCCCGCTGCTGTTCCTTATTTTGAGCGCGCCGTGGAAAAATCCGGCAACTCCATTAGCGTTTTGCATAATTTGGCATCTTCTTTGGCCAGAAATAATGAGCGCGAAAGAGCTTTGGAAGTGATAGACCGTTTGCTGGAAATACAACCGGATTCTCAGCCGGCAAAAAAAATGCGTTCTGTTATTTTGGGCAAGCTCGGCAAATATACCGATTCTATAGAATGCCTGAACGAATTGCTTGAAAAGGAACCAAAAGATGCAAATTCGCTAATATCTATGGGCAGGGTTTGGCAGGAGAAAGGCGATTTTGTGAAGGCCCACGAGTGTTTTGTGCAACTGCTTGCAAAAGAACCGGAAAACGAGCGGGCGGTAATGTCTATAGCCATAAACTACAGCAGAGCCGGAGATTTAAAGCAAGCTGTTAATTTCACAAAATCCTATTTGAACAGAAACCCACTTTCGTTTTCGTTAAATCTGACTATGGCAAACATTTTGCGTTTCCATAAAAAGTTCAACTATGCGGAGGGCTATTACAAGAAGTGTGCGCAAAACTACAATAGAGAAGTTTATGAAGGTCTTGCGGACTGCATATGCCAGATGAGGAGGCTTGATGAGGCTTTGGTTTACTACGAAAAGGTAGCGGAGATGGAAAAGGACAATTCGTATTCAATTTCCGCTAAGAAATCCATAGCCTTTATTTACCGTTTAAAACAGAATTATACAAAGGCTCTTGAGATTTACAAGGAAATAAATTGGGAGGCGGACTACTTCTTTTCCTCTTGGCGAAACGTAGCCCTTTGTTATGCGGCTCTTGCGAACAAGCAGAAAAATGCAGGAGGAGCCGCCAGGCGAGGCACCAGTTATTTCACAAAGGCTTTGAAACTTTACGAAACCATAAAGGAAAAGGAAAAGGAAAACCCCAAGCATTGCGCTAGAATAGATTCCCTTATAGCGGAACTTTACGCGGATAAAGGCGAATATGCTCAAGCCTGTAAGATATACGATGTTGCAATGCAAGGTCCTTATTATTTTATAACATGGAAAACCTATGTAAATTGTTTAATTCTGCAAAAACTTTTTAAGGAAGCCTTGGATGTGTGCAATAACGCTTTGGAAAAGTTTTCAACGGACAGTAAATCCCGCAGGTCTCCGGATGAATTATATTCATATAAGGAGAATTTGGAACTTGCTGTTAACGGAGATTCCCTTGCAGGGGAGAAACTTTTGCAAAATGTAACCGAAAAATTGAAGAATAACTCCGATTGGCTATCTTCGGAAACTTGAGGATGAATACAGGAAAAGCGATATTACTTTCATTTGCCGCCTGGGTGCTTTTAGCACTGTCTTTTCCGCCTTTTCCGCTTGGCCCCGGAGCTTTGGTCTTCCTGGCTCCCTGGTTTTACGTTTTAAGAACAGCGAGCAAAAAAACAGCTTTGCTTTCAAGTTATCTCGGTGCTTTCTTATTCAATGTGATTAGCATATACTGGCTTTACCATGTTGGCAATGTAGCGCCGCCGGTTCTTATATTTTCCGGGCTTTTCCTTGGTGTTGCCTTTTTAAGCCTATTCACGCTTCTGTGTGCATGGGTTTTTGTTAAGATTAGAGACCGCTTTGGGGAAGTTCAGCAGATTTTTCTGTTTTCGTTTTTTTGGGCTGGCATTGAAATTTTGCGTTCCAAGGGAGATACCAGTTTTCCTTGGCTTTCCTTAGGGCTTGTATTCGGCGATAGCCTTGAATTTATGCAGGCCTTTACGCTTTTGGGAGTTTTTGGGTGCTCTGCGCTCATTATAGCTTCAAATATGTGCCTGGCTACGGCCATTTTAAAAAAGAAGAAAAAATTTGCTTTTGTTCCGGTCATTATAGCAGCAATCCTTTATATTGGCGGCTACGGAGCCATGATTTATGAAGATAAGGCCTCTTTAAGAGATGAGGCAGTTAAGGATACAATAACCATCGCTGTGGTACAGCCTAGCATTCATCAGGCAAGTAAATGGAGCAGGAAATACTACGATTCCGTTATGACGCAGACCTGGGATTTATTTCAAACCTTGGATCCCAGCGAAGTATCTCTGATTTTATTCCCGGAAACAGCCATTCCCGATTATATGGGCAGCCGTACAAATGAATATGAATTTTTGGAAAGCTATGCAGCGAAAAACAATACGGCTATTCTCATAGGCGCCTTGAGCAGAGTACGAAATCAGGAACAGGGAAAGAGATACAAAGTATATAATTCGGCTTTTTTATTCGGCTCCGGCTATCCTGCGGCTGAATACAGAAAAATGCATCTTGTGCCCTTTAGCGAAAAAGTTCCTTTTGACAATATTTTTCCGGTAGTCAATTATGTGGATTTAGGCGGAGCAGATTTTTCTCCCGGAGACAGCCTTTCCGTATGGCAGCCCGGAAATTTTAGCCCGCTTATATGCTATGAGGCGATTTACGGCAGTATTTTAAGAGAGGCAAAACGAAAAGGGGCAAAATTCATAGCCAACATTGTAAATGACGGCTGGTTTATGAGAAGCACTGCTCCATACCAGCATTTAAATTTGGTGCGCGCCCATGCGGTGGAAAACGGAATAGGCGTTGTTAGAGCGGCGAATACGGGAATTAGCGCATTTATAGAGCCAAGCGGAAGAATAATAGAGAAAACCGAGCTGTTTGAACAGAAGATAGTAGTTCGCGGCATGCCTTTGTCAACTCGTTTTACGCTTTATTCGGTGATAGGTGATTATGTTGAGCTGTTCTTGTTTGTGTT
>Ga0182466_11618_pt1 | contig 14134 bp, 8 predicted proteins | sample TergutMp193P3_FD_120795 | JGI IMG/M metagenome (GOLD analysis project Ga0182466, IMG submission 120795) | reverse complement strand
GTTGGCATGAAATTGCTGAAAAATGAAAAAGTCATAGACATAATGGAAAAAACATTGTGCCATATAGACGCAAGACTTGTTGACCACGGAAAGCGGGTCGCATACCTGCTCTATAAAGTATTGGAACCGCAGCATAATTATTACGGCAAGAAGATGCAAAATATTTGCATCCTTGCAATGCTTCACGATGTGGGTGCATACAAAACGGAAGAGATTGACAAAATGGTGGTATTTGAAACCGTCGATGTATGGGAACACTCTATTTACGGCTATCTGTTCCTGAAATATTTCTCGCCATTAAGAGAAATGGCACCGGTTATTCTTTTTCATCATGCGGAATGCGATGAGATAAAGGGGCTTGAAAATCCGGAACATCAACTGCTGGCGCAACTCATATCTCTGTGCGACCGGGCGGATGTTTTTGCGCTGCACGGCGGCAACGCAGACGGTTTTAAAAACTACATCAATAAAAACCGCAATATTAAATACTATGATTATATCACGGATATGTTTTTGGCCTCCGGAGTCAATATAGACAATGTTTTTGAAAGCGTCGATACTGACGAAACGTTTAACAGCATTTTTCGCAACACCCCTTTGAGCGAGGAAGAGGTAAGCGGGTACATAAAAATGATTATCTATTCTATAGATTTCAGAAGTAGTCAAACGGTAATTCATACTGTAGCCACTACCTGCATAGCCGGCATCATGGCGGGTTTGCTGGGCGTGGACGAAAGCGGTATTGAAAAAATTAAAACCGGGGCTATGTTGCACGACATCGGAAAAATCGGCATCCCTGTTCACATTTTGGAAAGCACGGACAGGTTGAATGATGCCGACATGGAAATAATGAGGAAACATGTGGAGATTACGGAAAAAATCCTGCAAGGAAATGTAGATGCCGATATCAAGCAAATCGCCGTAAATCATCACGAAAGATTAAACGGAACGGGTTATCCTAAACGTTTTGGAGTTCATGACATCGCTTTTTTTGACCGCATTGTGACGATAGCCGATATTTTCAGCGCTTTGTGCGGCTCCAGGAGCTACAAGACTGCATACCCGAAAGAAAAGATTGTTAGAATATTGAGCGATATGAGCAGCCAAAACCTTATAGACCAGGAAATAGCAGCGTTAGCCATCGAGCATTATGATGAAATCGTAGAAACGGTACAAAGGGATTCACTGCCGGTTGTACAAGCCTACAACGATATAAACGAAGAGTATCAACGGATAAGGAGAGAGATCAGGCAAATTTCAAAATAACTTAGATGACCATTCTTTTATAATTTTCCGCGCTATTGAGCCTTTTGGCGGCAGATCCGGAAGTTCATCGTTTGGCGCATACCAGGCGGCCCGCTCAATCTCAATGCCATCGGGTTTAAGGTTGCCGCTCTCCCATTCCGCCGCAAAAGCAGCCATAAGCGAGTTGGGAAAGGGCCAAGGATGGCTTTCCAGATAGCGCAGATTTTTTATGCGAATGCCAACTTCCTCCATAACTTCGCGATGAACGGCATCTTCCAAGCTCTCTCCGGGTTCAACAAAGCCCGCAATCAGGCTGTGGCGCCCTAGCGGAAAGTTGGTGTTGTGCGCAAGCAAAATTTTGCCTTCTTTGAAAACAGAAACTATAATTGCCGGCGAAATAACAGGGTAAAAATTTTCGTTGCATTCTTCGCAATGCAAACATCGCTCAGAATCGCGCTCTTTTAGTAACTTCCCGCAAGCGGGACAGTGCTTGTAAAGGGTTCTCCACCAAATCAAATGCGAGGCATAAGCAGCTATGCGGGCAATTTCCGGCTCTGCCTCCGCAAAAAAGGCACGCAGAGGAACACCACCTTCCAAGCTCGGCAAACTCAGACAGACAAGCCGTTTTTCGTTATGGATTCCTATGTCAAAAGCTGTTGCCCCTTTGTATATTTCATGGCTTTTTAATGGAAAAAGAATTTTGTCTTTGCAGACGGCAATCACAAAGTCATCAGGCAACGGCTCCGTCAATTTTCCTGTGGAGGGCGAGAACATCTTAGCGCAAAATATAGTAAAAGCCGCCACTCCGCGCTTTTGGATGGACGGGGGTGTTTTTTTCTATATTTCTCTACCTATGTTCACGGATCTTCACTCATTTCATATCCCTGTGATGGGAACTTCCTATACGGCAGATACGCCTGCCCGGGTGGCTCCATTTGGAATATCATCTGTTGTGTCTTTGGTGGATGATTTGCTCTTGGAGAGATTTCGGAAAATTTATGCGGAAGAGTACAAACTGCAATATGAGCCGGTACCGCAACGGAAACCCGACGGCAGGGCGAAAAGAATCACCGCATATTTAAACACTTTGGCCGAAGTTGTAAAACTGCGTTTTGAAACGATAAAAAAGCAGCCTTTCTTTTTAAAGAACGAAAAAGCCAAGTATTTTGAAATGCTCCCAACCGGGCATCCTTTAAGGAGCCTTTACTTGAAGCTCATGGGCATGAAAAACTCTCCGGAAGAAGAAAGGAAAGAGATAGAAACCGCTCTGACTCTGGGCATGGTTGAAGGCTCCATAGATGTTAACATAATGGTTAAACTCGACCGTTTGCCTCCCAACGAAGAACTTACAGATGCAAAATCGGCCTTAAAAGGCTACGCAAAATCCGTATTGAAAAATTCCGCTGTGGTTTTTAGCGCGGGCATAAACCAAAGTCTTTACAACTATATGGCGCAATTCAAGGAATTTTACAGAAACGCCGCTGGAGAAATAGGCAAGAGAATAATAATAAAAGCTTCGGACTTTCGTTCTGCCTTAATTCAGGGAAAGTTTCTGGCGCGCAAAGGTTTGGAAGTCAGCGAATACAGAATTGAATCGGGGCTTAATTGCGGAGGTCATGCCTTTCCGAGCCAGGGACTTTTGCTCCCAACCATATTAAAGGAAATTCGCTCGCAACGCGTGCTTTTGCACCAGTTCAGAGAAACAATTGTGAATTTTTACAAATCAAAGGGATGGAACACGGATGCCGCAAAAGAGGCCCCTCCTCCGAAAATTACCGTGCAGGGTGGCATTGGCAACCATGCCGAAGATTTGAGAATGCGGGAATATTACGGCATAGACGGTACCGGCTGGGGAAGCCCGTTTTTGCTTGTGCCGGAAGTTTCTCCGGTTGATGAGGAAACAAGGGAGCAGCTTGCCAAGGCTACATCCAAAGACCTTTACATGAGCGATGCCTCTCCGCTGGACATATATTTCAACAATTTGAAAGGCTCCGGTTCCGAAAAATGGCATCAAAAACAAATAGAGATAGGCAAACCCGGAAGCCCGTGCATAAAAGGGTTTTTGCAAAACAACACGGAATTCAGCGAGACTCCTGTTTGCAAAGCGAGCCGCTTTTATCAGGAACGCAAATTAAAGCAAATTGAAGAAAGCTCCGCAAGCGAAGAGCAAAAAGAAATAATGCGAAAAAGCGTTTATGCAAAGCAATGCATTTGCGACCACTTGGGAAACAGCGGCCTTATTTTCTGGGGCAGGGAAAATGCGGAAAACGCACCGCAGTCAATTTGCCCCAGCCCGAACATAGCCTGGTTTAACCGGAGCTATTCCATGCAAGAAATGATAGACCACATATACGGCCGCATAACGGATTTAACCCCGCCGGAGCGTCCTCATATGTTTGCAAAGGAAATTGAGATGTACGGACACTGGTTTGCTTTGCAGGTTGAAAAATGGGATGGCGATGAAGAACAAGCCGCTTGGCTCAAAACCGCAGCTAAAAATTTTAATGAAGGCATGGATTACTGTCTGGAAGTTGCAGGCACAACGCCTTTTCCCGGTGAAAATCTGTCCAGCATTCCGCCGAGGGTAAAAATTGAAAAGGAAAAATTAAAGGAAAGCTTGGGGATTCTGGAAAAGAAGAGTACTCTATAAAGTCACGAATAACGCATTTTCTATATTAATTTATATGAAAAAAATCCTTTTCCAAGATACTAGCTTTCGCGATGGGTTCCAGTCTGTTTTTGGCGCCCGTGTTTTAACAATAGACTTTATTCCCGCTCTTGAAGCGGCAGTTCATGCAGGAATTGAGCATTTTGAAGCAGGTGGCGGCGCAAGGTTCCAAGCTCCCATCATCTACTGCAATGAAAACGCCTTTGACATGATGGATGCCTTCCGCAAAACAGTTGGGCCAAAAATTCGCTTGCAAACCTTGGCCAGAGGCATAAACGTTGTAGCATTGGAGCCACAACCCAGAGATATGATAGACCTTCATGCCAAGATGTTCAAAAAGCACGGCATGACCCGTATTCGCAATTTTGATGCCTTAAATGATGTGAATAACCTGATTTATTCCGGACAGTGCATAACCGATGCCGGCTTGGAGCATGAGGTTGTGGTGACAATGATGGAGCTTCCCCGCGGCTGCGAGGGCAAGGGTGCGCATGAACCGGAATTTTATATTGAAACCTTGAAAACAATTTTGGATTCCGGCGTTCCGTTCAAAAGCGTGTGTTTTAAAGATGCTTCCGGTACCGCAAACCCCCGCAAAGTCCACGCAACAATCAAGGGGGCGCGCAAACTTTTGGGCGATAAAGTAGAACTCCGCGTTCATAGCCACGATACCTGCGGAACAGGCGTTGCTCAATACGTTGCGGCAATAGAAGCCGGCGCAGACGGCGTTTGCTGCGGTCGTTCTCCGCTTTCCGGCGGAACGGCACAGCCCGATTTGCTTTCCCTATGGCATGCCTTGAAAGGCACCGAATATACATTGGATATTGATGTTGAAAAAATCATGGAAGCAAACCAAGTTGCTAAAGAGTGCTTTAAAGAGTACGAGTTCCCGCCGGAAGCCCTCGCTATAGAACCCGAAGTGATTTTCAGCCCAATGCCGGGCGGGGCTTTAACCGCCAACACCCTGATGATGAGGGACACAAAAACATTCCACCTTTACCCGCAGGTTATAAAAAACATGGCGGAATGCGTAGCTAAAGGCGGTTTTGGCTCAAGCGTTACCCCTGTTTCGCAGTATTATTTCCAGCAGGCTTATGCGAACACGGTTCAGGGCAAGTGGAAAAAAATCACGGACGGCTACGGCAACATGGTTCTCGGCTATCTTGGCAAAACTCCAAGGGAACCGGATCCTGAAATCGTGAAAATTGCAAGCGAGCAAATGAAAAAAACCGTGTTTAAAGGCAATCCTCTGAATATTTTGGAACCCGGCATTCCAAAAGCGAAAAAGATTCTGGAAGAAAACAATCTGCCTGTCACCGATGAAAATCTTTTCATAATCGGCGCTATGGCAACTAAGGGCGGCAATAAAGGCCTTGACCTTTTGCAGGGCAAAGCGAGAGTTTCCGTTCCAAAAAAGAAACCTGCGGCGCCTGCATCCGCAACTCCGGTAGTTCCGGCACCCGCAGCAGTTCCGGTTTCCGGCAGCGCAACGACTGTTAATTACGGCGTTACCGTTAGCGGGAAAACTTTCAGTGTGCAAGTGAGCGGGTAGCTTTGCTTTCATGCCCACGGTATTTTTACTAATCCTGTTGCTTTCCACCCTTGCTTTTTCAAGGGCTTCTGCGGTAATAACTCTTGAAATGCCCGTTGGCGCTCGCCAACTTGGCATGGGCGAATCCGGCGTGGCTCTCGCCGATGATGCTAATACGCTCTATTACAATCCGGCAGGCTTGGCATTTGGCCCGCTTGCTAATGAATGGGAATTATCCAGAGAAGGGAAGGGGAAATTCTACACCGCCTTTGCCGCACGTAATCGCAGGGGTTTTTTAACTCGGAATGAGGTTTGGGCAGGGACTGTAAACGGAATTTTGCATTTTGACGGGCAGGTTTGGCGCGAAGATTTAACCGTTCCTTTGGAGGGAAATGCAAAACTCAGGGATGTTGTGCGAACATTCTTAGGCTCGGAAGTTTCCATTGACTCCATTTCGGGCCTGGTGCGCAATTACAACGGAGCGAGAACGCTCAACGAAGAAGAACGCCTAGTTGAAGTGAAGATTCCCTTTTCGGTAATGATTAAGGATACCGTAACCGCGATGCTTTACGAAACGCGCACGGAAAAACTTTGGATTGGAACAACAAAGGGGCTGTTCCGCTTTGACGGCAAAGGATTCAAGGATTTTAAATCGGAATTCGGAACCCGCAGAATTACCGCCCTCGCAAATCAGGGAGCGACGCTTTGGATTGGAACGGATAACGGAATTTTCGCTTATAGAAACGGGGTATTTGAACAGAGAGGCGCGGTTTTGCCTTCTCAAAAAATAAGTTCCATAGTTTGGCACGAAATGCGCAAAGAACTTTATGTTGGCGTTGAAGGCGCAGGCATAGCCCGATTAATTCCAAAACAGAACGATAACGACAAAGACAAATGGGGCGTATTCGCGCTCCAAGACGGAATTATGGATTTAACCCCAAAGGCCATAGCCATAGACAGCTCCGGGCACGTGTGGTCTGCGCACAAAGGCGGGCTTTCGCATTTCAATTTGAGAAGATGGGAACAGGTTCGCTTTGAAAACAACGAGGTTCACGGTATAACGGTTTCGGAAAAGGGCACAATTTGGATAGGCACGGATAAAGGCGCATGGAGTTATATGCCGGATTACGCAACCCCCAGCGGCCGTAAAAGCGAAACGGAGCAAGCCAGAGGCGAAACGGAAAATGCCCAAGGGGAGTGGAGCCACTACCACACAGGCAACGGACTTGCCAGCAATACGGTTTGGAGCGTGCTTTCGCTAGGCAACGATTTGTGGTTAAGCACGGCGGCTGGAGTGGAACGCTACCACGCAGCGCAAAACCAGGTAGCATTCTTCTACGAACAACTTTTGCCGATTCTGAACCTTCCTGACCTCTATCATTTATACACCGGTATAACGTGGCCGCTTGGCGATTGGGGAACTTGGGGTTTATTTGTAAACTTCATAAGCTTTGGCGAAACAACCGTAAACAACGAAATAAACCCTGACCAGGTGAGTTCTTTTAACAGTTCGGAAACGGTTGTAGGTTTGAGTTATGGAACAAGGCTTAATAAAAAGTGGGGCTTGGGTTTAAGCTTTAAATTCTTTTATTCCGCTTTGAGTTCCGGAGCAGCGTTAAATGAACCTGATGCAACAACGGCGAGCTATGCTATAGACATCGGCATTTTGGGGCGTGATTTGTTTATAAAGGGGCTTAGATTCGGAACCGTGCTCGCAAACATAGGCCCAAATGTTTACTATGTTGATAAATCCAATGACGACCCTATTCCCCTGACTTGGCGGTTCGGGCTTTCTTACGACTTGCTAAAGCTCCCCGACCATCGTATAACCCTGAATGCAGACTACAACAAAACGGTTATTTATGAAAACTCAAAAGGCAAAGCACAGCCCTTTTATATATCAGCATGGAAATCCTGGTTTTACCCGGAAACCGAAGAAGAAGGCGATAAGGCCATTGACACTTTCAGAAAATCATTTCAAGAGGGCATAGTGAATTTAGGCGCAGAATATGTTTATGCCGGCACTGTTGCTCTGCGAACAGGCTATCTTCACGATAAAGTTGGCAAAAGACAGGAACTTGATATTGGCCTTGGGGTAATGCTCTCCGATATGCTTCAATTTGACATTGCAAGCATTCAAAATGTCAGTAAATTGGATGGCGTTAGAGATGGGCAACTAAGGTTTGCAGGGTTGTTCAGGTTTTAACTTTAAACAATTTGCCGCCAGTCCGGCACATCATAGCGGCCGTCTTTTGGCAAAACGGCTTTCCATCCGTCTGAGCCGTCGTTTTTTTCCCAAGGATGTTTGGGGACAACAACGCTATCGCTTCCCAAACAGTAGGGCGGCAAAATTTCTGCATTGCGGTTTATCTGTTCCCTTGTTATAAAATGGTCCGGGTGTAAAAAATGGCATATGCTTTTATCTTTTGGCCCAAGGGCAATTCGGTAGGTTGTAACTCCGTTCATATCGCCTTCATTCACCGTTTTTATATTTTTGTCTATAAATTTTTGCCAATCTTCCAGATATTCATTTTTTTGTTCCTCGCCAATGCCTTGGGAATTTAACCATTCTTCAAGCTCTGCTCGTTCCGGCTTTTTTTCCGCAAGAGACTGCGCAACAGGGCGAAGAGCTGCGGAATACTTGCCGGATAACGCAATTTTTGAGATTTCCTCTGTTTCTTTTTCCTTATTGCTTTTGTGAACTAAAATATAAACCCCAATACCAGCCAATATCATGGTCAAGAGCAAGATTGCCACTACAACGACTATTACCAATTCTTCGCTACTCATGTACAAAAGTCCCGATTCCGCTTTTTGTTAAGGAATTTATAAAATTTCCCTTTGCCAGTTTAAATACAAAAACAGGCAATTTATGCTCCCTTGCAAGAGCTACCGCCGCAGTGTCCATAACAGCCAAGTTTCTTTTCAAAATTTCTTCATAGGTTATATCATCAAACTTTACGGCGGTTTTATCCTTAACGGGGTCTGCGGAATAAATGCCGTCCACCTTGGTAGCTTTCATCACAACATCGCATTCGCTTTCCACTGCTCTCAGAACCGCAGCGGTATCCGTGGTGAAAAACGGGTTGCCTGTGCCGGCGGCAAAAAGAACAACAACTCCGCTTTCAAGCAGTGTTATAGCCTTTCGGCGGTCAAAATAACCGCAAAGAGGCTCCATTCTAACTGCGCTCATAACCTCGGCGCGTTGTCCCTGTTTTTCAAGGGCATCTTGCATCGCAATGGCGTTCATAACGGTAGCCAGCATTCCCATGGAATCGCCGGCTGCGCGGTTCATTCCGCCTGCGCTCGCCGAGACTCCCCGGACAAAATTCCCGCCCCCAATCACAAGAGCAATTTGCGCTCCCGCTTTAACGGAGTCGGCAATTTCCTTTGCTACCCAGTTTATAACGGAGTTATCTATACCATGCCCCGAGCTTCCGGCGAGGGCTTCACCGCTCAATTTCAAAAGACATCTGCGAAATCTTGGCATTTAAGCTCCTAAAATAAGCCTCCCAGCGGACTTGAACCGCCGACCTGCTGATTACGAATCAGCTGCTCTACCAGCTGAGCTAGAGAGGCGAGCGAAGTCGCTATAGAACGTTATTGCGAAAGGATATCAACCGTTTTTATGCCTTTACCGTCCTCAAGGTCGCGTTTTTCCCTGGAGTTTATTGCCGGTATCGCGTCGGCCTTGATGGTTTTTGTCGCTTTTGCAAATTCAAGTTGCGCTTTTTTCTGCGCCTGTTCGCCTTTTGTACGTCCGTCTACAATCAAACGTACTTTTTGGCGCGCAGAATCTTGTCCGGGCGTTGTGTCGAGTCTTACCATGTTGTTCCTCCTTGCGTGGATTATATCAAAAATTAGAAAATTTAAATCAACTTCAGCAAATCCTTATTCTGTTTTGGCGTTCCCACCGTAATCCTGACATGCTCCGGCATATTAAAACCGCCTAAATACCTTATAACCATGCCCCTTTCTTCAAGCCAAGTTACAAATTCCCTTGCTGCTTTCCCTATTTTCGCGCAGACAAAATTTGCTCCCGAAGGCAAAACCTCAAAGCCAAGAGCTTGCAGACTTTGCGTGAGTTTTTTGCGTTCATCGCTATTGGTTTTCAATGATTTTTCAACAAAGCCAGCATCGTCAAGGGCTGCTATTGCCGCCATCTGTGCCGGATAATTTGAGTTGAACGGCGGCTTTATCTTTTTCAATACTTTTATAATTTGCTCCGAGGCAATTCCATAACCAACCCTCAAACCTGCAAGCCCGTATAGCTTGCTAAAAGTGCGAGTGCATAAAAGATTTGGAAATTGCCCAATCCACTTGCGCAGAGGCGGTTCGCTTTCATCTGTAAATTCCCGATAAGCCATATCTAAAACAACGAGAATTTCTTTGGGAACTTTTTTCAAAAAATCAAAAATTTTTTTATTTGAAAAATAAGTTCCGGTTGGGTTATTCGGGTTGCAGACAAAAATAATTTTCGCCTTCTTAAAACTCAATAAACTCTCAAGGGGGTAATAAAAATTTTCAAGCGGAAACGCTTTATATTTCGCTCCTGCTATTTCTGTAGCAGAAGAATAGAGCGAAAATGTTGAGTTTGCCCCAACCGCATAATCGCCTTTATTCAAATACGCCCTTGCCGCTAAATCCAGAATTTCATCGGAACCATTGCCTACAATCAAATTCTCCTCTTTGACTTTCCACTTTAATGCGAGCTTTTTCACAAGTTCCGGCGCAGACCCTCTGGGATACAAGTGCAGCTTGGCGGCGCACTTTTTATAAACCGCTATAGCCATTCTGCTTGCCCCAAACGGATTTTCATTGGAAGCAAGTTTAGTCACATGCAAAAGCCCGTATTTTTCCCTGATTTCGTCAATGGATTTACCCGGCACATAGTCCGGAATGGATTCAATTTCTTTTCTGGCTCGCGGCATTTCCGTAATGTAGAAATTTCCTTAGCCACCCCCCGGCAACACCTACAAAACCTCCGATGCCAGTCTTCGTACTTCGTCAAAATCGCCGTATAGCATTTGCTCGTCAATTTTATCTATGAGAGCTTTTGTCTCTTTTTTCCATGATAATTTTTTCAAGTCGCTAAGCGCGGCATTAATGGGTCTTTCATCGTAGTCCGCGCAGGCATTGCAAATTATTTGCAACTGCTCGTGCAAAAATCCAGGGTCTTGGTCAACTTCGCTTGTGGAATCGGAATCTCTATTTTTCGATTCAATCTTTGCTTTTATGCTGAGTATATCATCTATCAATACTTGAGCCTGTGCTTTTATAAGATCCCTATTCTGCTCTTTTCCGGCTTTTTCCAAAGCAAATGCAAGCTTTGAAACAACAGTTTCGCCTATATTCGCCAACGCGCTTTTCATCGCATGTACATTAACCGCAAACAGGTGCAAATCTTCGCTCGTTGCGTTATCTATCTTTTTTAAAGTATCTTCTATTATGGGCAAAGATTTTTTAATATCAAGAAGGAAAACGGCATGCAGAGTGGGATCAGCCTTGGAAACGTTGCTCTGAAAAGCGGATTCATCCATGCTTTGCCTTTGCTTACGTGCTTCCGCTATTACCTCAGGAGACTGTCTATTGCGGATGAATTTGTTAAGAACAGCGTTGAGTTGCCGTATATCTATGGGTTTTGATATAAATTCGTCAAAACCGTTCTCAAAGAAAATTTTGGATTGACCCGTTACGGCATTGGCCGTAAGAGCCACAATAGGATGCTTATAACCTATATCTCGCATGATTTTCGTAGCGTTTATGCCGTCAAGTTTTGGCATCATATGGTCCATAAACACAATATCGTACTTCTTGCCGTCCTTGATTTTGTTGATGGCCTCAAACCCGCTGGAAGCAACATCTATGGACAAACCGTAAGGAATCATTAAACCCTTGGCTACGTACAAATTAGATTCAACATCGTCCACAATCAAAACTTTGCCGTAAGGCATGTATTCACGCACTATATTTGCCCTTTTCAACCGGGAAGAACTGCTCATCATGCGGAATTTCTGCAAGTTTTCAGTAGTTTCCTTGCCTAAAATTTTGGAGTCTACCTTCTTTTGGGGAATGCGCACGGTAAATGCGGTGCCTTTGCCCGGTTCGCTTTCCACAGAGATTGTGCCGTTCATTTTGTTGACCAGGCGCCAGACAATGTTCAGGCCTAGCCCGGTGCCTTCAATCATGCGGTTGGCTTCCAAATTAAAGCGGGAATATTCCGTGGTGAACAGCGAACTTATTTGATCTTCGGTCATGCCTTGGCCGGTATCGCTTATACGGATTGCCAACGTGACATTCTCATCTTCGGCTTTTTCTATTTCGGTATAAATAAGCAGTTTTATACAGCCTTCGGTGGTATATTTATAAGCATTTGATAACAGATTGTTCAGAATCTGCTTAATGCGCAACTCATCGCCGAGTAATCTGAACGGTACGTTTTCATCCACTTCAAGTTCAAATTCAATAGGCTTGCTATTGCGCATCATGTTCAAATGCACGGCATCGTTGATAAGGCTTGCAACTTCGTATTTCGCGGGATTGAATTCCATTTTATCCGCTTCTATTTTGGTTAGGTCAAGTATATCGTTGATAATGCCCATCAATAAGTCGCCGGAATTGTAAATTTCGTTGAATGCCTCCTTTATGTGCGGCGCAAGAGTTTCATCTTGCAGTTGAATTTCGGTTATGCCCAAAATCGCATTCATGGGGGTGCGTATTTCATGGCTCATGGTGGCGAGGAATTTGCTCTTCGCCCTGTTGCTCACTTCGGCTATCTCGGCTTTTTGCCTCTCCCTGATAACAGCCATCTCCTCGCTCAGGTCGCGAGTATAGGTGAGCAGGGCCGGCTCGCCGTTGAACATCGCGCGAATCATCGTTATCTCGCATGGGAACTCCTCGCCGTCCCCCTTTTTGTGAGTCCACTCAAAGCGAAAGTATCCTTCCTCGAACCCCTTTTTCAGATATTCGCGCCCTTTCTCTTTTGACGGCCTTCCGCACGGCTGGCATTCGGGGGAGAAATTAAAGAAGTTTTCCAAAAAGTATTTTTTGTCCGTAGCTCGGTACAAGCGTATAGCCTCGTCATTGCACATTACACACTGTAGATCCACATTCCACAACTGGCACGCAAAAGGCATCGCTTTAAACATCACCTGCGTGAACTCGTCGGTCTTGCGCATCTTTGCGATGGCGGCGTTTATTTCGCGCATGTCCTGGGCGTAGGATATGATTATGTAACCGCCCATGCGTTTGAGGCGAACCGAATAAACCTGGAACGGCATAACTTCGCCGTCAATTGCCCGTTGATCCCATTTGTAGCGGTAGGCACCGTCCTTCATCACATTGTCGAATATCTCAACGATCTTTTCGGAGGACTTTTGTCCGTCAGGCTGAAGCTCCGGCGACATTTCGGCAAATTTTTCGATGTAAGCCTTTTTGTCCGGCAACCCGGATAAACGCACCGCTTCCATATTGCAGTCGATTAACGCGATGCTTTCGGGATCCCACGTGGTTATGGCTAACGGAGTGGTGTCGAATATTAATTGTATGCGCTCGTTCGCTTCGTTTATTTTTTCGTTGGCAGCAATCATTGCCTTTTGTTCTCTTAAATCCCTGATGTATTCTACAACAGTATATTCATCCCTGTGCTTTACGCGGATACATGTAGCTTCCGCCGGTATAAGCTCACCGTCCAGCTTTAGGTGCATCCATTCAAAGCGGGAATAACCTTCGTCCAGTGCTTTTTGAAGCAGCTTCGGGCCTTTTTCCACCGACAAAATTCCATCGGGCTGATAATCCGGCGAAAATGTTGTAAACTTGTCGATAAACTCCTGTTTGCTGGGCACTCCGAACATCTTTACAACTTCCTGATTGCAGTCAAGCATTTTGAAGTTTTTATCCCAAAAAATCGCGCAAAGAGGAGCAGCGTCAATCATTATTTGAGTACGCTCTTCCGCCTCCCGCATTCTAACGGCTTGTATATTGCGGTTTACGGCATTGGTCATCATAAAACCGGCGGAAATTAAAATGTCAACCTCTTCATCTGTAAAAGTGCGCTCGTTGCGGCAGTCGTCAATGCTGAAAAATCCCCAAAAATCGCCGTTCAGGAACATCGGGATAATTACAATGGATTTTATTCCGTAATTGCCAAGAAGCTCACGATCCTCTTCCGGCAGTTCGCACACCGGCGCGTTTATATTTTCGCCTCGTAAAAATGTACTCTCCCACTTCGGCTTCATGCTGTAGGGAAAATGAATTCCTTGCGGAACCTGGCTGTAGTTCTTGCCGTAGTCGCTGAGCCATTTATACCTGAGAACAAAGTGCATTTTGCCGTCTATTTCTTCATTGCACCAAATTTGAACGCGGTCAGCATCAAGGCTGCATCCTACAAGCTCAAAACTCTTCAATAGCGAAGTTTCAAATGTTTCTCCGGCATCATTCGACAATAGAACGGCAGCGGCGCTGTTTACCATGTCCAGCAAACGGGCTCTCTGCTGAATCTCTTCTAGCATTTTCTTATGCTCGCGCAAATCGCGTACATACCCAACAACCATAAAATCGCCTTTGTGCTTGATGCGAACTCCCGTAACTTCGCATGGTATAGGCTCTCCGTTCAATTTTTGATGCATCCATTCAAAGCGAATGTAGCCGTCTTCAAGCACTTTATTTATAGCTTCGGCTACCTTCTCGCT
>Ga0182466_10007_pt1 | contig 14148 bp, 7 predicted proteins | sample TergutMp193P3_FD_120795 | JGI IMG/M metagenome (GOLD analysis project Ga0182466, IMG submission 120795) | reverse complement strand
CCCCCCCCCCCCCCCCCCCCCCAGCACAGTGCCTATGTAGAAATGCCCGCAAATGCCGGGAATGGGGCTTGCAATCGATTTTTTTCATCCCTCAAAAAAAGGAGCCATTTATGGCAGTATTGCATAGGATAATAGTAATCCCTGCCTTGGCGGCAGGGGAGTATAAGATTGAGATAGTCACCCAGTTTAACGGCGGCAAAATGCTGAAAGAACCGAGAAACGCAACCTTGGAGAAAGTCTTGACGGTAGCGTAGCCCCAGACCATCCTGAGTCGCCCGTTGCAGATATCACCCTAACACAGGAGTTCATTATGAACAAACACTCACCCCTCACAGCCCATTGCGGCTTTCGCCCAAGTCGCCCAACTAATCTTCTCTCTTTCGCAGTGATACGCTTGGCGGTGTTCATTGCGCTGTGCTTGGCACAGGGTGTATGGGCAGATAACGCGGCGGCGATTAAAACTTACATAGAAAGTACTTCCAGTAATTATTTAACCGCAACGGTAAGCGGCAACAACGTTACTGTAACTGGAGACTTGATTACTACGCCAGAAAATAGCACCTATCTTACGCTCAACATTGACCCTGCTGTAACGGTGATATGGCGAGCAAATCTTACCGGCAGATCCAGTGGCAATAACTCACTGATTTACATCAATGGCGGTTCCGGTACGTTTTTGATGGAAAGCGGCAAGATTGATTGTAACGCCGGTGGCAGGGCAATTACCAACAATACCGCCGGCACGGTAAATATTTCGGGCGGGACGGTGAGTACGACAAACGGCACGGCAATCTATAATGCTTCCACCGGTGTTATTACCGTTTCGGGCAGTGCAACAAAAATTACTTCCGCAAATTCTTTTTCAAGCGGTACAATTTATTTGGATGATTCGGGAACGGTGACGACGGATCGTCTCACTATCAGCGGCGGAACGGTAGAAAATACTTCAAGCGGCAATGCCATATATAACAATTCCACCGGTGCGGTAAATGTGTCGGGCGGAACGGTGAGCGCGACAAGCGGCACGGCAATCTATAACAATTCTGGTCATCAGAAAATTGCCGGTGTTATAAATATTTCTAACGGAACAGTGAGTGCGACAAGCGGTTACGCAATTTATGGTTCTGGTTATAGTAGCAATTATGGTGCTGGCACGGTAACTATTTCGGGCGGAACGGTGAGTGCGACAAACGGCACGGCAATCTATATAAATTATGGCACAGTAAATGTTTCAGGCGGGACAGTAAGCGGGACAACTGGGAGAGCAATCTATATTGGGGACGGAACGGTAACTATTTCGGGCAGCACAACAAAAATTACCTCCGCAAATACTTCTTCTACGGACGGAACTATTTACTGGTATTCAGGAACGCTCAATATCAACGGTGGAACTGTGGAAAATACTTCAAGCGGCAACGCAATCTACAACGATTATTATAGCGGCACGGTAAATATTTCGGGTGGAACGGTGAAATCGGAAAACGGTAATGCAATCTATATTTATTGTAATTATAGTAATACTAGTAGTGGTAATAACAGAACAGTAAATATTTCGGGCGGAGTGATTTCTACAAACGGAAGTGGCAAATATGCGGTTTTCAACGAAAGAGGAACGATAAAAATTACCGACGGGGGGACGATTGAAGCAACAAAAAGCGATGGTTATGCGGTTTATAGCAGAAACGACAACGTAGCGATAACCCTCGGCGGCAGTCCTAATATAACAGGTAGAATATTTAGCTATCCCGGTAAAATGGACGTGATTACCGCCGTTACAGACAAATTTAATCCCGGGGAAAAAATCTACAAACTTGATTTCGACCCTGCTCAATACGGTGTCGCAAAAGTGGCGGTAATGTATGGCGAAGCCTTTCTTAATAATTTTGAACTTCACAACAAGGATTGGGCTTTGACCGCCTTGGGTGCCGGAGGACATCTTGCCATAGCAACGGCAGTAAAAGTAATTTTTAGCCCCAACGGTGGCTCACCGCAGACATGGAGTGATACTGTAAGCGTGGTACAAGGACAAACGATTCCTGCGGCGAAAAATCCGTTGTCAAGGTTGACCGTTAATTTTAGCAGGGCTAACTACATAAACGGCAACAAATGGAGCACTAACGCCACTTACGGCACACCGGAATTTATATTTGAAAACGGCAGCACTCCCGGCACTCCGGTAAACAGTAACACTACGCTTTATCTGAAATGGATACCGATATTCACTATAACATTCAACGCTAACGGCGGCTCGGTAAACCCCGCAGCCGGCACAACCAAAGCCGATTCAACGCTTTCGCTTACATCTTTGCCCACTCCTACAAGACCCGGCTATACCTTTAACGGTTGGTTCACGGCTATGACGGGCGGAACGCAGATATTGACAGCCACTGGGAAATATAGCGCAAACGCTACTTTTTACGCCCGGTGGACACTTGTAACTTATACTATAACTTACAATCTTAACGATGGCACTTTCCCCGGTGGCTCAAATCCCAATCCCACATCATATACTTTCGAAAGCAACGCTATAACATTTCAGAATCCGAGTAGAGACGGCTACTTTTTTGACGGGTGGTACAGCAGCTCATCATTTGCCGGAACCCCCGTTGCTTCAATCCCTACGGGAAGCACTACGGGAAACAAAATATATTATGCAAAATGGTCGCCTATTCATACCGTAACATTCGATGGCAACGGCGGTTCGGTAAGTCCTGCTTCCGCTACGACTAGTTCCGGCAGCAAACTCGCATCCTTGCCTACGCCTACAAGGAGCGGATACTATTTTACCGGTTGGTTTACGGCAGCGACAGGCGGAACGCAGGTAACACTAAGCAGGGTATATACCGGGAACACTACCATTTACGCTCAATGGACTCAAAGTCTCTATACCGTGAGTTTCAACTTGAACGGAGGTACCGGTACAACACCGGCAAGCATTACAAGTTTGCTCCATGGCAGCACACTTAGTGAAGAGCAGAAGCCGTCAACCGCATTTACCAGAAACGGTTATGTCAATGACGGCAAGTGGTACACGCGGACAGGGACATCGCCGGACTTTACATATACTGAATTCGTGTTCGGCGCAGGCGGTACGGAAGTAGAGGCTAATACGGTGCTTTATTTGAAGTGGCTGCCGTTCGTCACGGTAAGTCTCGACCTGAATGTTGGCGGCACGGTTTTCAGCGAGGGTTTTGAAGGGACGAACTCGTTTAATGTTGTAAATGGTTCGTCAGGCATAATAGACACAATATTCATAAATGAAACTTTTGAGGGGTCAAACTCATTTACTTTTGTCAATGGTAGCGGGAATAGATGGTATCGGGGATATGAGACTAGATACATAGGTTCATATTCCGCCTATATTGCTACCTCTAGTGGAACCGCAAATTCTTACTCAATTACCGATCCCAGTACGATACATATGTATCGCAATATAACGTTTCCGGTATCTTCCGAACCTTATACCCTAAGTTTTTACTGGAAAGGAATGGGTGAAGCCAATTTTGATTATTTAAGTGTACATTTGGTAGAAACTTCTGTTACGCCAACGGCTGGTACTGCGATATCGTCAGGTACGACTTTAGGAACATATCAGGGCTCCAACAGTTGGCAACAGGCAACCGTCAGTATTCCCGCATCAAACTCTGGAACTACAAAGAGGCTGGTGTTTACTTGGCGCAATGACGGTTCGGTCGGCACTCAACCTCCCATTGCGATAGACAATATTAGTATGTCGGCACGTGTCCAAATATACCCGAATAAGTGGTCTGTCGGAACCGATACCAAATACGATGGTACAAGAGCTGCCTATATTGCTACCTCTAGTGGAACCGCAAATTCTTACTCAATTACCGATCCCAGTACGATACACATATACCGCGATATAACATTCCCTGCATCTGGCGGGTCTTACGTCCTCAGTCCTTATACCCTAAGTTTTTACTGGAAAGGAATGGGAGAAAGCGGTTACGATGACTTAAAGGTGTATTTGGTAGAAACATCGTCTTCTATTACCGCCGGTTCTACGCCTTCAGGTACTCTGTTGGGGACTTATCAGGGATCCAACAGTTGGCAACAGGCAACCGTCAGCATTCCGGCATCAAACGCCGGAACTACAAAAAGGCTGGTGTTTACTTGGCGCAATAACGCTTCGGGCGGTACCCAACCCCCCATTGCGATAGACAATATATTATTAACGTGGGGAACAGCGCCGCTTGCTGTTATCAATGTAGTAGAGGGCAGCACACTCAATGCATCGCAAATACCGCCTGCCCGTGACTTTACCCGCAACGGATATGTCAATGACGGCAAATGGTATATGAATGCAGCGGGTACAACGGAATTTGTGCTTGGCACAACTCCGGTAACGGGTAATACTACGCTCTATTTGAAGTGGACTCCGGCTTATTACACCCATGTCGTCAACTTCAATCTTAGCAATGGCTCAGGTACGGTGCCGACTCCCGTTTATGTAGCATCTGATAATACTATTTTCAGTGAGGATTTTGAAAATACAAACTCGTTTACAGTGGTCAACGGCTCGGCAAATCAATGGCATATTGGAACCGATACCAAATACGGCGGTTCGAAATCGGCCTATATAGCCGCAAGCGGCGGAACCACAAATTCCTATAATGTCAATTCCCCAAGCATAGTGCATTTGTACCGCGATGTGGCACTCCCAGCATCTTTAGAACCTTGCACTTTGAGCTTTCGTTGGAAGGGAGCGGGTGAAGTGAACTATGATTATTTAAGCGTACACTTGGTAGAAACATCAACATCTATTTCTTCCGGTACCCCCGTATCATCAGGTTTATTGGGAACCTACCGTGGCAACACTAATTGGCAGTTGGCGACCATTATCATACCGGAATCGAACAACGGAACCACAAAACGGCTTGTATTTACCTGGCGCAATGATAATGAGGAAGGCAGTCAACCCCCCATAGCTGTGGATAACATTGTGCTGAAAGAGGCGGGTTATGGCAGCGGCATGGCAACAACTACTCCGCCGCCAACAGAGAGTTTCGCCAAGACCGGCTACTACACCGAGAGCAAGTGGTACACTCGCACAGGCACAGGGGAAGACAGTTATGTGTATGACGAGTTTGTCTTTGGCGAAAACGGCACTCCGGTAAGGGGCGATGTAACGCTTTATTTGAAATGGCTGCCGCGATATAAAATCAGTTTTGATTTAAACGGCGGTTCAGGCACAGTGCCGTCCACAATCTACATAACGCCGCCCGGCGACACGATTAGCGTGGCACAGAAGCCATCAACAAACTTTACCAGAACTGGTTATTTCATTCATGAAGATTACGAAGACAAGTGGTACGCCCGCACAGGCACGGAGGAAGACGGCTATGAATATGACGAGTTCATCTTTGGCGAAAACGGCACTCAGGTAACAAGCGATGTAACGCTTTATTTGATGTGGACACCGCAATATAAAGTCAGTTTTGATTTGAACGGCGGTTCAGGCACGGTACCGGGCAATATTTACATAATGCCCCCAGGCAGCGACTCGCTCACTGTTGCACAGAAGCCATCAACAAACTTTAACAGAACCGGTTATTTCCTCCACGAAAACGACCAAGGCAAGTGGTACACCCGCACAAGCACAGGGGAAGGCAACTATGTGTACACCGAATTCGTCTTTGGCGAAAACGGCACTCCGATAACAGGCGATGTAACGCTTTATTTGAAATGGACACTGCTGCATTATAGAGTTAGCTTTGATTCTGACGGCGGCTCAAGCAATGTTAATTATACTGTTTTCAGTGAGGATTTTGAGGGAAACACGCATTTATTCACGCCGGCAAACGGTTCGCAGACCAACAAATGGGCAGTGGGAACGGCTACGGCTAACGGCGGCTCAAAATCGGCTTACATTTCCAATGACGGCGGAACATCAAATATCTACAGAACCTCATCTGTGAGCGTAACGCATATGTATCACACCGTGACATTCCCGGTATCTTCGCAGCCATATACCCTCAGCTTCAATTGGAAGGGAATGGGCGAAATCGGTTACGATGACTTAAAGGTGTATTTGGCAGAAACATTGTCTCCTGTTACCGCCGGCTCTGTGCCTTCAGGTACCCTGTTGGGGACATATCAGGGAGCCAGCAGTTGGCAACGGGCAACAAGTAGCATTCCCGCATCAAACTCCGGCACGACAAAGCGGTTGGTATTCACTTGGCGCAATAACGGTTCTGACGGTGATCAACCTCCCATTGCTGTGGATAATATCGTATTGACAGCAAGGGGAGTGACAGCCTCTATTGCTACTGATGTATTGCCCGGCCGCACGCTTGCTGCGGCGCAAAAACCGTCTGCGGAAGGCATTACCAAAACCGGTTATGTCAATGATGGCAAGTGGTACACTGTTAGCGGTATTGAATATACGGAGTTTGTTTTCGGCGAGAGCGGCACACCGGTAACGGATAATGTCACGCTTTATCTGAAGTGGACAATCAATACCTACACGGTGACATTCGTTGACCGCGATGGCACGGTACTGTCTTCGCAGACGGTGGATCACGGCAGTGCAGCGACCGCTCCGGCAGAGCCGGCCCGCACAGGTTATACTTTCATCAGTTGGGATAAGGAGTTTGACGAGGTGACGGGAAATTTGACGGTTAGGGCAGTGTATGAAACCGACACTTACACAATAACTTACGATTTAGACGGCGGAACCGTGTCGTCAACAAATCGTGTGAGTTACACCGTTGTGACTCCGACTTTTACATTGAGAAATCCGACTAAAACGGGTTACACATTTGCGGGCTGGACAGGAACTAACGGCACAACCCCGCAGACAGCAGTGTCCGTTTCATTGGGAAGCACCGGCGACAGAGACTATACCGCAAACTGGACACTCAACACCTACACGGTGACATTCGTTGACCGCGATGGCACGGTACTGTCTTCACAGGCGGTGGAGCATGGGAGTGCGGCAACCGCTCCGACAGAACCGACCCGCACAGGTTATACTTTCATCAGTTGGGATAAGGCGTTTGACGAGGTGACGGGAAATTTAACGGTTAAGGCGGTGTATGAAATCAACACTTACACGACAACTTACGATTTAGACGGCGGAACCGTATCGCCAACCAATCCTGCGAGTTACACCGTTGAGACTCCGGCTTTTACATTGAACAATCCGACTAAAACGGGTTACACATTTGCAGGCTGGACAGGAGCTAACGGCACAACCCCGCAGACAGCAGTATCCGTTTCGGTGGGAAGCACCGGCGACAGAAATTATGTTGCAAATTGGACACTCAACACCTACACGGTAACCTTCGATGCCAACGGCGGCACGGTATCATCGGAATCCGGCACAACCGGCGAAGACTGGACACTTGCGGAATTGCCCACGCCAACAAGAACCGGCTACACCTTTGACGGCTGGTACCACCTCGGTACGCAGGTAACTACAAGTACGATATTCAGCGAGCATACTACTATCTATGCACTGTGGACACTCAACACTTATACGGTAACATTTGTTGACCACGACGGCATGCAACTGTGGCATGAGATGGTAGATCACGGCTCTACAGCAACCGCACCGACCGCTCCAACAAGAGAAGGCTATATATTCACCAATTGGGATGTGGCATTTGACAATGTTACGAGCGACCTGATAGTTACGGCGGTGTATGAAGAATCAGTACCCATTCTCCCACATAAAATCGCCAACAGCAACATGCTCATGCCAACCCGCAACGGCATAACCCTAACGGCAAAAACCAACGCAACAATATCGGTTTACAACCTAAGCGGCAAGCTAATCAGCCGGCAAAACTACAATCCCGGCAATCACAGCATATCGCTTGGGCATTTGCCAAAAGGGATGTATAGTGTGAAGGCATCGCACGGCAGCGAAAAGCAAATATTGCGGGTGCCGGTGAAGTAGCCATCTGCCGGATATTGCAGGGGCAGCCGAGTTGCGGCTGCCCTTTTTTAATGCCTGTTTTTGAGCATTTCGCATTCGGTTTCAGTCATTTCCAATACTTTTTCGGGCGTTCCGAAAATTTTATTATATTTACAACAATGAATTATTTGAGGCAATAAATGACCTTAGGCAGGGAATTTAAGAAGTTGAACTTGCGGCATATTGACACGGATTTTTTGATTATAGGCGGCGGCACGGCTGGATGCTGGGCTGCACTTGCCTTTTGCGAACATTCGGATGCCCGCATCTTAATCGCCGAAAAAGCCGATATCAGGCGGAGCGGTTGCCTTGCCGCCGGAGTTAATGCGCTTAATGCGTACATCGCTCCCGGCAAAAAGCCGCAGGATTATGTGGACTACGCCCGAACCGATGCGGAAGGCATTGTGCGTGGCGACCTTCTGCTGACTATGGCAGAAGGGCTTAACCGTGCCGCCAAAAAACTGGAAGAACTTGGCCTCACAATTTTGAAGGACGAACAGGGACACTATGTTACACGTGGCTGGCGCAACATCAAAATCAACGGGGAGAATATAAAACCGCTTTTAGCCAAAGCGGTCTTGGCACGGAAGAATATTACCGTGCAGAACCGGGTGAATGTGTTTGAATACATCGTAAAAGACAACCGCATTCTCGGTGCTTATGCGATAACTATTGACGAGCCTGTGCTTTATGTTATTTCGGCCAAGGCCGTGTTATGCGCCACCGGAGGTGCTTCGGGGCTGTACAAGCCTAACCATCCGGGTTTTTCCCGGCACAAGCTATGGTATCCGCCCTTCAATACCGGAGCGGGCTATTCAATGGGTATCCGTGCGGGAGCGGAAATGACTACTCTGGAAATGCGCTTTATAGCCCTGAGATGCAAAGATACCATCGCTCCCACAGGAACTTTGGCTCAGGGCGTGGGGGCAAAGCAAATAAATTCTGCCGGAGAAGTTTATGAAGATAAATACGGACTTACAACCTCTCAACGCCTGCACGGAACAGTGATGGAAAATCTGAACGGGCGCGGCCCCTGTTATCTGCGAACTACCGGAATTACAAAAGAGCAGGAAACGGATTTGGTAAAGGCCTACCTGAACATGGCTCCAAGCCAAAGCCTGCGTTGGCTGGAAAGCGGGCTGCCGCCGAGCATTCGGGATGTGGAAATTGAGGGAACCGAACCTTATATCACCGGGGGCCATACTGCATCGGGATATTGGGTGAACACAAACCGGGAAACAACCGTGCATGGTCTATTTGCTGCGGGGGACGTAGCAGGAGGCTGTCCGCAAAAATATGTAACCGGAACCTTGGTAGAAGGAGAAATTGCGGCAAGGGCAGCGGTCAAATACATGGATGAAAAACCACCGGCATTGAATGCGGACGGCGCCGAAGCACTCAAGCAATGGCTGGAAGGCTATTTGTCCCGCAGCAATGCTTCTTTCACTGCGGATGACTTGGAAGAGGAAATGCAGGCGATAATGGACGAACACGCCGGAGGAATTGGCGTCTCCTATCGTTTTTCGGAAACTTCATTGAAGATTGCGGATGAAAAAATCCGGGAACTGGAAGCACGAACCGAGCTTATAGCTGCCGCAGATATGCAAGAACTGGTTTACATATTGGAGCTTAAAGAACGCCTGACTTTGTGCAGGTCATTGATTGCTCATCTGCTTGCCAGAAAGGAAACTCGCTGGCACAGTTTTGCCGAGCGCACTGATTTTTCCGAAAAAAGCGATGAATGGGAATGCTATGTAAATTCCCGGCTGGAAAACGGAAAAATCAGCACAATTTTGCGTCCGTTGGTTCGGGAGGGGGAAATTTATGAGCATTGAAATACGGCATAACCTGTGCACAGCCTGCGGCAAATGTTCAAAGGTTTGCCCCGGAAGTTTAATCAAATTGAAAGAAGGCAAGGCTGTAATTCCGCACCCGGAACGCTGCTGGGGCTGCGCTTCCTGCATAAAGGAATGCCCGGCAGAGGCAATAGCGCTTTTTCTCGGCGAGGATATGGGAGGTTTAGGCGGAAGGATGACCGTGCGAAAGGAAGGGTCGCTGCTGCACTGGACGGTGGCGAAACCCGGTTGCGAGTCCCAAACCGTTACGATTAACAGTCGTGATGCAAACAGGTATTAGGGATGTGCTTTCGCAGGGCAAAATAAGGGAGTTAAGTATGTAATATGAAAACAAGAACAAGAAGATTGCGCAGCAGCGAAACGTTGCGGCGGATGGTTCGGGAGACAAGGATTTCCTGTGATGCCCTTATATATCCCATTTTCGTAAGGGAGGGCAAGAGTATTGAAGAGGAATTGCCTTCACTCCAGGGACAGATGCGTTACAGCCCGGATACCCTGGCGAAAGGCATAGATGCGGCTTTAAACGCAGGAGTACGTTCATTCCTGCTTTTCGGCATACCGAAAACAAAGGATGAAAACGGTAGCGGCGCTTATGATGAAAACGGCATTATTCAGCAGTCGCTCAGAAACATTAAGAAAACATTTGCGGATGACGCCTACCTTATCACCGATATATGCCTGTGCGAATACACATCGCACGGGCACTGCGGTCTGGTTAATGGCGGCAATATTGACAACGATGCAACACTGCCGTTTCTTTCGCAAACGGCTCTTTCCCATGTCCGCTGCGGCAGCGATATGGTTGCCCCTTCCGCAATGATGGACGGAACAGTTGCCGCTATAAGAGATGCTCTTGATGCAGATGGTTTTAAGGACATTCCCGTTATGAGTTACGCTGCGAAATATGCTTCCGCTTTTTACGGTCCTTTCCGTGAAGCGGCAGGTTCTGCGCCTCGGTTCGGGGACAGAAAAACCTATCAGATGGATTATCACAACAGCAAGGAAGCATTGAAGCGGATAGAGCTAGACATTGAGGAAGGAGCGGATATCATCATTGTAAAACCCGCTCTCCCGTGCCTTGATATAATTTCTCAAACGTCTAGGCGGATAAGGTTGCCGACAGCGGCCTACAGCGTGAGCGGCGAATACGCAATGATTAAAGCAGCAGCGGCATCCGGCTTTATTGACGAATACAAGATAATGTGCGAAAGCGCAGTCGCCGTTTTCCGTGCCGGCGCAGATATCTTGATTACATATTTTGCCAAAGAGTTGGCGGCAGCGATTAGGAAGGGAGATATCGGGTAAAAGCAAAATTGCAACCCTACTCATGTCTAATCGCCCGCACAGGCCTCATAGAGCTGGCCTTCCATGCGGGCAAAACAGTTGCCAAAACGCAAAGCACATTGCCGATTACAAAAACCGCCACCACATCCAGCGGTTGAACCTGCACCGGAAAAAAAGGCATCATGTAAACATCGGAAGGGAGCTTTATAAAACGAGTTCTCTCCTGAACAATACAGAGCGTAAGCCCCGCAATGCCACCCAAAAGCGAACCGAATACGCCTATGAAAGAACCCATCCATATAAACACCCGCATTATTGCGCCTTCCGAAAGCCCCATGCTGCGCAAAATTCCAATCTCCTTGGTTTTATCAACTACAACCATAATCAACGAACTTATGATATTAAATGCAGCTATCAAAATTATCAGGCAAACAATGGCTGCCACTATAAATTTTTCATAGTTCATCCACTTTAAGAGGGTTTGATTTTTATTTTTCCAGTCGCTTGCATAATAAGGATACCCCAAATAATTGCCCGCTTTTGACGCATGAATTTCGCTTTTCCACGGGTCTTTTATTTTAAACTGAATACCGGAAACCCCCTGTATTCCGAGCAGTTTTTGAAGCTCGGTTATGTTCACATATAAAAGATTTCCATCATATTCATACATCCCGGTTTCGAAAATTCCGCTCACAATAAACTGCATCATTTTCGGACCGCCGCCTATTATCTCGTCCGGGCTTTGGAAAGTTTGCAAAACCAGACGGTCGCCAATATCCACCCGCAAACGCTGTGCCAAAATGGAACCGAGTATCAAAGAATAACGCACGGCACCGTTGGAATCTTCCAAGCTGTCCAAGTTAAAATTGCCTGCTATCATCTTTGAAGGCAAATCTATGACATTTCTCGCCGTTTTCGTGTCTATGCCGTAAACCACTACTCCGTCATTCACCTTTTTGGAACTCACCCCAACCTTGTAAATTATAAAGGGGGAATATGCCGTAATTTCCCTATCGTTTTCCATGAGCAGCCTGGCTATGGAATCTGCTGCGAGAATTTGCTCGCCGCGGTAATTCATAACCTCAAAATGGGCATCTTTGCCAATCATCTGGTGAGTCACTTCCGCCTCAAAGCCGTTCACCGCAGAAAGCGCAACTATAAGCGCAAAGGTGCCTATGCACACCCCAAACATGCTGAACAGACTTATGAGTGAAACAAAAAGGCTGCGCCGTTGCGCTCCAAGATAACGCCAAGCTATTTTCAGTTCAAGTCGAAAATTCAAAGTTCTATAACCCTCACTCGAATGATTTGCTCAATCTTTTTTAACGAATCTATAAGGCCCTGCGGAACAGCGGTATCCATATCCACCAGATTATAACCGATTTTTCCATTGCTCTCATTTTTAAAGCTGCTTATGTTTATGCCCGCATCGCCAAAAACCTTTGATATTAATGCTATCATATTCGGAACATCTTTAGTTATAACAATAACACGGTGCTTCGTGCTTGAAGAGGGGTGGTTTTGAACCACAGGAAAATTCACGGAGTTGTGAACAATGCCCAGCTCCAAATAATCCTTTAATTGCTCAACCGCCATTACCGCGCAGTTTTCTTCGGCTTCTTCCGTGCTTGCGCCCAAGTGCGGAAAGGAGATAACCTGCTCGTTTGCCAAATCCGCCTTGCCGGGAAAATCGGTTAGATAGGCATTGTTTTTGCTTTTTGCCAAAAAAGCACTAACGCCCGCTTCGCTGACAATGCCGTTTCTGGCGAAATTGAGCAGATAAGAACCTTTGAAATTAGCCAAGTTCGTTTCGTTCAGCAAATCCTTTGTAGCCTGCATAAATGGCACATGAACGGTTAAAACGTCTGCGGTTGCTATTACATCGTCAAGACTTTGCACTACTTTAACGGTATTGTTTAACATAAACATATTGCCAATGCTAGGGTAAGGTTCGTAGGCAACAACATGCATGCCGCGCCCAATGGCTCCGTTTGCAACCAAAACGCCGATTTTGCCCAGCCCCACAACCCCAATAGTCTTGCCTGCAAGCTCGGTACCGACAAATGCGGATTTGTTCTTTTCAACCGCCTCGCTTATTTCCTTGCCTTCCTTGCCCTGCAAGCTACCTATCCAAGCTAGGGATTTATGAATATTCCTCAAAGCGATGCCAAGTGTTGTAAAAACCAGTTCTGCCACCGCATTCGCATTTGCGCCCGGCGTATTAAACACGCACACGCCCTTTGCGCTCGCCTTGTCCACTGTTATATTGTTCACACCCGCGCCGGCGCGAGCAACGGCGAGCAAATCGCCGGAAAACGAATCGGTATCAACTTGTGCGCTCCGAACCAAAATTGCGTTCGGATTGTCCATGGAATCGCCAAAGGAATAGTTTTTGCCGAACAAACCGGTTCCTTTGCTTGAAATTTTATTGAGAGTTTTAACCGAATACATTTGAAGCTCCTAAAAATTAATGCTAATATAGAAACTTATTTACTATTTTTATCTCTATGAAACACGCTTATATTCTTTTGCCGGCTGAAAACGGCGTTCCGTTGGGTAACGTGGCAGACGGAATTTTGGAAACCCTGAGTAAAAGAGGGTTGAAAGTTGAAAAATTTACTCCTTTCGGAGAAAAGGGGATAAACTTCACAGAAATTCGAAATTCCATTATCTCCGGCTGCGAACAGATGGTTATGGAGCTTTTGGTGGATAAACTCTCGAGAATATCCGCGAAAAACGAAATAGTGATAATAGAGGGTATATCCGCTACCGATATATTTTACAAAAAAGAACTTCATCGCATGTTGACCTCCGCCCTGGATGCCGATATTATCTTGGTCGCAAGAGTAAGCGAAAAAGCCCCCGAAGAGCTTATCAGCGAAATTTCCGTTGAAGAGCATTTTCATAAAGGCGCAAATGCCTTTATGGCCGGCTGCGTGTTTTTGAACGTAAGCGAAAACAGCGAAGACACTCTTAGAGCCGCCTGCAAAGACAGCGACCTGCCGGCACTGGCCTTTGTTCACGGCGGAGAAAATCCGAGCAAGGAAGCCGTTATAGCCGGCATAG
>Ga0182466_16294_pt1 | contig 14292 bp, 12 predicted proteins | sample TergutMp193P3_FD_120795 | JGI IMG/M metagenome (GOLD analysis project Ga0182466, IMG submission 120795) | reverse complement strand
CAATGTGCCGCCGCTTGCCCAGATTTCCATATAATCTTCAGTTATAGCTACAACTAAAAGCAGGGAATTATCGTTTACAGCAGGCATTTTTTTTGCACAGGAAAACATTAGCAAAAACGATGAACAGGCAATAGATGCAAATAACACAGCAAAGGCAAGATATTTGGGGATCATGAGGGTAATGTAGAAAATTTTTCTACCTTTACTCCAGATGAAAACCATTGTTGTTAAAATAGGCGGGTCGCTTGCGGTGGATGAGGCTAAATTGCTGGATTTTGCAGCGGCAGCGGCAGCGGTATCCAAAGAATTTCGTTTAGCTATTGTGCACGGCGGCGGCAAAGATATAAATGCAAATCTAGCTCTGCTGAACGAAGAACCGAAATTCATAGACGGGCTAAGAGTTACAACTCCTGCCATAATGGACATGGTAGAAATGACTCTCAGCGGCAAGGTCAATAAGAAACTCGTCAGAATGCTGCTTGCAAACAATGCCGACGTTGCGGGAATTTCCGGTGTTGATGCAAAACTATTAGAGGCAAAACCTTTGCATGGCAAGGGCGATTTAGGTGCTGTGGGTGATATATTCAAAGTTAATACGCAAATTTTGGAGGCGTTCTTTTCTGCAAACATAACTCCTGTTATTTCACCCGTATCTTACGGAAACGGAATGTCCTACAATGTAAATGCAGACACAGCCGCCTCCGAAATTGCAGTTGCCCTGAAAGCGGATTGCTTTGTTCTGATAAGCGATATCAGCGGAGTTTTGGACGAGAGTAAAAAGATAATTCCGCATTTGAACAGAGAACTGGCGAATGATTTAATTCAAAGCGGCGTTATTTCCGGCGGAATGCTTCCAAAAGTTCACGGTGCCCTGGAATCCATAGAAAGAGGCTTAAAATCCATTCATATAGTTGGATGGGAATGTGCAGAGATTTTCAAGAAACAGATAGCAGGCACTGCCAATAGCGGGACAATTATCGGCTAACGGCTTTCCGGTTCTGCCCGCCATCCCAGTTTTTTGTCCGCTGCCATATCTACCGCTGCGCTTGCAGGCAGCTCATAAAGCAGAGTGCAAACTTTTATGTTTTCAAAGCCAGCTCTTTTTAACGCCCTTGCGCAGGAAGATGTTGTAGCACCTGTTGTATAAACATCATCCACTATAACAACTCCGTTTTGCGGAACAAGGTTCAGGCTTTCTGCGCTTTTCGCTTCAAATGCTCCGGCAACGTTTAATGAACGGGCGTTTTCGCCGAGCGTTGTTTGCGAAGGCTTGTAAATTCGCCTTTTTAAAATATCCGTTTGCAATTTTCCATCGCAATGCAGAGAAAGTTCAAAAGCAGCGCGTTCGCTCTGGTTGTAGCCCCTTTCCCGCATTCTCGCGCTATGCACAGGCACGGGGATAAAGGGCATGTTTTTTCCCCAACTCTCCAAAATTTGCAGAGTTTCTCCTTTGCGCCCAACAGAGGAATGCGCCACTAAATAAGAAGCTATCTTTTGCATACCCCTGTATTTCATCGCCAAAATGAGATTCCTTGTGAGATGGTTCATATTAAAGAGGCAAATAGTGTCTTCTTTGCCGGGCCATACAGGATGTTCGCCGTAGGCAATAAGTTCTTCCCTGCAACTAGGGCAAAGCCAAGGGTCTAGCTTTTTTGAACCGCATCCGCATCCAAAGCAAACATTCCCAAAAAAGAAAAACGAAAACGAGTCTTTTAAATTCATAATACTTAGACGCTTTTCGGAGGAAAAAAAATTCAAGTAACCGCATTTTGCAAACAGGTGTTGACGTTTTTTCTAAATTACCATCCATGGACATCTTCGACATATTCTTCCCGATATTCGTGCTTGCGTTGCTGGCGGTGGCGGTTCCCTTTGGAATGATGTTTGCGAATTGGGTGCTTTCGCCGCAAACCCAGTTAAAAAATAAGGCCAAAACCGATGCCTACGAATGCGGGCTTTCTAATGTAATCGGCAACGCCTCGGAAAGATTTCCTGTAAAATATTACATTGTCGCTATGATTTTTTTGGTTTTTGACCTGGAAGTGGCTTTCCTATATCCGCTTGCCATTGAATTTCTGAACGGCGGCTGGGAAATGCTCGCCTTCCTGATGATTTTCCTGTTCGTTCTGGAAGTAGGGTATCTTTACATCGTGCGAAAGGGCGTTTTGAACTGGTCGAAAATCAGCGATAGAATCGAATAGCCTACGGCCAAAACTCCCAAAGACATGATTTCACCGCTCATCTCGCTTGCGGTTGCACCCATCTGCTGTATGGAAACCCATGCGGGAATCGCATGTTCGCAAGGTGCCCAAAACAGGGCATAATGCAAAAATTCAGGTATGGACGATTTTGGCCAGCTAAACCCGGAAATGAACAGAAACGGAAGAGACGTAAACAGAAATACCTGCATTGAACTCTCTTTTTTTCTGAAAAAGCGGGCAAAGAAAAATCCCATTTGAACGCAAGCGATAAAAAACATAAAAGCAAATATCGCAATATCAAAAAGTTTTCCCCGTGCGTTAAATCCAAAAAAGGGATACACCACAAAAACATAAAAACACAGAACAAGCGAGTAATGCAGCATAAAAGCCGTTCCCATTCGCCACCCGGTTCTGCGCAAAATACATATTCCTATCAGCATAGTTTGCTGCAAAATCACAACAAAAACCGCAGGCACCACATAGTTATCGTAGCGCATGGAACTGTTGAACATGGTTTTAACCGCAACCGGAATCGGGTCTCTTTTGCTAAGCGCAATCTCCGGCGAAACTCCGCGTGCCTGCATAAATGCTATCTGCACCCCCGCCCCCAAGGTTGCCGTAGCATAAAAAACCGCCCTTGAAATCTCGCTATATACCATAAAATAGTTGCCGTTGCTGAACTCGCCTATTGTCGAAGCACGGCCCGCTCGGATATCTCTTTCAAAACCCGCAGGAATTTCCAGAATGCTGTAAATTTTTTCTTCTGCAAGAGCCCGTTTTGCAGAAACCATGTCTTCAAAAGCGAGTACTTTCAAATTACCCGAAGCTCCGAAAAAGCCGGTTAATTGCCTGCTCATAGCCGTATGGTCAAAATCAATTACTGCCACCGGAATTCCCCTTGCCACACCGTCTATGTACGGAAGAGGGTAATAAAAAGCGTAAAAAACCACAGCTCCAACCACAACCAAAATCGCATTTTTGTCTTTAAAAAATAATGCCCATTCGGATAAAACGGTTCGCGCCGGCAATTGAGATGAAGGAACAGCCATCGCAGTTACCCCATTGGCGGCAAATCGGCGGCGTTTAATTATCGCAAACGCAATGCCGCACCAAAACACGGCAAATGCCGCCAAAATGAACAATTCCTTTTCGATAAAAGGCAAGGCGAGAGTTCCCATTCTAACGGCGTTTTGAACTTTTAAAAAATGCGTTAAGGGTAAAAGCCATGCGAAAATTTGCACGGCAAAAGGCATGGCAAAAACCGGGAAAGCCAAACCTGCAAAAGCAAAAGCAGGGCTGCCGATCAATGCGCCGGCAGATGTAGCTATGCGCATTGAATTGCTGATAGCAAACACGGTGGCGCAAAAACCAAAAGCCGCCGCAATCATAAAAAAAGAACCCAGAAGCAAAAGCCCCCACTGCCAGGGTAAAAAATATATGCCCGCCCATGAATGGAAAATGTATGCATAGATTCCATGCTGCAAAAAAAGCATAAGTAAAGCTGGCAGACATAAGGAGAAAAAAGCGTTGCCCAAAATATATGCCGCTACAATCATCGCCGCCAGGTGAAAAGTAGTCGCTACAATCCCAACGCCTAAATACGCTCTGTAGTCCAAAGACACGTTGTTTACAGGGTGCGATTCAATTTTAACGAGGTTCGGCAAAACCTCATAAGCGAATTTTTGCGAATATGCCATTATAATACTTTGAACCGCGAGTTCCACCATATTGTAGGCTATCAGTGACTGCCCGCTCAGATAAAGCCCGACAACCGGATTTTCTCCGCGCAAAACACGCCGCTCAAAATCGCGCGGCAAATTTACAACGCCCAGAACTTTCTGGCTTTTCAATGCGCTTTCGCATTCCTGCTCCTGCGGGCAGATTTTGGCAACTTTAATTCCGGGCGAATTTTGAAACGCAAAAAGCAAATCCCTTGAAAGCCGGGAATCCTCCTGTATAACAACGCCTATCGGCAATTTTTCCGGATGCCTGTTCGAAAAAATAACGGCGGTAAAAGCCACCACGGCAGCCGGCAAAACAAATAGTAGAATCCATGTTAAAGGTTTTCTCACTTTCCCGATAAAACCCAATCCACTCGCCCCCAATGTTCGGTTTGCGAGCGGCCGCGCAAATAGAAAATTTCACCCATAGAATTTTTTATGGCCTGTCTTTCCAAAAAGCCGTCGGCGTTTGCCAAAATGCTGAATTTTTCCTGAAATTTCGCCACAAATGTGAGCGGAGATATTTCCTCGTCTTTCCATTTTATTGTCAGTTGACTCGGAAATTTCTTGGGATTGTATGCACCATTGCCTTCCAGAATTTCCGCCGGTAAAACGGGTTTTGAGTTATTATTCGCAATGGCATAGCCGTAAAATTCCCCTTTGGGGTTTATGTTTATGCGGCCGGCGATTCGGTCTTTATTTGAACCGGTGAAAAGCAAGGACCTGGCTGCCATGTTCGTCGCAGCGTCCGTTAACCAGGAATGGTCCATGTATCCATAGCCTTTTACAGTTACTGTATCGTTGTTTATGCCTATCCGTCCTTCAACGCGCCCATAAGGTATATGAACATAAAGCCCGTATTTTTGCCCGTTAACGTTAAAAACCCCATCGCCGGGTATTTTTGCCGTATCTGCGCTTGTGAATTTCAAGTCCAAAAAGAATTTTCCGTTTTTATCTGCGGTAAATAGAACGCGGTGGCCTTTACCCGGTAAATTTTCCATTTTGTATTCGTCTTTGATGCTTATTGTGTTTGTGCTTTTATTTTCGCTAAATCTCTCTGTTGGGTATTGCCGCCCGACATTTGCGCTTTTACCCCTAAAATTCCAAATGGAGAACTGCGTTCCTATCTTGTAGCCGCTACCCGGAATATTCATCCAGGTATAGTTCACATAGACCTTTGCCCCGTTATCGAGAACAAAAACATAGTCCCAGGATTCGCTGTAATTTTTGGAACCGTTAGGGTGTCTGAAAAAATCGCCTGCGTTAGCAGGCCTAGCCTCGCCTACAGGCTCATTAACGGCGGAAAAGGCAAAAGAGAGCAAAAAAAGAATAGGAAGTAAATACATGAGCTTAATATAGAAAAAAAGTTCTGTGCTTAATTCTGAACGCAACGCAAGCAACTTTTTGGGAAATTTCTAGCTTTCCCTTATGTTCAAACTCTACCTGATACCTGTGACTCTTGCATTGATTTCTTGCGAAACAGAGGAATCGCAGAATATTCAAAAGGCCGTTGTGGAAAAAACAACCGATTCTTATGAAGTTTTGATAGATAAAGCCAAGAAAACGGAAGCGTTTTTGCAAAAACAGGCGGATTCTATTATCCGCCAACTGGATTCGCTAGGGGTGCCGGCTAGAGAATAAACACTAATTTTTTTCCGATTTTGACATTTTTTTTGGATGAGCTACTGGGGCGTTTACTATATTATTGCGTTAAATATGAGAGATAAACCATGTCTGAATATCGCCAAGATGTAACAAACGGAGAATGGGTAATAATATCAATCGAGCGTGCCAAACGCCCAGCGGATTATATGTCTACCGCAAAAGTTAGAGTTGCTCTGCCGGAGCACAGTACCGATTGCCCTTTTTGCAAGGGCAACGAACATATATGCGGGACTCCTACTTACGAAGTTAAAAACGAAAATGGCTGGGAACTGCGTGCTGTACCCAATATATATGCAGCAGTGAACCGCCCCAAACAAATTCCCGATACGCCTTTACCGAGAACGCGAATTTCAAAAATACATTTGCTCGCTCAGGGATATGGAGCCGCGGAAGTTATTATTGAAAGTTCAAAACACAATGCGAATTTGGCGTTTATGGAAAAATCCGATGTTTATGAAGTGATAAAGTCGTACAAGGAAAGATTTAACGCTTTGTCTAAAGACCACAATATTGCAATGGTCAATATATTCAAAAATTACGGAGCTTCGGCAGGAGCTTCTCTTGAGCATCCGCATTCGCAAATAATAGCTACCCATGTTTTGTCCGCACGCATAACGGACAATTTAACTTATGCCCGCCGTGCTTTTAACACTTACGGCACTTGCATTTTTTGCGATTTGATAAAAAAGGAAATGGAAGCTGGAGACAGAATAGTGGCAGTTAGCAGGCATTTTGTAGCTTTTTGCCCTTTTGCCGCCAGATCCCCTTACGAAATGCGTATCTATCCTTTAAAACACTCTGCTCTATTCGGCACCATAAGCGAAGAAGAGATGGAAGACTTAGCCGATTTTCTGCAAACAATTTTGGCAAAAATGTATCTATTGCTGAAAGACCCGGACTACAACTACTATGTCCGAACCATCCCCACACCGGACGGCGATGTACGTTTTTACCACTGGCATATAGCGGTTACCCCGCGTTTAGTGAAACCCGCCGGTTTTGAACTTGGTACCGGAATATATATAAACACAACTCCTCCGGAGCAGGCTGCCGAAGAATTGCGCAATGCAAATTGAAAAAATTTTCTATTTTCCTCATCTATGACCACCCAAATCCCTTTATGGATTATACCGTTTTTTCCTTTGATAGGGGCAATGACGCTTGGGGCTATAGCCTTGGCACGAACCAAAAGCGAACTACCCGCTCCAGAAGCATATATAGGCGCGCTAGCCGTGTTTTTCCCGTTGCTTTCTTTTATTGTAACGGTTATATTTGCGCTAGATATGCCAAGTGATGGAATTTATGCAGAAACCTTGGGCAATTGGATTTTCTTTGGAAATTTTCAGGTATCTTTCGGCTTTTTGTTCGATTCCCTGACCAGAATAATGCTCCTGTTCATAACGGGAATAACAACTCTTATAGTGCTTTATTCGCTTGGGTATATGAAAGGGGATAGCAGCTACACTCGCTTTTTGAGTTATTTAAATCTGTTTTTATTTTCAATGATTGTCCTTGTGCTTTCGGATTCATTGCCGCTCACATTTGTGGGTTGGGAAGGCGTAGGGCTTTGTTCCTATCTGCTCGTCGGTTTTTGGAATAAGGATTTGCTCAACTGCAAAGCGGCGAACAAAGCTTTTTTGGTAAACCGAGTTGGAGATGCAGGCTTTTTGCTCGGTATGTTTACTCTGCTCGCTTTGGGCGGAACATCTATTTTGAATTATGCGAATTTGAATGAAACCTTATCCAGCGGTTCATTGATAAGAAGCCTCCCTTTTGCTCCTGAATTAATAGTAATAGCGGCGTTTTTTTTATTCTTTGCCTGCACCGGAAAAAGTGCGCAAATACCCTTGCTGACATGGCTCCCGGATGCAATGGCCGGCCCAACTCCCGTTTCTGCCCTTATACACGCGGCTACAATGGTAACTGCGGGTGTTTATTTAATGGCAAGGCTTTCTGCGCTTTTTGCCTTTGAACCGATTTTTTCAGCTATTGTGCTTTTGCTCGCCCTTGCAACTGCTCTTTGGGCCGCGATTACAGGGTTGCTTCAGTACGATATTAAAAAGATTTTGGCATATTCCACAATTTCACAACTCGGATTTATGTTTATGGCAGTTGGCGCAGGCGCATTTGATGTTGCAATATTCCATGTGTTCACGCACGCATTTACAAAAGCGGCTTTGTTCTTGGGTGCGGGTTCGGTTATCCATGCTTTGGGCGGTGAGCAGGATATTCGTAAAATGGGCGGCCTTGCTTTTAAGCTCCCTTCAACATTTTTGATTATGCTTATCGCATGGGCGAGTTTAATAGGTTTGCCGGGCCTCGCCTGTTTTTGGAGCAAGGATTTGATTCTGGAGAGTGTTTATGGTTTTGGCGCTTTATTCTACTGTATTGCTCTTTTCACCGCTCTGCTAACCGCTGTTTATATGACCCGTTTGATGGTGCTGGTATTTTGGGGCAAGTTCAGAGGGGATAGCCATACTGCGGGGCATATACATGAATCTCCCGCTGTTATGCAAATTCCCATGTGGATTTTGGCGGTAGGTTGCATTTTTGCGGGTTATGCCCCGCTCAGTGGGCATCACACAAATATGTTTACTGTCATAACATGTTGCGGGGGAACTTTAATTGGGCTTGTGTTTGCGGCTATTTATTTCAGCAAAAAAATTCCCAAATATCATGGGCATAGCGAATTGACAGGCTTTGCAAGAACTTGGACTTTTTCCTTTGATGCTTTGCATTTTGTTTGCGCGGCATTGTTCACTCGCATAGCTGTGTTTATCTTTGATTGGATAAACAGGTTTTTGCGGATAACAATGTCTGTTATAGGCGCGGTTCCATATATCTGTTCCGAGGGTTTGCGCTCCTTGCAGGCGGGCAAATTACGGATACAGCTCACTCTTTCGGTGATAAGCTCTGTTATTTTAGTTTACTGTTTGGTGTTTTTTATTAGGTAAAGTTCATGTTAATATCGCTTTTGCTCATTTTGCCTTTTGCCTGTTCCTGCTTAATGCTAACCTCGTCGTCAAGGGATTTGAATTCCGTTTTTCGCATGGGGCTTTTATGTACAGCGATTCCTTTTGTTCTTGCAACCGCTCTGATTGCAACAGGTGGGCAGCAAACTGATTTTTATCCCTGGTTTTCAATTTTGGAAATAGATATTGAATTTTCGCTGTACGGCTATGGACTTTCACTATGGATGGTATGGTTAACCACCCTTCTGTCTTTTTTGGCTTTTGCCTACTCCAGAGAAGCTCCGTGCCCCAGAATAAAAAAATTTGCAATATGCCTGCTGGCCTTGGAAGGTACGATAATAGGAGCATTTTTCTCCGTTCAAAACATAGTGCCGTTTCTGTTTTTCTTTGAAGCGATGATTTTGCCCGTAGCTATTCTGATAAGCCTGCAAGGTGGTTTAAAAAGGAGAAGGGCTGTTATAATATTTTCCCTTTATACCCTAGTTGGTTCCGTTCCCATGCTCTTTGGCGCTTGGTATCTGATGTTAAAGGCGGGCAGCGACAATATTTATGTATTGATGAATACTTTGGAGAGTTTACCGCTTGCAACTCAAACTTTCCTGTTCATAGCATTTTCAATAGCCTTTGCCGTAAAAACTCCCATATTTCCCTTTCACAACTGGCAGGGCATAACCTATTCGGAGGCCCCATATACACTTTCTGCAGTTCTCTCCGGTGCAATGGCAAAGGTTGGAATTTTCGGCTTTGCCGCATGGGTAATCCCCCTATTTCACTCTTTTTTTCAAAATAGCGAATATGTTTCGTATTTTATATCCCTTGCGCTTTTTTCCATGCTGTACGGAGCAATTCTCGCATTAAAGCAAACTAATATAAAAAGGCTTTTGGCGTTTAGTTCCATGTCGCACTTGGGCCTTGCGGCAGCGGGTCTGTTTTGCCTTGACAAAACGGTGAATGCGGGTGTTGCAGTTATGCTGGTAGGGCATGGTCTCACAGCGGGCGGACTTTTCTTTTTCGCCGGCATAGCGCAAAAATGGACAGGCAGCACAAACATAAAAAACTACGGTGCTTTCGCCTCGACAAATCCCATTTATGCTGCGATTTTTGGCTTTTTGGGCATTGCTGCGATTGCCATTCCCTGTACGATTGGTTTTGTGGGCGAATTTTTGATTTTGCAGGGTTTGTTCAGTTACGGTTTTATTTTCGCCGCAGTCGGCTGCATTGGAATTATATGTTCCGCCGCTTATATGTTAAGGTTGATTAAAAATACTCTGTTCGGACCGATTCCGGAAAGCTCAAGACGTGCCAGTATTTCTCTCTCGCGATTTGAGGGGGCGGCGGCGGTTCCGATTATAATATTTATACTTTATTTCGGTTTGCACCCCGCTCCTATTTTGAATTCTTTTGAAGAACGTGACGAGGAAGAAGAACTTAAATTAACCGAACAGGAAATTGAAGCATTTTTGGAATACCTAAACAGCGCAGCGGAATTGGAAGAAGACAGTGAAGACACATTGGCAATAGACAGTTTGCCAAACAGCAATCCGGAGAAATATGATTGATTTAAAAATTCTTTTACCGATAGTTGCAGTTTCCTTAGGCGGAATCTTTTCTCTAATTGTGGAATCTTTTTTAAGCCCGAACGGAAGGCATAAGGTTTTACCTTGGATTAATATATTCTTTTTAGTTGTTGCGGCTTGTTTTGTCAAAACAATTTCAGGCGATTTCAGCGACCCTTGGAATTTGTTTTCCATAAACCATGTTAAAGAAATTTTCCTCTATGCGACTGCCTTGTGCGCCGCCATTGGAACAGCCGCTTTGCAGAATACTTTGAAAAACGGGAGCACCGAATGCAGTGAAGCTTATTCACTTCTCATGCTTTCTACCGCAGGTATTATGCTAATGGTACTTTCTACGGATTTAATGCCTATGTTTTTGGGAATGGAACTTGCTTCTTTTCCGATTTATGCGCTCATAGCCATGAACCGTCACTCAAAAGAGAGCAACGAAGCTGCGTTTAAATATTTTATCAGCGGTGCCGCTTTGAGCGCAGTATTTTTATACGGTGTTGCCATGTTTTACGGGGCTACAGGCAGCACTTTAATTGGCAGTGATGTTTTGGCGGAGCGCAATACCATTTATCAGGCGGCGATTTTTATGATGTCTTTCGGATTGCTGTTTAAAGTCGGTGCCTTTCCCTTGCATTTTTGGGTTGCAGACGCTTACACGGGAGCGCTTGCTGCAGTTACCGGCTATATGGCTGCGGTTGTTAAAATTGGTGCGTTTTTGGCTTTGGGAACAATATGGCTTGGTTTATTCGGAAGTTCCGCTCCAGCAGTTATTGCCCGTGAAGCTGTTTTGTTTTTGGGCCTTGGCGTAGCTTCTGTTGCGGTTGGTGCCTTTACAGGCTTAACTCAGATTTCTGCAAAACGAATCTTGGCGTTTAGCGCAATTGCAAACGCGGGTTTTATTTTGCTGGGTTTTTGTTACCCATATTTCGCAAAGTCTCCGAGCCTAGATTTGAACTCTGCGTTTTATTTTTTGCTCACATACGCCATAGGTTCAATAGGAGCGTTGGCCGGAATCTCCGCACTTGTTTCCGATTACGATGATTTTGAAGCCTTGCACTCAACGGCTCGCAAAAAACCATTTTTGGGAGCTTGTATCAGCGTATGCCTGGCTTCGCTTGCCGGTTTGCCGGTTGCGGCAGGTTTTTTAGCCAAATTCAGAATTTTCGCAAACCTTGTGAGTGCTTCGTTTGAGACCCCGGTTGTTTGGGGTATAGCAATAACGGCTTTTGTTTTAGCTATTATATCCGCTACATATTATCTTCGCATAATTTATTTTATATGGAGCTATACCGACCGCATGGCAGTTAGAAACCGCAATAAGGTTTCAATATTGCTGAATATAACCGTTGGAATAGCGGCAGCGGCCTTGCTCGCTCTTTCGATTTGGATACCGATGTAGCATTTAAATAAGCAGCCAGATGCCAATTCCAATAGACGTAAGCAGAGCAAGCACAATTTGCGCTATCCAGATAATACGTGAGACTTTATAGGCTGCCTGCCTTTTTACACTCCAAGGAGGAAGCTCATTTTCTTTTTGGTTTTGTTGCAGGTTTGTTTTCAATGTCAAAGAACTCCGGTGTTAAAATTCCGCTTTTGCAAAATACCATGGCTCGTTCTATAGAATTTTCCAACTGGCGGATATTGCCGGGCCAAGGCTGTTTTTGAAGCATGGCAATAGTTTCATCGCTCGCGTCTTCCACGGCGTAGCCGTTTTCTTCATTGAATTTGCCTATAAAATAATTCAGCAAATCCGGAATGTCTTCTTTGCGTTCTCTCAAAGGCGGAATATGCACGGGCACAACGCTTAAACGGTAATATAAATCTTCCCTGAATTTTCCGTTTTCCACTTCTTTTTTCAAGTCCCTATTCGTTGTGCAGATTATGCGAACATCAACCTTTATTTCATCGTCTCCGCCAACGCGAACCACTATGCGTTCCTGCAAAACACGCAGGAGTTTGCTCTGTGCGGCAAGCGGCATTTCGCCGATTTCGTCCATTAAAAGGGTTCCGCCGTCTGCAAGCTCAAATTTGCCGCGCCTTGTTTTTAAAGCTCCGGTAAAAGAACCCTTTTCGTGCCCGAAAAGTTCGCTTTCTATCAATGATTCCGGGAGGGCGGCACAGTTTATTTTAATAAAGGAGCCGCCGGCTCTCAAACTTTGATAGTGCACGGCGCGTGCCAGGACTTCTTTCCCTACTCCAGATTCACCCGTTATTAAAACAGAAGCGTTTGTGGGAGCGACTGTTTCAACGAATTTATTTAAAGCCAAAAAATTTTCGCCGTGCCCTATAAAATTCTTTTCGCACAATTTTTTTCTCAAGGCGAAATTTTCCGTTCTATACTTGTATTTTTCAAGTACCATGGCAACGGCATGCTCAATAATTTCTGAGTGTTCAAGGTCTTTTTTCTCTATAAAGTGGTCTGCGCCGCTTTGCAGAGCTTCCACTGCCATTTCAATGGAACCGAAAGCCGTCATCATCAAAAAGGGTTGCGATGGTCTTTCTTTTTTTACCACCTTCAATAAATCCAAACCTGTCATGCCGGGCATTTTGTAATCGGAGATTATCAAATCTGGATTTACAATGGAAATCTGCTCCAAGGCTATTTGCGGGTTTGCCGCAACCGTGCAGCGATGGCCGTTGAGTTCAAGGCTATCCGCCACCATGTCCCGCATAATCTCTTCATCGTCAACAACCAGAATTTTAGCCATTGGGGTAAATTTAGCAAATATTGCGGCGGATACGGTAAATATTGCAGCAAACCGTGTCGACAACTATCCCAGCTTAATCCTTGGGTCGATAAACCCGTACAGCAAATCGCTGAACAGCCGCCCGAGCATAGCCATAAAACACGAAAGCACAATTATGCCCAAAACAACGTTGTAATCCCTATGCACCATGGCGTTGTAGTATAAAAGACCCATGCCGTCTATGTCAAAAACCTTTTCTATCAAAAGGGCACCGGCAAACATAAGGGTGAAAATTTCGCTCATTCTCGTGGCTAAGGGCAAAAGGGCGTTTCTCAAGGCGTGCTTGAACAATGCCTCCTTAAAGGAAAGCCCCTTTGCAAGAGCGGTTCGCATATAATCTTTTCCCAGTTCTTCCAAAACGGAATTTTTCATCAGAAGGGTTAAAAAGGCGAATTCCGCCAAAATATAGCAGAGAAAGGGCAAAAATAAATGATGAACCAAGTCAAAAACTTTGCCAAAAAAAGATAATTCATCAAAATTGTCGGAAGTGAGGCCGCCAAGAGGAAACAAATCCAAAAATGAACCTCCTGCCAAAAAAACTATGAGCAAAATACCCAAGGCATAACCCGGCACAACATAACCGGAAAATATAAATGCACTCGTTATTGAGTCGAATTTTGAACCGTTTTTCACTGCTTTGGCAAGCCCCAGCGGAATGCAAACCAAGTAAGAGATGAAAAACGAACTCAATCCGAAAAACAGCGAAACTGGAAACTTGGAAGATATGACACTCCATGCGGAGTTGCCGTAGGCAAAACTATTTCCAAAATCCAAATGCAAAATTTTCCAAAGCCAGATAAAATAACGCTCAATCAAGGGCTTGTCAAAACCGAAATACGCCTTTATCTGCTCAATCTGTTCTGCGGTCAAGGCGTGCGAACCGCCTTTCATATTAGCCGCGCTCTGCGCCTTTGAAATCATCTCTTCAACAGGGCCGCCCGGCACGAGTTGAATAATTAAAAAACACACAAAGGAAATTCCAAGCATTGTGGGGATTATCAGGAGTAGCCTTTTGATTATGTATTTTGACATTACCCCACGCTCCTCTCCAGCTTCAACGCCAAAAGCGACCTCGCCTCGCTCGCAAACTCGCCCGGCAACTCCTTGAACACATCCCTGCTAAAACCGCCCACAACCAAGCCTATCGCATCCTCTCTGGATATGCCTCTTTGCTCCAGAAAAAACAGCATGTCTTCGCTGATGCGGCTTGTGCTCGCTTCGTGCTCGGCTTTTGCGCTTTTGTTTTGCACAATTACCACAGGAAAAGTGTGTGCCGCACACTCGCTCCCGACAAGCATGCTGTCGCATTGGGTGTAGTTTGCGGCGTTTTCTGCGTTTGCCCTTATTTCTACTAACCCTCTGTATGCGTTTGAACTTTGGTCTGCGGAAATGCCCTTGCTTATTATGGTGCTTTTTGT
>Ga0182466_16293_pt1 | contig 14379 bp, 13 predicted proteins | sample TergutMp193P3_FD_120795 | JGI IMG/M metagenome (GOLD analysis project Ga0182466, IMG submission 120795) | reverse complement strand
CAGGTAATTGAACCCGCATTGAATATCAAAGCACCGTCAGATGCTACGGAATTGGAGAAAAGCTTAACATCATAAATACAGGCGTCTTCTATAACGCTTTCGTCTATCCACGAGTTAAAAATTCCCGTTTTAAATTCAACTCCCTTGTAAAGGCATATTTTGCCGGAAAATCCGTGCAGTTTTATTTTACCGGTGAATTTTGAATTTTTAATATTTTTGACTGTGAAATTTTGCGCAACCCTTATGTTGTTCCAGTTGTCGCAAATATTACCTGCGGTTACAAGCTCATCAATCTCTTTTTGCATTAACGGTCTTTTAATCATAGAAATTTCTCCAGGTCACCTTTAGTTGTAATTTTATCGTTTTCGGCATTTCCCTCAACGATTTTTACAGGTATGTTGAATTTTTCAAAGATTGAAGCTTCATCCGTAGGGCAAAAATCGGGGAATTTTTCCATTTTTTTGTAAAGTTCCTTCAGCAGAGCAACCGGGGCTGCTTGCGGAGTTTGAGCCAGCCACACGGTTTTGCGGTCCAGGGTATTTTTCACAAATCCGCTTTCCGCTATTTTCACCGTGTCAAAAACTGGTTTTGCAACCATGCAGCAATCCGTTTCAAGAGCCTTGGCAACCGAATTTATAATTTTATCGCTCACAAAGGGGCGGGCAGCGTCGTGTATCATCACGTGGTTGATACTTTCGGGCAAAGCTTCAATTCCGTTTTTAACCGACTGCCATCTTTCTTTGCCGCCAATCGCTACAACAATGGGTAAACCCCTAGCCGCTTCAATAAAATAATTCAGCCAGTCTTCTGGAACGGTGAGAACTACTGTTTTTATCTCTTTATTATTCAAAAAGGTTTCTGCGCTATGCCGCCACATAGCCTTGCCGCGCAACTCAAGCAACTGTTTGGGAATTTCACCGCCGACTCGTTTCCCCAACCCCCCGGCTGTAACTACTGCACCGATTTGCATAAACCGCTACTATAACTCCGATACGAAAATTCTGTTCCTATAGTACATAAGCTCTGCAATACTCTCTCTGATATCGTCCTGTGCTCTGTGATTTTCCTTTTTTTTGAATTTCGGCAGTTTGGGATACCATCTGTATGCTAGCTCTTTTATTGAGCTGACATCTATATTCCTGTAATTCAACCATATCTCAATTTTGGGCATATACTTGATTAAAAATCGGCGATCTTGCCCAATGGAATTTCCGCAAAGCGGATTTTTGTCCTTTTCAGTGTAGCCTTTTATGAAGTTGAGAGTCATCTCTTCTGCGGTAGTTAAATTGTATGGAGAATTTTTTACTCTTCCTATTAAACCGCTTTTGGTATGGTGGCTTCTATTCCATTTATCCATTGTATTCAAAATCTCATCGCTTTGCCTAATGGCAAGAACAGGACCTTCTGCCAAGATTTTCAGCTGCGGGTCCGTTATGATGGTCGCAATTTCAAGTATAAAACAGGATTCCGGATTTAAACCTGTCATTTCAAGGTCTATCCAAACTAAATTCGGCGCTGTTTTACTCATTAATTTGAATTTAGAATTTTTTTTACTATATTAAGTCTTAAATTTTAGCAAAAGAGGTTAATATGGCAGAAAAAGCAAAAAAGAATGCGCATCTCCATAAAGGCAAAAGAAAACCTGCCGTACCGACTGCTCAAGGCGTGACACTTGGTGATTTACTCGGTAAAAAATTGGAAAATGTTAAGCGTGAAAGCGAAGAAAAACAGAAAAAAATGGTGAAAGAAGCGAGAAGTAACCCCGCCGTTCAAAGATCTTCTGAAAAATTCGCCGCAGCGATGGCAAAAAAAAACATTTCTAAACCTAAGACGACACTTAAATTAAAGTCTATAACTAAATGATACTTGCCCCTATAGCTCAACTGGATAGAGCCCAGGTTTCCTAAACCTGTTACCCAAGTTCGACCCTTGGTGGGGGTATTATTCTATCTTGGCTTACTACCCCATTAACACTTCGACAATGTGCTTTCTGCCCGGTAAAAATGGAATTACATTGCCCACAATCTCCCTTCCGTCCACGCTTATGGATTTAACCCCTTTGCTCACGCCTTTTGGGTTTTTAACGAAAATCTCATAAACCAAATTACGGAATTTGCGGATAACGCTGAACTCTTTCCAGGATTTTGGAATGCAAGGATTGATGGACAAACCTTTGAACGTCGCCTTTACACCCAAAATATATTGAGTTGCCGCCTGATACGTCCAAGAGCTTGTGCCACTCAGCCACGCATTGCGCGCTAAACCGAATTGCTTGTGTTCATCGCCCAAAATATTCTGAGGATAGCAATACGGCTCGGACTCAAATTCGTCTATTCTGCCGTTATTTCTCGCAGCCGGATTAATTTGATTGTAATACTGGAAGGCTCTGTCTCCATTGCCGACAACGGTCTCCGCAATCATAACCCAGGGATTTGCATGCAAGAAAATTCCGCCGTTTTCCTTTGCTCCGGGAGGGTATGTCGAAACGCCGCCTACATGCGGGTCAAAACCGTTGTAACCAGGCCAAGAGAGCTTTATTCCGTTTTTGGTGTTGAGCAATTTATAAACACTGCTCAATGCGGATTTTGCGCGATCGGGAGATGCAATGCCGCTGATAATGGGCCAACTCTGACCTAGCGAATCTATCTTGTTTACAGTGTTTCTGTTTGAGCCTAGGGCTTTGCCCTTTTCATCGAACCAGCGTACATACCATTGGCCATCCCATGCTGTTTTATTCACTCTTTCCTTGATGACATCATACCAGTTTCCGTATTGCGTAACCAGCTTTTTATCGCCGATGGCTTCACAAATATCAATCATCTCCAATAGGGCCTTTGCAAAAAGATTCGCATTGAAAAGCGATTCCGCGCCGGTCGGCAAATTGACAGTATCATTCCAGTCGGCAAAGCCGAGACGTGGAATTCCGTGTCTGCCGCGGTCCTTCCAAGAGAACGCAAGGCTTCTTTTTAAGTGCTCCAAAACCGTGCCAAGTTCCCTGTCCTTTAATTCTTTCTTTTTGTTGTAGAAAGGAATTTGCTTTTGCAGGAATTTCATATTCCCGGTTTCTTTCAAATAAGATGCAACGGTCAAAACTATCCACAAATGGTCGTCGCCGTAATATTTCGGACGGTTTTCCTTTTCGCGGGAATCTCCTTCGTTAGCTTCCATTGTGCTTGGGAAATATTGGTGCATTGCGTTGCCCTCTTCCTTTTGAACGGAGAGCAAATTCTCCACCAAAATGCGGGCCTCTTCGGGCATGTGGCTCATAACGCCGAGCAAATCCTGGCTTGAATCGCGATAGCCTATTCCGCGGTCGCTCCCAAAACCCAACTGGTAGAGCGATAGGTAGCGGCTCCAGTTCTTTGTTGTGTGGCACTGGCGAGGATTATGAATATTCACCATTGAATTGAAGCTGGCATCCGGAGTTTTAACCTGCAAAGCGGTTAAGTAATCCGCCCAGAAAGCCGCTAAATCCGTAAAAGCCTTATCGACATTTTTCAGGTTGCGATATTTTTTAATCACAGGCATTGACAGGCTGATATTTCTTACCTGCCCCAGTTGAGTTGCAACGCGCCATGCTTTTCTATTGGCCAATTTGAACTTGAACATCTGGGCTGCGATATTATCGCCTCTTAGAGCTGTGCTGTTGGAGAGCTTGCCTTTGTGTACCGTATAGGGACATGCCCAGCCCGTGATTTCGTTCAGCCCGAGGAAGGCCCTGCGGTCGCCGTCAAAGCTATCTGCCGGTATGCTTGCGGTAAAATAATTAACCGCGTATTTCTTTTTCATAAAAGCGTATTGTTCTAATATGATATGGCCGCTTTTTTCCTTGTGAGCTTCAACCGTCATGGTTTGTGGAACCCAGTCCGCATTGGTCAACTGTTTTAGAGCATCAAAGTGGCTGAACTCATAGACCGGCACAACGTCCACTTCCATAACCTTGCCGGAAATATTTTCAACGGAAATATCCTGAATCAAAACAGAGCTATCTGCCGGAACAAATACAGTCACCTTAACCCGCAAACCAAAACCCTCGACTATCCATTTGGTATAGGAAAGCCCGATGCGGCATTCCCATTTATCCCAGATGGTGCAAGTTGGAACGGTAAAAGGAGACACTATTCTATAAGAATTCTTTTCCTTTATGCGAATGTAGATTGTACTGCCCTTGAAATCGCTGGCCGGCATTTGGCTTATGTATTTGGTTATGCGGTTGAGTGCCGGGTCGCCCTTGCAGAGCACGGTGCCGCCCGTGGTATCCACAATACCGCCGAAGCCCAAAGTGCCAACGTAATTACACCACTTTATGGGCGTAGCCGGGTTGCGCAGAACATATTCCTTGTTAGCGTCATCAAAGTAGCCATAATTGCGAGGCTCCGCTTTGCCAGTTTCTACTTTCAGCGACTTTCTAGCTTTTTTACCCTTTTTTTTTGCAGCCATGTTTTTTCTCCTAAAAAAGAAAAGCGGGAGACGGGATTCGGACCCGCGACCATTAGCTTGGGAAGCTAGGGCTCTGCCAGCTGAGCTACTCCCGCTGGTTCGGGGAAATATAGTAAATTTAATACCCGCTCCTAAGCCTCGCCATCAAATCACCCTTAGCATCTATCTCCCGCCCATTTTCCTTTTCCCACTGCGCAACATCAAAAGGTTCAAGAATTTGCGAGGTAACTTTTTGAATGCTTTTTGAATTTGCTCTCTTTTCCCAGGAGGCTGCCGTTCCCTTTAAAACAATCGGTAAAATCGTAGCTTTGAATTCCGCCGCCATTCTGAATGCGCCGCTTTTCCAAACACCCATTTCACCTGTTTTGCTACGTGTCCCTTCTGGAAAAATCGCAATCTGCGGGGGTTTTTCTGCGGAAATTTCACTCATCTTGTCCTTGAACTTTTGAGCTGCGCCGGTTGCATGGCGTTTGATGAAAACGCAACCGATTTTTTTCATCCAGTAAGATAAAATCGGAATGCGCGACAATTCCTCTTTTGCCAAAAATCCGAGCTGCCGCTTAGCAGAAGTAAAAATAACGGGAATATCCATATACGAATTGTGATTCGCAATAACAATCACAGGGCGGCTCCAATCCACCTTCGCCAGATTATACTGCCCGCTCACGCTTAAATCTATCCGTGCGGCTCTCAAACAGACTTTTGCCCAGTACAAAAGTTTTTCCTGCAACCATGCCTCTGCCGTAGAATTTCTAAAAATCTTTTGAAAAAAGTAAGCGGGCATTTTGAAAAACATGTAACCGGCAATTTTAATCACAGCAAAAATTTTAAAAATAAAAACCGGCATTTTCGTCCCCTTTTTTAATTTTTTCGCCAAGCAGTATTCTAAAAAACGAGACCCCTTAAAATTTTTGAGCTTGCCCTTAAAATACCGTTGCTTGCAATATAAAAAAATCAAATGCGCCTCCGCCCTTGTAACCCCAACATAAAAAAGCCGTTTTTCTTCTCCCAACTGTTTTCTCTTTTCCCTGAAACCTTCCGGCAACTCGCCCGGGCTTAAACTTTCCGCAAGGCCGCAATAAAAAACAACCGGATATTGCAAACCCTTTGAGCTGTGAATTGTTTCTATATGCACCCCGTCAAAATCCCGAGGCGAATCCTCTTCCATCACGGGAATGCCGTATTCCTTGAGCGCAAGCCCGTAATATTCGCATTGGCGGTTATAGCGGGAGAGCAGGGCAAAATCACCCCACTTCATCGAATATTCGTCCTTTAAAAATTTGATTTCATAAACCAGCTTCATAACTTCTTCTTCTGCCGTTTGCGAAATCCAAACTTCGGGTTTTCTGTTTTCTTTAAAAAGAGAATACGGACGCAGCGCACCGGCCCTTAAATTTTTTCTGAATGCCAAAGGCTTGTCCGTGAAAATTCTGTTCGCCGTTTCCAAAATGCTTGCGGTGCTGCGATAATTCCATTCCAGTTTCAACACTTTGCAATTCGGAAAATCCTTTTTGAATCTCAAAATATTGCCGATATCCGCACCGCGAAAACCGTAAATCGCCTGGTCATCGTCACCCACTGCAAATAGGTCCCTGCTTTCGCCCAAAACCGCCCGCACAAGCCTGTACTGCGAGGTATTTATATCCTGATATTCGTCAATCAAAATTTCGTTCCAGGAATTTCGGATATGCTCCCTGACATCGCTAAACTCCGATAACAATCGGATGGAAAGCCAAATCAAATCTTCAAAAACTATGGCTGCGCTGTTAAAAATCTTCGCTCTCAATTTTTCCAGTTTATCTTTTTTAACCTTTATCTCCGGGCAAAAAAGATTTTCCCTGTCAACAGAACCGGCTTTCAGGCCAAGCTCAAGCAGCGAGTCTTGCCACTCAAAATCCGATTGTTCCTTTGGGAGCGGTACCTTGGCAAACCCAAGCCTTTTCCAATTCTCATCGCCGCCGATTTTCATCTTCAAAATCCTAAGCGCAAGCGAGTGAAATGTGCACAGCAGAGCCTTGGAATCCGGAGCTGATTCCTTTACCCTTTCATCCATTTCCGCAGCGGCTTTTGCCGTGAACGTGAGTGCTAAAATTTTTGAGGAATCCGCTCCCTGCCCAATCCTGTGCAAAATTCTCTTTGTTAAAACAGAAGTTTTACCGGAGCCTGCTCCTGCCAAAATGAGCAATGGACCGCCGCTTTCATGCGAATGCAGCACAGCTTCTCTTTGTTCCGAATTTAAACCTTTCAAAAGCGACATAACAACCCTCTTTTATGGCATTAACATGCCGGATTATCATGTAATAAAATCGCTCCCCTTTTGTTTTGGCTCTAACTTACAATTTAGTTGAGAGTTGAGAATTGAGAGTGAAAAATCTTTATAAATAAAAGCCTTTAAATTTGCTCAACTCTCCACCCTTAACTCTCAACTCTCAACTATCCATCCTCTTACATCCGTCACGCACCCCTTAATCGCCGCTGCTGCAACCATCGCCGGGCTCATTAGCAAGACCCTCCCCGTAGGGCTTCCCTGCCTTCCCTTGAAGTTTCTGTTGCTTGAACTCGCGCTGATTTGCCTGCCTTGCAGTTTGTCTGGATTCATGGCCAAACAGAGAGAACAGCCCGCTTCGCGCCACTCTGCGCCGGCTTCGATAAAAATTTTATCCAAGCCTAGGGTCTCGGCTTCCTTTTTGATTTTCTGCGAACCGGGAACAACCCAAAACTTTACCTTGGGATTCACTTTCTTGCCTTTCAAAATTTCCGCAGCGGCTTTCAAATCCCCAAGCCTCCCATTTGTGCAGCTACCCACAAATGCTATGTCTATCGGAGTCCCTGCTACAGGCTCTCCACCTTTGAAACCCATATAATCGTAAGCCTCGCCTGAACCCTGCGGAATATTCTCATCCACCATAACGCTTTGCTCCGGGGTTATTCCCCAGGTCACAAAGGGGGCAAGCCTGTCGCAATCAATCTCAACTTCATCGTCATAAACCGCATCGGGGTCGCTGGCAACGCTCTTCCAATATTCAAGAGCCTTATCCCACGCTTCACCTTTAGGGGTATATGGTTTATCCCTTAAAAAATCAAAGGTCTTCTCATCCGGGTTGCAGTAGCCAACTCTTGCGCCACCCTCTATAGCTAGGTTGCAAAGGGTCATTCTACCTTCCATATCCATTTCGTCAACAACATTTCCGGCAAATTCGTAAGCATAGCCTACCCCACCGTTGACTCCCAGTTTATTTATATAGGCAAGGGCTACGTCTTTCGGAAACACGCCGTTCTTTAAACTTCCCGTAAATTTGATTTTGCGAACCTTCAGAGGGCTTATAGCCAAAGTTTGCGTAGCGAGCACATCCGCAACCTGCGAAGAGCCTATACCAAAGGCTATAGAACCGAATGCGCCGTGGGTTGCCGTGTGGCTGTCACCGCAGGCTATGGTCATTCCGGGCCTGGTAACCCCTTCTTCGGGGCCTACAATGTGAATAACCCCCTGTTCTCCTGTTTCCGGGCCAAAAAAACGAATGCCAAAATCCCTGCAATTCTGTTCCAGACGGGCAAACATTTCCTCTGCTACAGGGTCTTTCAGGGGCCTTGAACGCAAGCTTGCGGTAGTGGGTATAATGTGGTCAACGGTTGCAAAAGAGCGATTTGGGTAAAGAACGGGCAAACTATCTTCCCTTAGCATTGAAAACGCTTGCGGGCTTGTGACCTCGTGGAGCAGGTGCAAGCCTATAAAAAGCTGTTTTTGACCGGACGGCAACCTGCCAACCGTATGTTTTTCAAAAATCTTTTGATAAAGCGTCTTTTTCATGCGCCGTAATATAAAAAATTACTATATTATTAAAAATAAGGAAATAGAAAATGACTGAGCCTATAAAAATTTTAGTAGTAGATGATTCCAGAGTGTTTCGCAGCATATTGGAAAGGGTACTTTCTCACATATCGGAGGTTCAGGTTGTTGGCACTGCCGATAGCGGTATAACCGCTATAGAGTTTTTGCGCATGCGCACAGTGGATTTAATGACCCTGGATGTTGAAATGCCCGGTATGGACGGCCTTGAAACCCTCAAAAAGATGTTTGCCTGCAAAAGCGAACTCAAATCCGTTCCCGACGTTTTAATGGTAAGTTCTCTGACCCGCACAGGGTCTGAAATTACCTTAAAAGCCCTTGAATACGGAGCTTTTGATTTTGTGGCAAAGCCTGCGCCGGACGCTCAAAACTCTCAAGAGAGTCTCACTCGAATGCTCCGAAACGTCATTAACGCATGGCTTTCCCGCAGAAGTCGAGGCATTGTTCACACTCCCGGCATGGTGAAAACCGCAACGCATGAATCTGTAAGAGCCGCTAGTGCAGGCCCAACTTTTTCTTACAACCTTGCAAAACCTTCCGTGCATGTAAAACCAGTTATGGCAATACTTCTAGGAGTCTCCACCGGAGGCCCAAAATCTTTGGCAGAAATGCTTCCAAAGCTTTGCTCAATTACAGATCTCCCTATTCTACTGGTTCAGCACATGCCGCCTAATTTCACAAAATCCCTGGCAGATAGCCTTAACACAAAATGTGACCATACAGTTATAGAGGGCCTTCCAGGTACCTTAGTTCAAGACAAAATGGTTTATGTCGCCCCAGGCGGCAACCATATGGTTGTAAAAACCAGAGGGGCTCAATTTGTTTTAGAAAACAACCAGGATCCGCCGGAAAACGGTTGCCGCCCAAGCGTGGATGTTTTGTTCCGTTCCGCTGCCGCCGCCTATCCGCCTGATTCACTCGTGGGAATTATATTAACGGGCATGGGGAATGACGGGACTCCGTCCTTGCCGAGCTTAAAAAGCAAGAATGCTTATCTAATTGCTCAAGATGAAGATTCTTCTGTCGTGTTCGGTATGCCGCGAGCCGCTGCCGCAACAGGTTTGCTGGACAAGGTGGTTCCTCTGATGCATGTCCCGGAAGCTGTAGCTGAACGCATAAGAATAACAAATAAATAAAGGATGGTTTTTATGAACCGAGAAGATTACAATGTTATTACCAAATATGTTTTTGACATATGCGGAATTGTTTTAGGAGAAGATAAACAGTATCTTATTGAACAACGCTTAAGTCCTGTTTTAAGTGAACTTGGATGCAACGATTTCTCGGATTTAGCCAAAAAACTTAATCTCGGTGTAACCAACTTTATAATTCGCGAAAAAATACTAAACGCCATGACTACAAACGAAACTTCGTTTTTTAGAGACGAACATCCTTATGTGGCGTTCAGAGAAAAGATCATGCCCGATATGATGGAACGTGTAAAGCAACGAAAGGAACGTTCCTGGCAACGCAGAGGCCCAAAGGTCAATATGTGGAGTGTCGCAGCAAGCACAGGGCAAGAATCTTATTCCATGGCTATGATCATATCCGATATGGTTAGCATGAAAGGCATGGGTTTGATTACAATGGAAGACTTTGGGATTTTAGGTACGGATATTTCTTCCAAAGTTTTATCAAAAGCCGTGGGAGGCAGATATGGTCCATTGGAAGTGGCTCGCGGTTTAACTCCTGATATGCGGAACAGGCATTTTGTAAAAGAGGGCGACTTCTACGTGGTAAATGATAAAATCCGTAAAATTGTGGAATTCAAGGCTTTTAATATTCAAGAGTCGTTTACGCAAATAGGTTCTTTTGATGTAATATTCTGCCGCAACATTCTCATATATTTTACAGATGATGCAAAGCGTAAAATTCTCTCCCAGTTATTTCAGGTGCTCGCTCCCGATGGCTATCTGATTTTGGGTTCGGCGGAAAATATGTATAATCTAAACAACGATTTTACGACCCAAAGATACGGTGCTACTACCATTTACAGGAAACTTGCTTAGGGGGTTAGATGGCTTTCCTACGATACAAAAGATATTTTTATGAACAAAGAAGATTATGATGCCATTACCAAATATATTTTTGATATATGTGGAATAGTTCTAGGGGATGATAAAGAATATTTGGTTGAGCATCGTTTAAAACCTGTTTTAAGCGAACTTGAGTGCAGTTCTCTTTCTGATTTAACCAAGAAACTAAATTCTGTAACGGCTGATTTTTTAATTCGCGAAAAAATAATAAATGCCATGACTACGAATGAAACTTCGTTTTTTAGAGACGAACATCCGTACGTTACGTTTAAAGATAAAATCATGCCCGATATGATGGAACGTGTAAAGCAACGCAAGGAGCGTTCCTTTCCGCGCAGAGGAAGAAAGGTTAACATGTGGAGCGTTGCTGCTAGCACCGGGCAAGAACCTTATTCCATAGCTATGACTATCGCAGACGTGGTTGATACGAAAGGCATAGGTTTGGTCGCCATGGAAGATTTTGGCATTTTAGGCACGGATATTTCTTCCAAAGTTTTATCAAAAGCCGTAGAAGGTGCGTACGATCAATTTGAAGTGGCTCGCGGTTTAACTCCTGAAATGCTGAACAGGCATTTTGTAAAAGAGGGCGATTTATACGTGGTAAATAATAAAATCCGTAAAATTGTGGAATTCAAGACCTTTAATATTCAAGAACCTTTTACGCAGATAGGCTCATTTGATGTAATATTCTGCCGTAATATTCTTATATATTTTACAGACGATGCGAAACGTAAAATATTTGCTCAATTATTTGAAGTACTCGCTCCCAACGGATATTTGCTCCTAGGTTCGACGGAAAATATGTACGGTTTAAACAACAATTTTACAGTTGAATGGTTTGGCAGAACTGCTGTTTACAGAAAGTCAGTCTAGAAATTCGGACAATTTAAAACACATACCCCACCGATAATTTCCCGTAAACATTTTGCATATCATCGGCGATACCGTTGAAATCACTTGGGAAAACAGACATTAACCCGTAATTGAAATCAAAAGAAAACAAAATGTGTTCGTTATACGGCAAGAAGTTCAGGCCTATGCTGAGACCGGTGTCATGGCGTCTGAGTTCATCTGAAAAATCATATTCTGCGCGAGTAACAGATACTACACCGAGGCCGGCGTTCAAAGAACCATCACCGGTCGCACCTTTAAATTCGCCGTTCAACATATAAGCGTAATAAGCACCGGCGTGAACGGAAAAACTCTCCGTAAAGGCATGGTGGGCTAAAATCGGAAAACCCAAATAATTAAAATTCATTTCGGTGTCCACCATTCCGTTGAATTTCCCATGAAACCTATTAATATTCATGGAATATTCTTTCACGGAAGCAGTGCTTTTCATCCCTTTATTTTCCAAGCGAAGCCCCGCCGAAACCCCATTTTTTTTATTTATCTTTCTAAGGGCTTCCACTTCTATGTTAGGAGTGAGATTTGGGCTATAACTTTCAACTTTGCTTATGTTATTAGGCATGGGGCGCGGCATTGTACCGCCGAGGTTAATGCCGATTTTTGCGGAAAAATCCCAAAAATCTTCTGCAAAAGAGAAGATGCAGAATAACACTAAAAAAAAGAAATATCTCTCAACTCTCAACTCTCAACTCTCCGCTTCAAAAGTCTATAATCTCAATCTCATCAATTATCAGTTTTGAACCTATTTTGCCGGCGTAATCATCGCCGTATTTGCTTGCGGCAAAAGTTATGCCAAGTTTATAACTATGATTATTAAAATCAACTGCAGGTTTATTTTCATAATAATTAAAAGTCGCTGTAAACTCATGAAATTCCTCTCCTTCCGTTTGTGAGCAATCTTTCAAACTGGCCCTCGCTATAACCAATTCAGATTCGCTCTTCCTAGGGTCTATATCTTTGGCGGTTAGGACTGTATCTTTTCCGCCGGGTAAATCGCTTTGGTAAAATACAGCATTCATGCTGCAAGAATCGTGCTTGCCGGGTTCCGGCGTACCGTTATACATAAAAGGTTCGCGGCCTTCTTTGTATTTATAATAGCCCTTTATGCTCTTAGGCTTTGCATTATAAGTTCGCCCCACTTCTGTTGCAAGCAATTCATCAAGTATTTTTGCAAGATTAAAATTCCCATAAATGAAATTTCCAGAGAATAAAGGCACATTCTTTTTCACAAGTTTTATTTCACCGCCCTCTATGGTTTCCAGAAGCACGGCATTGCCATATTTATCCGTTGTATCTCTTGTGGGATAACTCTTAGGGTTTTTATTATCTCTGTTGTCCAACATACTAAGAGCCATTGAAATTCCGGCATTGCCGCTTGTCCATCTTGAATTTAAACCTGATGGAGCATAATATCCGTTTGCTTGAGTCCAAGTATCAAAACTGTATTTTCTTGGAATATCAGTGCTTATTTCCACCTTGTAAGAGCGAATATCACCATTCTCTGCCTTCACAATATATTGAAAATCTTTCGCAGTCCAATCATCTTTACTTTTGGAATACGATGCTCCAGATGAAACTTCAATTTTCGGCTCTTTAGTTTTCAATTTTTCGTAATTGGAGGGGTCGGTCCATATAGAAATTAAAAGTTGGTCATTTAGAATGTTTATCTCTATTGGAATTATGTCGTCTAGCTCAAACTTTTCAATATAATTATCGCTGCTCTTTACTTCTTCCGAGGAACAGGAAAAGAAAAAAGCAAGGGGGAAGAGCGAAAGGACAAGGGCAATATTTTTCATGCTATATAATATACATTTTAAATTGTAAAGCGGTCACATTTTTCATATTGTTAAAACCCCTTTTTATCCATTATTTTTTGATTTTTATCCGTTTTTTTTAAAAAACCGCTTCAAAGCCTCTTTTGCGGCACCCTGCTCGGCTTCCTTTTTTGATAAACCTATGCCTTGCCCAAAACACCTGCCGCTTATGCTAACCGCCATTTTGAACTTCCTTTTATGGATTTCGCCCCACTCCTCCAAAATCTCGTATACAGGTGCTCCAAAGCCCAGTTCCTGGGTTTTTTCGTTCAGGAGCGCCTTGGGATTTTGGAATATTTCGCTCTTTAAAATCTCATTTTCCCTGGAAAACAGGAATTTCGAAAGAATTTCTCTGCACTTTTCCAGACCCATATCCAAATAAACCGCACCCATAAGGGCTTCAAAAACATCCGCCAAAAGCGCCGGGTTCTTTTTATCTAGCTCTTTTGCGGCTATTAAATGCGAGTGCAATTTTAAATGTTTAGCCACACGTGCAAGCACTGCCCCGCTCACAATGGCAGACTTTTTTTTTGAAAGCATTCCCTCATTTTCCTTGCCGTATTTCAAGAATAAAAATTCCGCTGTCAAAAGATTAACCACAGAATCGCCTAAAAACTCAAGACGCTCATAAGTTTCACAATCTAAAACAGAAAGCCCTTGCTTGCAAGAGCTATGGGTAAAGGCTTGTTTCAGCAGGCCCTTGTTTTTAAAGGAGCAACTCAAAATTTGCTCCAATTTCTGCACTATTGTTTCTCGGACAGGAACTTTATAACATCACCTACGGTTTGGAATTTTTCCGAAACCGCATCTGAAATTTCAACCTTGAATTCATCTTCCAAGCCCATTACGAGTTCGGTACGGTCCAAAGAATCGGCACCCAAATCTGCTGTAAAGGAAGCTCCTTCCACAATCTGTTCTTCCTTAACATCTAACTTGTCGAGGATAACTTTTTTCACTCTGTTGGCAATTTCTTCATCAGCCATCTTCTTTTCTCCTTAAGGAATATGTTTAAACCAAATATAGAAAATTATGCACCAAGCCCGCCGTCCACGCCCAGCACCTGACCCGTTATGTAAGCCGCCTCGTCAGAAGCCAAAAAAGCAACGGCATTAGCCACGTCCCTGGGGTTGCCCAAATCCTTTAGGGGAATGGCTTCTTTGTATTTGGCTATAATCTCGGGGGCCAGTTTGTCTGTCATGGCGGTTTTGATAAAGCCGGGGGCTATGGCATTAACCGTTACGCCGCGTGCAGCAAACTCCATCGCATTGGATTTGGTTAAGCCTATTATGCCGGCTTTGGAGGCTGCGTAGTTGGCTTGCCCGGCCTGGCAGCG